>Ga0315322_10001019_pt1 | contig 21581 bp, 11 predicted proteins | sample M110021515metaG_FD_203461 | JGI IMG/M metagenome (GOLD analysis project Ga0315322, IMG submission 203461) | Ammonia-oxidizing marine archaeal communities from Monterey Bay, California, United States - M1 100m 21515 | ecosystem: Environmental > Aquatic > Marine > Intertidal zone | place: USA...
GGGCGGTTGTCCCAGTAGGCTTCGCGGATTCCCCCGTGTCCGTAGTCTCTTCGGATGCCCCCTTTCTTTACTGCCGAACCCAAGAGGAAATCACCTACTTTGCCTACGTATCCCCATTCGTGGTTCTCGGCGTTAGCTGCTCCGGGAATGGTCAGGCGGCGAATGATTTTTCCGGTCAGAACGTCCAAGGCGAGGCATTCGGCCCCACTCGCGACGAACATATAATCGTCGTCCACACTCATGGAACCGCAATCGCGCATGATGGCTATGCGCCGGGATTCGGGCACTTCGGTTTCCCAAAGGACGGCCCCGTTATAGGCGTCGACCCCGAATACCCGCTCGTTACCGGGGATGAAAAGGAATCCGTTTTTCCAGAGCGGGGAGACGGAACGGTGATGACGATCGAGCAAACGTTCCGGACCGGGCCGACCGAACCACTGGATGGAAAGATCGGCTGCCACGCCCTGGTCCTGACTGCATGCGGTATTTCCCGGTCCGGCATAGAGATGGGTCCATTCCCCTCCGCCTTCGATGGGTGGTTTGGAAAGTCGTTTTTCAAGTTTTTGACCGAGCAGAGCGATCCCGTCCCGGGGTTGGAGTAGTCGGAGAAGTTCGCCCTCGGGGATGTTCCGGAGTGGGTTTACGATCAAGTTGAAGAGGTGATCCGCATAGGGGAAGGAATGGGTTACGTTGCGTTCATGGACCACGATTTCGTTACCATACAGGCCGGCGTTGGCAAGATCGCGCCTGAGCTTGGAAACGTCTTCATCCTTGCTTGCGGAGATCACGACCTTCAGGTCGGACAAACGGGCGATCGAAGCGGCGAGGGCGGTTTCCTTTGTGCCGATGAACAGGCAGTATCCTTTGGTCGCTTTGGTGGAGGCGAGAGCTTGCCTGGCCCACTCGTCCTTTTTAGGGAAGGGAGTGAGTTCTGCCGGCTTAAGATGAAAAGGTTCTTTTTCACCTACTGAAAAGCAGTGGATGATTCCCGAATCCGTACTTGCCAAGAGTTTTCCCCGAATAACTGCCAGCGAGTACGCTTTGCCCGTGACGGGTAGAGTCTGGGCGAGCGAACCGTCCTTGTGAAAAACAGCGATTTCGCCATCGCCTCCCGCGAACCTCAAGTCTCCGGATTCAATGAATGCATGGGGATGTTTTTCGGGTATTGCCTTGGCCGGACCGGTTACGGATTTTCCTCTGCGTGCCAATTGGCCTAGGAAGGCCCCTGCCGGATTGCGTCCCGTAGGAGCGAATAATTTTCCATGTTTGCGTGAGAGGTAACCCTGTGGGGAAATGGATAGAGATTCCTTGTCTAGGATTCGGCCGTTCCGGATGTCTATGGAGAACAGGAAAGTGCCTTGGGTTGGGAAGATCCCGGCCCCGAAATATCCGGTCTGGCCTTCCACGAGAATGCCGGTGCGAATGGGGCGCTCGTTGATGATTCGCCCGTTTCCTGGGATTCGACGATTACCAAGTTCCGGTGGGCGTGATTTCCAAAGGAGCTTGCCGTTGGTGGTGTCTAGGCAACGTACGAAACCATCGTCCCCTCCGCAGAGTATTCGATTGCCGACCACGGTTGGCGCGAGCCGGACGGGGGCTTCGGCAAAGTGGCTCCATATTTCGCGACCGTTGGCCAAAGACAGGCATCGTGTCTGGTCGTCGGACGAGGATGCCAAGTATATATGGTCACCTGCTCCCACGATATGAAAGGCCCGGTCAAAGATTACCCGTGGTTTCAAATTGTATTTCTTGTGCCAGAAATCCTGCTTGGCGGGCGGGGGCCAGGCGGGTTCCGGAGGGAGGCGCAAACGGTGCGTCCAGCGGAGGGAGAGCTTGCCATGAATACTTGCTTCTCCTTTGCCCGACTGTTCGTTGTCATGCAGGAAAGTGGGCCAATCCTCGCTTTCGTCAGAGATCGCAACGGTCTCGATAGCGGGGAACAGTTTTTTGCGCTCGTCGAATAGTCGGGCGATCTCCTTGGGGTCCAAGGCCCGGCTCCACAAGGTGACTTGTTCGATGCGTCCTTCAAAGGGGTGGTGTTCATTATCGTCAGTGTAGGCGCCCAATGCGAAACGTCCTTTGGGAGGGTAAGAAATGGGGCCGCTTTGAACCTTCGATTCCACGGCAAGTTTTCCGTCCACGTAGACTCGTTGGCTTGTACCGTCGTAGGTGCCCGCCAAGTGATACCAGTACCCAGGGGAATAGGGAAGGGTGGTCTTGAGGTAGGTGAGCTTCTGCTTGCTTTCCGAGGAAATGGCGAAGTAGAACGAATCCTTTCCGTATCCCAAGAGCCATCCGCGTTCGAATGACCCGTTATCCTGAATGGCTCCGAGCAGACCGCCCCATTCGATTACCTTGTCGATCCTTACCCAAGTGGTTACCGATATCTCCTTTGAGGGGAGCCCAGCCTTTCCGACGTCTTCGGATAGAATGATGCCTTTGAAGCCTTTGGTCGCTTCGAGCGCTCCGGGCTTATCCTTGGTCAGTGAGGCCGTTCCCTGGACTTTTCCGGTCCATGGTCCGATCGTGGACTTGAGCGATTCTCCACGGAGGGTGGTGGAATCGAAACGCCACTGACCAATGGGTTCGCCACTTGCCAAGCAATTGTGAAAAAACACGAAACCGATCGAAAGGACGGATAATTTTGGAGCGAGCAAAGACATGACATTGAAAAGCTCATCATTCTTTTAGCCTAGCCTGAAGTAAAGCCGTTTCGACTTTTTCTTGCCAATCGGGAAGCGGCGGGCTCTCTTCATTCTTATGCTTACCAATTGCATCCGCACGTGCACCAACCTTTTCCCTCTTTGGTCCGTTATCGTGGGCATTGTCGCACTCGTTGAACCAAGGTGCTTTCTTTGGTTTGGGAAGGAAGCGATCGATGCAGGGTTGGGAATCATCATGCTCGGGATGGGGATGACCCTCAAGGCGGAGGATTTCGTCCGGGTCTGGAAGGAACCCAAGGTGATCGGTCTGGGGGTCTGCTCGCAGTTCATGATCATGCCGGCCTGGGGGGCCTTGATCGCTTACGTCATGGAGTTGCCTCCGGAAATGGCGGTTGGGTTGATTCTGGTCGCTTCGTGTCCGGGTGGAACGGCTTCCAACGTGGTGGTTTTCCTTGCCAGGGGAAGGGTCGCTCTCTCAGTGAGCCTGACCCTCGCTTCCACTATTGCCGCGATTTGGATGACTCCACTCCTCACGAGTTGGTACGCCGGGCATTACTTGCCGGTTGACCCGTGGGCCTTGTTCAAGGGAATCCTTTGGATTGTTCTGCTCCCTTTGACGGTGGGGGTCGTCTGGAACAGTTTCTTCCCCAAGTCCGCCCGTCAGGCATCCGCCTATTCCCCTTTGGTATCCGTTCTTTTCATCCTCTTGATCGTTGGTTTCGTCCTTGCCGCTAAGAAAGACCTCATTCTCGAAAATTGGGAAACCCTGACAGTCTCGGTCATGGCTTTGCATTTCGGCGGATTCGGATTGGGGTACGCAATGGCCGTTTGGTTTCGCTTGTCCAAGGGCGAGCGCCGTACCCTTTCCATTGAAGTGGGCATGCAGAATTCGGGCTTGGGGATGGCCTTGGCGAGCAAGCATTTTTCACAAATGCCGATGGTGCCGGCCCCTTGTGCATTGAGTGCGGTAATGCATTGCCTGATCGGGAGTTTTTTGGCTATCCGTTGGAGGCGTAGTTGCGAGACGAAAGAGTAATCCCGAACCTCTTTTGAGAAGGGTATGAAATTTCTTTGCCCGGGCATTGTCGCTTGAAAAGGATTGGGTCTGCGTTAGCCTTGCCAAAGTGACTGACAAGGAAGATCTGCCCCCTCACATTCTGGCGCCCAAAGTTCATTGGGAAAGAGCATCGGGTTATTTTGCATTGGAGATGTTCGAGGAGTCGGAGCGCGAGCTTAGGGCGTTACCCAAGGAGGAACCATGGGGGAAGAACGCAAGAATGATGCTCGTGGGTATCCGGCAAGAGCAGGGAAATTGGAAGTCGGTTCAGGAAATGGCGAGAGAATTGAGGCTGGAATTCACGGACGAGGAGGACTGGTGGATCTCCGATGCCTATGCAACCAGGCGTTGCGATTCGATCGAGAGCGCAAGGGATATTTTGCTCGAGGGATTGGTTGTCCATGACGACAGTTCGATCATCAGATACAACTTGGCTTGCTACGCTTGCGTGCTTTTGCATTTTCCCGAATGCCTGGACTTTCTAACTGAGGCGGTGAAGAGGGATGAGAAGTACAGGCTTATGGCGCTCGAAGACGAGGATTTGGAGGGCGTTCGGGAAGATTTGCTCAATTTGGGATGGGGCGAAACCGTAGTATGAGCCGCAAGGGCGGATTCACGCTTATCGAGTTGTTGGTCGTTCTGACGATCATCGGGATTCTCGCCACCCTTTCGGTGAACAGTTTCCAATACGTATTGGAACAAAGAGCCCGCAAGAAGGCCCTAGTCGAGATCAAGGCATTGAAGACGGCCTTGGTTACCTATCGTTCGCAATACGGAGGATACCCGACTTGTCCGAAGAAAATCTGTACGCCCGGGGAATGCCTGTTTCTATCATTGGCCGGGTTCCATAACGAATCAGGCTCTTTGGAAATTCCTCCTTATCCGGCTTTGGTTCCCAGTACGATTTTCGGTTACGACTCGTCCGCCTACGACGTCGGAGAAATTCCTGATTTTTCGCATAATGATGGAAAGTCACTCATGCTCTGGCTTTCCCGGACCTTGGACAATGACGTCGCATTCCTGGATCCGTGGGGGAACGAATACGTATACGAGTTTCCGAAGGAGGACGGGGCGTCTGGATATCTCCTTTTCTCAATGGGTCCGGACGGCAAGACCGGAGAAGGATATGCAGAGGACGACTTGCCTTAAAACAGGCTTGGGTCCGTTCCCTAGGGTAGGGAAGGAACTTTTTCGATCAAGCGTTCCCTGATTTCGCGAAGGGGTTCCATTTCAGGTCCGTCCGGGTTTTCGGCGATCAATCGTTCGACGTCCTCGAGGGCCCGGGCAAACTGTCCTTCGGCGTAGAGAATCATAGCCCGCATGGCCCGGATGTAGTTGTCCGCAGGTTCGATGGCCAGTAGGGCATCGACGTATCTCAGTCGGGCCTTCGAATCGAGATCTTTTTCAGCAGAACGGATCAGATTGCGCAGCATGCGGGTTATGATTTCCTTCTTCGGTTCGGGTTGAAAGTCTTCATCGGTCAAGGCAACTCCGGTCAAGTCAGACGCTTCGTCCCGGGTGACGATTTTTCCACCGAACGGATCGACGAGGATTTCCTTCGCCTTCTTCTTGGAGTCCTTCTTCAAAGGTTCCCTGTACATCGCGATGAAATGGCCGGGAAGGCCAAGTCCGCTAACCGGCAGGTCGAGCCGGTTGGCTAGCTCGATGAAGAGAACCGAAAGAGTGATGGGCAGGCCTTCCCGGTCGTCAATGACCTCGTTCATGTAACTGTTCGATCGATGGTCGTAGTCCAAGGTGCTTCCATGAAAGCCCATTTCCTCGAACAATTGAGTGACCAGGGATTTGAGCTTTTCTTCTCCGGAAGCCTTTTCGGGAAAACCACCCTTGATTTTTTCAGCGAGCTTTTCCGTTTTCCTCAGGTAGGTTTCGAGATCGAAATTTTCATTATCCAACCGGGCGATCAGGAGCGCCGAGCGCAAGAGGTCGACTGCACGTTCGTCTTCATGGGCAAGGCTGGCCACGAGTTGCGAAATAATGACCCGTTCGCGAACTTCCTCGGATAGATTCTTGATCCTTTTGGCTTTGAGTTCCAATTGAGCGGCATGATCGAGCAGGGCCTGGGTGACTTGTGGTCCCTGATCGACGAGAGTTTTCAACTCCTCGGAATCAAGCCGCTCATAGTCCTCGAGGGATTCGGTCAATTCCTTGATCACGCCCACGAGCTTGGGTGATATGGCAGATTTGGGAAACCTTTTGGAATGGCGGAATTTCCGGAACTCGGCGCTCGGAGCGCGAAATTTGCACAAGCCGATCCGGCCGGCTTTGAAAGTGAAGTCCACGATGTCGATGACCATTTGGTCGTTGACCGAGCAGATGATCCTGCCTTCTCCGTCTATGCGTACCCGTAAACGGTTCCACTCTCCCGGCCGGTAAGCTTCGGAATCCAAGGTCTTTAGAATATTCCAGGTAAATACGTTCGGACCTTCGAAGCGGGTAAGGCGGAGCGAACCGTTGGTCGGATAGAAACCATAGTGATTGTCCTTTCCGTCTCCGTGAAAGACCAAGCCGGCGGCCCCGCTTTCATCCTCGAGCCTGACTTCCACCTCAAGTTCGTAAGGGGCCTCGTGCACGGGCATTTGCGAGAGGCATACCGTTCTTCCTCCAAACCCCGAACCAAGACCACTGGCAGTTATGACGCCAGCCCTTTGTTTCCAAGACCCTCCCATGACCAGATCCCATTCAAGTTTGTCCAATGCTCCGATGGTAAGCCATTTTTCCATGGGTACGGGGGTTTGCTTTTGCATAAGGGTTCTGAGGGCATTGGAGGGAATGCCAAAACCCATAGCTCCCCCGGATTTGATGGCCAGGATGGCCACGACCTTACCGTCCAAATCAAGGGTCGGGCTTCCACTGCTTCCGGGTTCGATCGGGATGGCTACTTGAACCATAGGACGTCCGTCGCCTTCCTCCAATTCGCGCACGGCGGCAATCACTCCACGGCTCACGCTGTGGCTGTAACCCAATGGATTGCCGAGCGAGAAAATCGATTGTCCCGGGGTGATCTTTCCGGAATCCCCCAGTGTCAGTACCTGCAGATCGTCCGCATCGATTTTAACCAAGGCCAGATCGCGGTCGCGATCCACCGCCAGAATGCTTTTCGGCCGATAGGTCTTTCCGTTGGCAAAGCGCACGTTGAAATCCCGATGCTCGCCAATGACGTGAAAATTGGTTGCTATGACCCCATCCTTACGGACGACGAATCCGGTTCCCCGTCCACCTTCTCTGCCCAACCGGTCGACACTTTCGATCACCACGACGGAAGGCTTGATCAACTTGGCGAGGTTTGCGAAATCCTCGGCGTCGCGCTTGGCCAATTCGAGTTCCGATAGGGTGGAGGAATTATCGTCTTTTGCGGACGCTTGCAACAGCCCGAAAAAACAAAAGGCGTGGAAGCAGCAAAGCGCCGCGAGGAGGGAGGAACGACAGTGGATGCCTGATGACATAAGGTTCATTAATCTCATCACTCTTGGGAAAGTCAAGTTCAGCTCATCTCGATATCTTTGTTGCCATGACAAGGCGGTCGAAATTTAATCTTCTTCCTTACGAACCAGTTACCCGTAAAACCCATTATGAAAAATTTATCACGCAGACAATTTATCGGCGCCTCGTCCAGCGCCTTTGCCTTTCAATTCGTTCCTTCCCGTGTTTGGGGTGCCAATGAGCGCATAAACGTGGCCGGGATCGGGGTAGGGGGCAAGGGCACCGCTGACGTGGCCAGCGCCGCCAACGCGGGTGCCAATATCGTAGCGCTCTGTGACGTCGACACGGTAAGGGGAGCGAAGAGCATCAAGTCTTTCTCGAATGCGAAGGTCTATTCGGATTTTCGCGTAATGCTTGAGAAACAAAAGGACGTTGATGCCGTTACCATTAGCGCCCCCGATCATATCCATGCGGTAGCGGCCATGGCGGCCATGGACCTGGGCAAGCACGTGTACTGCCAGAAGCCCTTGACTCATTCCATTCACGAGGCCCGGATTCTTACCGAGGCCGCGGCGCAGAACAAGTTGATCACTCAAATGGGCAACCAGGCCCATTCCGGAGAACCGATCAGGCGGGCCGTCGAACTTGTGCGGGCTGGTATCATAGGTAAGGTGACTGAGGTTCACGTCTGGACAAACCGTCCGATTTGGCCCCAAGGGTTGGCCGCCCGTCCCCCGAAGGAGAAGATCCCCGAGGGATTGGATTGGGATCTTTGGTTGGGACCGGCCCCCAAGGTTCCCTATACGTCCAAGTACGTTCCTTTCAAATGGCGCGGTTGGTGGGATTACGGGACGGGCGCATTGGGAGACATGGCTTGTCATATCATGGATATGCCTTACTGGGCGCTGGATTTGAAATATCCCTTGTCCGTGGAAGCCGAGCAGGGTGGGAATTCCGAGGTTTCGGGACCCAATTGGTCAGTCATCAAGTACCAGTTTCCAGCCCGGGGACCCAACCCACCCGTTACCATGACCTGGTACGACGGAAGGAGAGATGGCCAAGCGAACATGCCTCCCAAAGACGTTGCCAACGGGCAGGATTTGCGCGGTTACGAATCAGTCTTGGTCGGCGACAAGGGGGCCATGGTCTTCAGCCGCCGATCCACCAAATGGAAAATCATCGGACGCGATGCCGATGAGGTTAGGCAAATTGAGGAATCAACTCCGCAAAGCGTTTCCCGGGTCGAACAGGATGGAATCTCCACGCAGGACGCAAATCACGTCGAGTGGGTTGACGGGATCAAGGGAGGGACGACGCCTCTTTCCAATTTCGCCCATGCCGGACCTTTTACGGAGACCGTTTTGCTTGGAAACTTAGCGGTGAGAACCGGCCAAAAGATCGATTGGGACGGACCCGCTATGAAACCGAGCGTGAAGGAAGCCGAGAAATACGTCCGCAGGAAATACCGCAAAGGGTGGTCCCTCTAGAAATCAGGTTGCTAGCTGAGGTTGCTTCGGTAGCCATTTTCCAACCTTTTGCGTGGATGAACGGATGAGACCGGACTTGCTCCTTAAGATCATTCTCTTCCTTTTTCTGTTCGTGTCGACAGGGTGGGCTCAATCCTTCCCGTACCGGACATGGGTTTCCTCCTCAGGGGTACGGATAGAAGCCCGGATGCTTGAGTTTGACGGGAAACTGGTAACGATCGAACGGAGCGACTCCAAGAAATTCGCCTTTCCCTTGACCCTTCTTTCCCCAAGGGACCAGCAATACGTACGGATAAACTCGAGTCGGACCAACGTCCCCGCTCAACCCCCGAAAGCCCTTCCTGTCCCCGCTCCACCAATCCATTCGCCCCAACTCCCGATATGGAGCCCGCAGGCTGTTTCCGATTGGTGGTCGGCGAATCAGGGACGGGCGAAGTGGTCCGCAGGCGCGGACAAGCTCTTGACCGACTTGAGGACCATTTGGAGCAATAAGCATTTGCGCTCTGCGAGGGAAGGCAGAGACTTCTTTGCTTGGTTCGATCATTGGCGGTGGGTCGATCTTTACTTGCGAATCGATCCCCGGTTGCTCCACCCCAAAATGGAAACCGCCTTTCTCGCCCTGGGCAAGGATCCCGAGGTACGGAAAGTCTTTCTCAAGGCTCTTCATCCCCAAGACAACCAGCCCCGGGCCCTCGCTCTGTTTTTGTCGCTTGCCGTCCTTCACCCAGAGCAGATGAAGAAGTATGCTTCCTTGGCAACCGCCTATGCCGTAGTCTTCGACCAATCCTTTCCCAAAGACTGGCCCCACCATCAGGTTCCTCAGGACGATCTGCCATTGGAAGCGGTCTCGTTAGGCGACCGGTTCATCGATTTGATCAAGGCTCATTCGATGCGCAAGTTGGAATACGATCCGAGCCAATTGTCCGTGACCGAGCTGAAATTCGTAATCGATCATCCCTTGTCAATCGAAGAACTTGAGTGGGCTAGGGAACAGGTGCCTTTCCGCAGGGCGGGGTTCGAGAAAATCTTTTCCTCCATTAACTACGACCGTCGGCGCTTGCTTGCTTCGGCCTTCAGTTGGCCTCATGGCAAGTATTCTCTCGCCTCGATCCGGGCAAGAGGAGGGATTTGCGTTGATCAGGCTTATTTCAGTTCAATCGTGGGGAAGGCAAAGGGGATCCCGACCCTGACCTTCGTCGGTCAAGGAAGCGGGGGGGGGCATGCCTGGTTTGGTTTCTTGAAAAGCCCGGGACGTTGGGAAACGGATTGCGGTCGATACGAGAACCAGAATTACCCGGTGGGCAATGCGATTGATCCTCAGTTATGGCAACCGATTACCGATGACGCGCTAGGCGCTTTGGCCAGAGGTGAGAAAAACCTGAGTGGCTTTCGAGGGAAGGCGGTTGATTATTTTGCCTGGGCTTTGGTCAACCAAGAAGCTCCGTTCCATCGGGAATCCCTCGTCCGGGCGCGCACTCTCCATCCTACCTTCGTTGACGTTTGGCGCAAGGAGGCGCAATGGGTTGAAACGCACGAGAATGACCTGCGCGAGAAGAGGAATTTTTGGGAAAAGTGGCTGAAGGCTTTTTCCAATACGGTCGACTTGAAGATCGAGGGTCAGAAAAAATTGGCCGACGTCTACGACCAAATGGGCAATCCGCGGCAGGCCGAGAAAATCAGAAGCCTGATTCTCAGACAGAACCGTTCGGGACGATTCGATTTGGCGATTTCCGAAGGGGCGGAGCAATTGATGGCCAAGGTGGAGGCAAGGAATTGGACGGAGGCTGAAAAAACCTACGAGAGGATGGTCAAGGATTTCGAGAAAACGGCAGGGGGAGAATTGTTCTATGGATTGATAAGGCCGTACGTGCGTGCGCTCATTGAAGCGAATCAGCGTGAGAGAGCCGTGGAAGCGGTCGAGTTTCTTAGAAAACGAAAGGTGCTCGACCTGAGTCCGGGGAGTATTCTGGCCGGTGAGATGAGCAAGCTCCTCGGCCGGTTCAACTAGGTTGGGAGGGAGCTTACTTGGGCAAAGCGTCCAGGTACTTCTTGAGAAGGGTTTGCGTCAAAGCGGTCTGCTTATCGACCTTTTGTTTGAATGCGTCGAAGGAGGTCTTGTTCTCGGCATGCTTCTTTTGGGCAGCAGTCAGGGCGGCTTGTTTTTCGGCAAGAACCTGAGGGGTGCTTTCCCGTAATTTCATTGCTTGCCCGACCGCTGCTTGCGCCTCGGTTACGGCCTTTTCGGCGTCCGTGACCTCTTGTTGCTTGGAAGCGATCAGGTTTTCGGTATCGGCCAAGTCCTGCTTGAGCAAGGCGATGGTTTCCGCGAATTTTGCATTTGCCTGAGAGAGAACCGAATTCTCCTGCTTGGCCTCGGCTTCTTTCTTGGCCAAGCTCGCTAACTGGTCGACGTTCTTGATGAACTCGGCCTTCTTCTCCTTCGATTGAATGATCACGCTCCTGCTTGTGGCCAAGTTTCTCACCGCGCCCTGCTTGTCTTGGACCAATTTTTCGGCCTGGGCGATTTTTTCAGGAACCAAACGGAGGGACTCGCTTGCCGACTGCACGGCTTGCATGGCCGAATCTCTGAATCCATTGGCTTGCGTAAGCAAATCCTTCAATTCACCGAGTTCGGATTCGAGGCCCCGCAAGTTGTTTAGCTCGACATGGCGTTGGACGTTGACCAATTCGGCTTGCCAACGGGAAACGTCCTTGGTGGACGAGGCCAGGTTTCTTTTTGCCTTTTCGAGCTCGGCGGTCGGTCCTTTCAATGCTTCCTGGGCAGCGCTCAACGCTTTCTGCGCCGATGCCAAATTGGCCTGAGCTTGATCCTTGGCTGTCTTGGCCTGAGCGTGCAGAGCGGTCGCGTCCTTATGGGACTTGTCACTGGCTTGCGATTTTGCCTGGGCTTGAGCGAGGGCTTGGGTGGCGGAGGCAAGGGCTTGGGTAGCTGCGTTCAGGCTTTGTGTCGTTGTTTCAACAAGTTTGGCGAAATTCTCCTTTTGCGCCTTGTGCTTGGCTGCGGAATCCCGAGCTTGGGCAAAGGCTTTCTCCATGGCGCTCAGGGCTTCCTTCTGCTTGCTTAGGGCATCCTGATAGCTCGCGTCATCCTTGTTTTGATCCTTTGCCTCATCGGCTTTGCGGTGAGCCTCATGCAGAGCGCTTACCTGCTCGGAACGAAAATTCGTACGCTTGGTCCAGGTCTCGTGAGAATTGGAACTCGAAAGGTGGTTCTGCTTGGCTTGAGCAAGGGCTTGGGTCTTCGAGTCCTTGTCCTTTTGCTTGTTTGTTTTGTCTAGGGTTTTGGCTTTTTCGTCAGCTTGAGCCTGTTGGAGAGCGGTTTGGGCTTTTTGCATGTTTGCCAGAGCCGTCGCAAGGGCAGTGTCAGCCTGCTTCGCTTTGGCCGCGACTTCTCCTTCTTTCTTGACTGCAAGAGCTTGTGCCTGAGCGAGAGGAGCATACTTGACTTGGGCGACGCCCACAGCTTTTTCGTGGTTGCCCTTCTGTGTTTTTGATTGAGCCAAACGGGTGGAAAGTTCAGGTGGATTCCCCCCCAACGAGCCGATTTTCTTACCGTCACTTGTTTGCCAAACGGTAATCTCTCCCGACCAGTCACCGGCAATTATCCGGGAACCGTCATGGCTGAGGCGCGTTTCCATAACGATGTCCGCAAACCCACTGAGGACTTGCAGGGACTTGCCATCTCCGTCCCAGTACTTGACTGTTTTGTCTCGACCGGCGGTGACAATCTTTCCCTTTTGATCATAATGCGCCGAAAGGGCTCCACCTCCATGTGCGGTCCATGTCTTGGCCTGCTTGCCGTTGACCATTTCCCAAATCCTGACCGATCCTTCCTCGGAAGAGGAGAGCAGAACGTTGGAGTCGGCCCGCCAGCTCAGATCCGTGATGGCTTCCTTGTGCCCGTTGAGTGTATAGAATGCATTGCCCGTTTGGGCTTCCCAAACGTACAGCCCCCCATTCCGGTCTGCGGTGGCCAAAAGGATGCCATCCGGAGAAAAACTGACTTGAGAGACCCATTCCGAATGCTTTTTGATTTTGTATAGGATTTCTCCACTGGCCAAATCGAATACCTTGACCAGCTTCGACGTTCCGCCGATAGCGATGAGAGACTGATCGGCTGATAGGTCGGCCGTGAGGATGGAATCGTATTCCTCTCCAAGGGTAAGAATTCGTTTGCCGGTCTTGAGGTCCCATCCGGCCACCCGTCCGCTTTTTCCTCCCCGTCCACCGCTGGCGAGCACGATCTTTCCATTTCTGCTGAAGCATAGCGACTCGATGAAACCTTCGGGGTAGGGCAGGATGCCGATGAGGCGGAGGGTCTCGGTATGATAAAGCAGAACCTGTTTTTGGCCGGCAATTGCAACGATCGGCGACCAGGGGGCAGTTGCCATGGCGGAAGGTGCAAAGGATCTTTCCGCAACCACGCTCGGCTCGAGGGAGAGGTGCTCGGGCATGGGCGGAGGGCCTTCCGGTTTGCCCATGGATGCCGAACCGAGAGCCAGGTTGACCGAGGATTTCTTCTTTGTCATCGGCTTGCCGGATGCGGTGGCAAGCAAGCCTTGGTCAACCCAGAGTTTGATCAGGTCGAGGTTGGCCTTGGGGATCTTGTCTCCTTTCGGAGGCATGTGCGGTTCCTTCAGTCGTGCGGCCAAGAGGTAGACCAAACTGTTGGACGAATCTCCGGGCAAGGCGACGTCACCTGAACTTCCTCCGGCTAGCACACCGTTCATGCTCGTGAGGTCGAGTCCACCCTTTGCCTTGTCCGGGTTATGGCAGGAATTGCATGATTCCTCGAAAAGCGGAAGCAGGTCATCTTGGAAGTTAGGTTTTTCCGTGCTCGCGAAAAGGGAATGAGCAAGGAAAAGAAGACTGATTGCGATGGATTTTTTCGACGAAGAAATCATGGATTTGATCGGCTTGGGAAGGGTGCTGCCCCGCTCAGTGGTTAAAGATGAATTCCTTGGAGTTGAGAAGCGCCCAAAAGACGTCTTCCAACGGTTCGATCTGAGATTCTGCGCCAACGAGAGAAGCGAGCAGGTTTGCCTTTTCTTCCGCTCGCGGCTTGCGTGAATAGCAACGGGCGTAGAGCTCGTCAAGGATTGCACCCGGAGTTTTCCCTTCCTTGAGCAAATCAGCGACGACCTTTCCTTGTTTGATCCGGGAGTTGGTTACTTCCCCATTGAGGAGGTGGAGAGCTTGGGAAAGGCTTGGTTCCATCACTACCTCACACGAGCAAACCGTTTCCCGGGTCGCCCGACCGAAGGTGGTCAGGAAATAATTGCTGACCCGGCCATCCGCGATCTGGATGGCCTTGGCTCCGAGGGGCAACCCCTGAAACTTGTTCTTGGTCTCAGTGACCTGTGAAATGGCATCGAGGAGGATCTCTGCGCGCAACCTTCTCAAATGCGAACGGGCGAAGTTACGAAGGTCGTCCTTGTTCGACTCGGTCGTGGAGCTTGACAATTGGTAGGTTCTGGAATTGCAGACGTCCCGGACGAGTTTCTTGAAATCATAGTTGTACGCGGTAAAACGCTTGGCTAGTTCGTCGAGCAGTTGAGGGTTGGACGGCGGATTGGATACCCGTACGTCATCCACTGGCTCGATGATTCCCTGACCGAAGAAATGGGCCCAAACGATATTGGCCAAGTTGCGGGCGAAGAAGGGGTTTTTGGGCGAAGCAAGCCATTCCGCCATGACCTCCCTCCTGTCCGCTCCCCGCTTGATCTCAGGGGCTTCCCCACCCAGGAATTTCGGGGGCATGGGCTTCTTGTGAACGGGGTGGTTGATTTCACCGCTCTTGCGGTTGTAGATAATGGATTCCCGTGGATCGGCCGCTCTTTTTCGTCCGATCTGACTGAAGAAGGAGGAGAAGGAGTAATAATCGTCCTGGGTCCACTGGTCGAAGGGGTGGTTGTGGCACTGGGCGCACTGGATGCGCATGCCCATGAAAACCTGAGCCACGTTCTCGGTAATCTTAAGACCGTCCCGTTCGACTTGGTAGTAGTTGGTGGATGGGGTGACAAAGGTTCCTCCGGTCGAGGTGAGCAATTCGCGCACGATTTGATCCATCGGTACGTTGTTGGCAATCTTATCCTTGAGCCAATTGAAATAGAGCAAGGTCGCCTTGTAGCTCATGCCTTGGTTGTCATCCGTTTGGATCTGCAGGAGTTCGGCGAATTTCATAACCCACATCTCGGTGAATTCCTTGCGTTCAAGCAGTCGGTCAACCAGCTTGGCCCGCTTGTCCTCAGAGGTGTCGGCCATGAAACCATCGAAGGTTTCCTTGTCGGGCAGGGCTCCCGTGACGTCGAGCGTGACCCGGCGGACGAAAACCTCGTCCGAGCACAGCTCCGAAGGGGTGATGCGCAGTTTGTGCAGTTTGTCATGAACAAGAGAATCGACGTAGTTGTTTGCCGGTGTCGCCGGTCGCTCGTACTTGAGATCCTCGGGTATGACCACGACCTGGACGCCCACGGTAAAGACGTTGAACCGGGCCATGACGAAGGCCTCTCCTCTTTTGTCCGCAGTGACCAAACCTTTCTTGTCAACGGCGGCCGAAACTTCGTTGCTCGATTGAAAGACCGTCAGTGGAGTGACGTCCCGGGTCGTGCCATCGGAGTAATGGGCGAGAACGGTCATTTGTTGGGAGGAACCTGCTCCTTCAAGCAACGCGGATGGGGGGAACAGTTCGATACGTTCCGGTTTGGCAACGTCCTCGGGATCTTTGGGAGCGCCATCGCGCAGCCAACCGACCAAGGTTTGCCAATGCTTGCTTTCCTTCTCAAAAAGTTTCCTGCCGGTATGCGGAACTGCCTCGATCGCCTTTTCGACAAGCATACTTTCCTCGGGGATGGCCAAGTTGATACGCCGAGTGCCTTCTTCCCGGGTTATCCTGTAGTGGTCCCCTTTAGGATCGTATCCAAAGAGGGAGAGCATGAAGCGGTCCTGTCCTCTTGCCGATCCATGACAGGATCCGGTGTTGCAACCCGCTTTCATAAATACGGGCATGACGTCGAGTTTGAAACTGATGGGTCTCTCGGTGGCAGCTCCCTGGACTTCGATGGGGATCGATTTGGACAGTCCTTGAAAAGTTACCTTGAGCTCGGTCTTTCCGTCCTTCACAGGGTGAAGAATCATGTCTTTCCACTCAACCACGCCTGACTGAGCGAGGGAAAAGGAAGATTCCCTGGTGACGTCCCGGGTAACGTCGTCATCATACTTGGCCTGCACCACGATCGAGTTGAAATCTTCCTCGGTTTGCAAAAGGATTTTAGGGGGATAAGCCTCGAGTTGGATCAATTTCTTTGTCTCCGCCTTTTTTCTCAAGGCCAATTCTCGTTCCGAGCGTGGGTGAAGTTGAGATCCCGCAGGCCATTTCCCTCCGGTTTTGATCCATCTCGCAAGAATGTCTTTCTGGGGGCCGGTCAAGGGTCCGTCCTTGGGTGGCATGATGTCATCATCTTCGGCAGGTAGGTTTACCCGTTCAAACAGTAGGCTCTCGGCCAAGTTTTTGGCTACGACGGATGGGCCTGAGTCGCCCCCTTTCTTTGCGAAATCAAGGGTGTCGAGACGAAGGTCCCCCTTTTGTTTTTCGGCTCCGTGGCATTGAATGCATGATGCTTCCAAGATGGGCCGTACTTCCCGGTGAAAGTCCGGGGCCACGATGGGTGGAGGAGCGGGCGGGCTCGGTTGAGCGAGTTTTTTTTCTTCGACGGGCTTGGGAGGTTCTGCGGGCGTCGGTTTGGGTGCAGGCGCTTGAGGAGCAGGTGCCGGAGGCTTGGCTTGAACCGGAGCAGGAGCAGGGGCAGGTTTGGTCGCGACCGGAGCAGGTGTCGGATCTGGCTTGGTCTCGGTTACGGCGGGAACCGGTTTGGGTTTGGCCGGAGCCTCGGGTGCATTTTCGGCACTCCATGCAAGAGCGCTTGAGAAAAGGAAAAGACTGCAAAAAATTCTCATGCCTGATTCAGTTCGTGCCTCCTCGTGCGTCCAATCTCAGTTGCTCAAGCCTGCTAAGCGGTTTTTTCTTGGCCGGCTTGGGGGGGGCTTTTGCGACGACTGCCTTTGGTTTCGGCTTGGTGGGGGCTTTGGGTTTCGGCGGAGGATTGTCCAAGCGGATTTGGCCTCCTTGCCCGACGGTGTGGGTGATTAGTTCACCCGACATGGGCACTTTCACGAAACAGAACATATTTTTGGTCAAGCCGGCCCGGGCCTTGTCCTCGGTTGAAATGGGAAAACTGATCTGCGAGGTGTTTGCATCGAACTCGATCTTGGTAGTCGTGGAAAAAGCAGGGAGGCCCTTGAGTTCTGCGGTAGCCATCCCCTCGAAAGGCCTTTTGACGTTCAAGTCGCAGAGCATCTCGCCTTCCTCACCCCGTTGAACGGCGGTCAAATTGATCTTCATGGAAACGAAGGGCTCCTCGACCCTCAAGTCGATGAAATCGGAAGCGGCCCGCCATATGCCACCGCCCGGTGCGGAGGTTTCGGCTTGCACTCCGATTTTCCAAGTGCCGACTGCGGCGCCACCGTTTGCGGTCAAGGGGTAATACCCTATGTTTTTGCCCTCGGCGATGCTAAGCGAGCTTTTGGCTCCGATGCCAGGTGGGCGGGTGAGAATCCTTACGGTCACAGCCTTGGTGAAGTTGGCATCCCTAATGATTTCGACTTTCAGGTTTTGCGACCCGCTCTTGACAATGGGAGTGACCGGTTGGTGCAGCTTGACCTTGAAAGGCAGGGCCTCGACGACTGCTACGGCGAGGCGGTCTACCCGGGTGTCGTAGTAGGTCCGGTTGTTAGGCGGCCCGTAGACCAAGGCGACGTTCTGAACGAAATTCCCTTCCACGACTCGTTTCTTCTCGGCGTTTTCGTACTTGAGACGAAGATCGACCAATGCGCTGGCCAAAGGGGCGTCGGATGCGGCCCGCAGAAGGATGGGGGTACTGGTGAAGGCTCCGTCGACGGGAGGAGCTTCCAACGTCACGCCCGGGGGAAGATTGCGGGCGAATACCTCGAGATCCCCGCTGAAGCTCTTGCGGCTTATGTTGAAAGCCGTGGCTACTTGGTTCCCTCGCGCGATAGGCAACATTTGTCTGGTTTGGGTATCGCGGTTGCGGAATTGGGGAATGGTGGCGATCACTTCGGCGACAAAGGCTTCCGTCTCGATCCGGTAAACGTGTCTGGGGCTTCCCTTGCCCAGATGGTCGGTAATCCGGAGGAGGTATTCGCCGTCCGAAGCAAAGGTAAAGGTGATCAGGCTGTCAGGTCCATTGTTGGAATCATCGCTTCCCTTGAGCGAAGTCGCCTTTCCGTCTTTCCCGATTTGATAAAGGTTCAGGACGGGGTCGAGAGGAGAGGAAACGGAACGGGCATGGGCCCGGATGTTGAACTTTTGCCCTTTCTTTGCCTTGAACTTGAAATAGTCATAGTCCTTGTCTTCTTGAATGATGCCGTCGAAAGCAAGAGGCAGAGTCAGTTCGGTTACGGTTGCAAGCTTGCTACTGTTGTTGGGCTCCTTTTCGCGGACAGCGGGAAAGGGTGAGACGCGGATGCGGTTGGGGCTGGGGGAGGACAAGTTGCTTTCCACGTGGTAATAGGCGAGCTCATCACCCTTGTCGCTCGCAGGCAAAGGGATTTGAGCTTTGAAATCTCCCTTGGCATCGCCGAGAAAAGTGAACTCATGGGTCTTTCCGGCTTCTGCTCCAGCTGGAAAGACAACCAGCGGGCGGGGGAAGTTGCCAACGTGCAAACGGTAGTTGAATGCGCTTGAGCCTTTGTAGGAAGAATCGCGAACTTCGACCACGTAGGTCCCGTCGCGGGGTATGACTACGCTGAGCGTGCTGTCCTGAAGAAGCAATTCGCTGTCGTCCGAAGTTGCGAGTTCGAAGCGCTTGTCATCCAATACGGCGACGTAAGGATCGAAGAGGGCTCCGGACAATCGGATGGCTTCGACCTCCACGCTGAGACGCTGGCCCTCGGACGCATTGATTTCGAAGTAGTCGACGTCCTCGTTAATGATGACGCCGTTGACCGTCGAGTTGACAGGGATGCCCTGGGCTTGATCGAATTGCGAATTGGCTTCCTTTTCCTTCACGTTCGGAAAGGGTCCGACCCAAAAGGTGTACAGGTTGCTTAATCCTTCGTTGGTACGCACCCTGAGCTTATGCTGCCCGAAAGCGGCGCCCTTTGAAATGGCCAGGGAGGCTTTGAGCGAAGTGGATTTGTCCACTTCGATCTTATTCGCCTTGATGCCCTCCGAGTGGAAGAGGATTTCGACCGTTTCATCCAGTCTTTGCCCCCGGATTCGGATCTCCTGAACGGAGTCGCGCATCCCTCCGCGGGGAAGGAGGGAACTAATCGTGGGTTCGACTCCTTGAAGTGCTTGGGAGAAGGCAAGGGCGAAAAGCAACAGGCGAATGAATGGATTCATAGTTGTGCGTGTAATGGGTTGTTCCTCAAAGTCCGGAGCTTGAGGAGACTCATGTTAGGCGGGAAACTCCTTTTATGGGTTTCTCAGGCGAGGAGTTCAGGGATGACCTTTCCTCCGTCCACGATCTCTATGGGCCGGTCACCGGGGGCCATAAGTTCCTTGTCCGCAACGATACCGATTCGGTCGTATACCGTGGTGGCCAAATCCTCGACCGAAAGAGGGTTCTCCTCGGGGGCAGTGGCGAAGGCATCGGAAGATCCGTAAACCTGACCGCGGGCAATTCCGCCTCCCGCAAGCACTACGCTGAATACGCGGGGATAATGATCGCGACCACTGTCCTTGTTAATTTTCGGAGTACGACCGAATTCGGAAGACATCATGATGAGCGTGCTGTCCAGCATGCCTCTTTCATCCAAATCGGAAACCAAGGTAGCAAAGGCTTGGTCAAGTTCGGGACCTTGCTTGTTAAAGCCGGCTTCGATGTTCTGGTGCATGTCCCAACCACCATAGGTGAGGGAAACAAAGCGAACCCCGGCCTCAACGAGACGGCGGGACAACAACATACGCTGACCTGCGGTGTTCTTTCCGTAGCGTTCCTTCATCTTGTCGGATTCACTAGACATGTCGAAAGCTTCGCGGGCTTCCTTGGAACTGATCAGGGAATAAGCTTCGTTGTAGAACTTGTCCATTGCTCCGAGGGCATCGGATTTTTCCATATTGCGGAAGTGACCATCAACCGTGTCCAGCAAGCTGCGCCGTTTGGAAAAGCGGTCGTCGCCAATGCCACCGGGAAGGGAAAGGTCCTTGACTTGGAAATTGTCCGAAGCGGGATCCGATCCAAGGCCAAAGGGGCCGAAGGATGAACTCAGGTATCCGCTCCCTGCGAATTCATTGGGCATCTTGGGTATGCAGACGTAAGGGGGGAGGTTTTTCCTCGAGCCAAGTTCGTGAGAAATGACCGAACCGAAACTGGGATAATTGATGGCCGGGCTAGGGCGATACCCAGTAAACATGTTGTGCGTGCCACGCTCGTGAGCAGCTTCACCGTGGGTCATAGACCTACAAACGGTGATTTTGTCGGCAATTTTAGCGGAGTGCTTGAAGTTTTCGCTGAAATGAACACCTGGAATCTTGGTCTTGATGCTTTTGAACGGACCGCGGTACTCGAGTGGGGCATAGGGCTTGGGGTCCCATGACTCCTGATGAGCCATTCCGCCAGGAAGATAGATATGTATGACGTTTTTGGCCGGACCCTCCTTGCTCTGGTAAAACTTTTGAGCTCCGTGGGCCTTCATTTGCATGAAGTTGGCCAAGCTCAGACCTAGTCCGCCGACAAAGCCGACATGCATGAATTCACGCCGCGAAAAATGGTTAGGCAGTTCAAAACATTTGTCTTTCATATCGTTCGTTTGAGTTGTGGTTTAGTTTGTGGTTTTCAGTATATAAATAATCAATATCCGATCAAGTCGGTTTTAACCCCATTTCTTAATATTTTTTTTAGTGGTTTGCCTGAAAAAATGCAATACAATGCAATATATATAGTTTAAAGCAAGTATATATGCTTTAAAGTAATTAAAAAGCTTGCAATGCAATGGTATTTCGGTAGCTTTTCGTTCGAATCGGATGCCAAAAGGAAAAACAGTGACCATAAGGGTGCCGGAAGAGACCTTTTCAGAGATCAAGGACGTATGCTCCGATCTCGGGGAGGCCTATAACTTCAACCAGTTCGTAAACCAAAGCCTTGGTGCGATCCTTGAAGTGATCAAGCATGACGGAGAAAATGTCCCGATCCCAAGGTTTGCCATGATGGCGAGACTGATGAAGAACTACGAGGACGGTGTTTTTTCCAAGAAGAGTTTGGAGGGTAAGGACTGATGAGCGCAAAGGGTGAGGGGCGAGCGGAAAAAACGGCTGAGTCGACTGCGGTAGCCGTTTCCAAATTGTGGATACCGGTGGGGATATTCCTCTTTTTTCTCCTTTCTATCTTCAGCAGGGAGGAATTGCTCGACCGTTTCCTGGGGAATGCATCGGAAGTCGTTCGTCAAACAATCGAGTACGGAACGCAGATAGGGCTTTGGTTGTCGGCGGCGTTTTTGGTTCAGAGGCTGATTACGGTTTTCGTTTGGGATGGATTGATATCGGGGATTTCAGGGAGGCCGATCCCCAGGTTGCCCAAGGATTTTACCGCAATAATCGTGTTCTCGATTGCCGGCATTGGCGTACTGTCCACGGTGTTCGGGCAATCGGTTACCGGGATTTGGGCAACTTCCGGGGTTTTCGGGATTGTCGTGGGCATTGCCTTGCGCAACGTCATATTGGACGTATTCATCGGGCTTTCGATGCACGTCGAGAAACCTTTCCGGATTGGAGACTGGGTGATGGTTCATCAAAACCGGAGGGAAACCCATATTGTCGGGCAGGTGATTGAGATCAATTGGCGCACGACCCGGCTCAAGACCACGGCTAAGAACATGGTGGTAGTACCCAAT
>Ga0315322_10001021_pt1 | contig 21570 bp, 18 predicted proteins | sample M110021515metaG_FD_203461 | JGI IMG/M metagenome (GOLD analysis project Ga0315322, IMG submission 203461) | Ammonia-oxidizing marine archaeal communities from Monterey Bay, California, United States - M1 100m 21515 | ecosystem: Environmental > Aquatic > Marine > Intertidal zone | place: USA...
GATGATTTCGGCTTCGAGTTCCAGCCTCTTTACGTGGCGGAGGTCGTAGTTGAAGCCAGCATCGGTAAACACTCTGCGAGTAGCGTTGGCATAGGAAATCGATGGAGGATCATCGGAGGCAATGAAGCCGACGACCTGCATATTCGTCTCGAGTCGGGTAACCGATTCTTTGAGCCGTTGCAGGTATTTTTTAGCGATTTTTGCAGGGTCGACTATCTGCATTGGTTCAGGACTCGTCGTAACTCGTTGCAGGGCGTGTGACAGACCCCAGGTATCCCTTGTGATGACGCGCGTGATAGTCGGACGTAGTGAATTCTTTTAACTCCATTAATGTTAGTGCGAGGGCATCCGAGATTGCCAACATGACCGCTATAGTAGCGCTGGGCGTGGTGCTAATTGGGCACGGTTCTTCTATATCAGGTCCCATATCCAGGACTACTTCTGACAGGTCGCGCAATGGCGAGTCGGTGTGGGATGTCACTCCTATTACTGTGTTTACATCGAGATTGCGGCTAGCGTTGCCAAGCATCTCCAGCACTTCATTGGATTTTCCGCTTGTTGAGAAAGCGACAATGCAGTCATCCTTGGACAGCATGCCCAGGTCTCCGTGACCTGCTTCTGCCGGGTGTACAAAAAAAGCAGATGTTCCTGTAGATGACAGGGTCGCGGCGAATTTGTTTGCTATGTATCCCGCTTTCCCCATTCCTGTGGTGATTACTTTCCCGCGGCAGTTAAGCAACAGGTTCACCGCGTCTACAAAAGCGTCCGTTACCTTAATGCCCTGTATTGCAGCAGCCTCCTTGGCAACGATGTCCTTCATGCGTGCTTTGATATCCAAGTGTCACCCTGCTCTGAGAATCTGGACGCTATTATACTTGAACTTGACTCTTATGTAGTATGCCCTTAAGCAGCTGAAAGCATTACTCTGAGGAGATGGTCATGGTAACAATCGTTGGGAACATAAAACCGGAAGACGACTACACTCACCCATTGGGCCCTGAAGACAATTTCAATGAGTCCGTCTATTTCAATTTCTTCGACAGAGAAAGTAACCGTGGTGGATTTATTCGAATCGGTAACCGGGCTAACGAGGGATACGCGGAAATGACCGTCATTGTGTTTAACAGTGACGGATCCGTGTTTTTTAATTACAAGAAGCCAGAGATATCAAATAACGACGAGTGGAATGCGGGTGGCGTTCGCGTGCAGGTCCTGGAACCTGGTGAAAGGTTGCGTACAACCTATGATGGAACCGCGCTCTATATGCTTGACCCCAGGGATATGAAAGATCCCGGCAAGGCCTTTAAAAGTAATCCTTTCAAGAGGATTCAGCTGGACCTTGTTCACCACGGGGTAGGCCCTCTGTATGGACACGTGGGTGAACCTGGCGATGGTAATGATTTCGCGAGAGCGCATTCTGAGCAGCACATGAGGGTTGAAGGTACGCTTTCGATTGAAGGCGAAGTGTCCATCAATATTAACGGTCATGGTATCCGTGATCATTCATGGGGACCCAGGTTTTGGCAATCCGTTCCATCTTATCGATGGATTACCGGTAATTATGGCGATGACCTTGGAATGGTGCTGTCTGTTGTTGGAGACCGGCGAGGTGGCATGTTCCACAAAGGAACCGAGCTTTTGCAGATCAAGGATATTGAGCTATCGACCGAATATGAGCAGGGGACCAGTTTTCACAAGAAGTTGATCGCGGACGTGACCCTGGAAAATGGTGATCAGCATCAAGTGGAGGGCGTGGTTAAAGGATTCATTCCACTTCGAAACCGGCGCTCGGAACAGGTTACTTATATTGGTGAGGGGATGACGGAATATACACTGGATGGTGAGCGTAAAGGATACGGCCTGTCTGAGTACCTTAACCAACCTGGCCAAGAGGTTTAGATCCCTCGTTAGGCCTTGATAGGTAGCCAGTGATCCAGCGCTGCAACTATCCCGGGATTAAATAAAAATAGCTGCCGGCACCTTGGCCATGCCAGCCATGATGATTGCAAAATGTAGGCTTCATCATAAACCGGCTCTTTTTCTTCAGATGCCAGCTCAGCCATATACCAGTGAGTTGTGCAGTCGTAAGTATTGCCATTCCACCGAAACCTATAGTTATTGGTAAAGGCGTCAGAAGTGAGGGCTACCCGGTAGCCGGATTCCTCAAGCGTTTCGCGTACCGCGCAGTCCTCCGGTGTTTCCTTATCTTCCACGCCCCCTCCCGGGAAGGACCAGTAGCGTTTTGTGGTCATCGGGTCTTCCATTTCTATTGCAAGCAGGTGGTTGCCCCGCAAGCACAGAACGCATGTTCGTTCCCGTGAGATAGTCATGAAGAAGCTTCGTCCGGCCTGGCTGTTTGTTGCAATATACCTGGGGTCATACGAGTGATGGTCAATGAACTCTAAGTCAGTAGTGAGAATACGTTAGGGCAGGGTTAAAGGCCATAATCGATGAAAATCCGGTGGGTATGACGGCTAGGCTTTCTGAATGGGTTCGGAGTCTAGCCAATGCTTTACGTGATCAGCGAGGTTCTTTTTTTCTTCTATTGAAATACCCTGCGGATCAAAACGCCAACGATTATGGCTACTCAGCATTGGCAGGAGTTCCGGCCTTTCGATTCTCAGTAGCCATTCGGCCATGAGTTCACCTTTGCCTCGCCGAAACCCAAGGTTGGATAGTTGTTCCTCTATTTTGAAGAAGGGTGAATCTCTGCCGGGGAGAATCCATTTTGAAGCATCAGTTGTTTGTTCTCTTTTAACAATGACCTGTTCCGACGTGGCAATACGCCAGATGAGAATGAGAGCGAGTACGAACCCGATAGCGTAGAGCTCGTTTTTAAAGTCCTCGAGTTTCTGGTCGTTAAACCAAAGCCCAAAGAGAAATTGCTTGTTTCCCAGGAAGTCCCAGAGGGGTCGCAGTATAGATGACTGGTTTTCCTCCATCGCCAGCCATTGCGTTGGTGTTGTATCGATTGGAACCCATCGGCCATTGATGTAGGCACTTGCCCACGCGTGAGCATGTCGTTTGCGTACGATGTACATTTTCATTTCATCGTTCCACTCTGTAATAGCGTAGCCCACAACATACCTTGAGGGTATGCCCAATTGCCTAAGTAATAGGGTTGTTGCGCTGGCGAAGTATTCACAGTGCCCCGCCTTGCTTGTTTGAAGAAAGTGGCCGAGGGGGTCGTGTGTGATTTCGATATTTTTCTGAAAGAGTGTGTACTTAAAATCAGAGAAGAAGTCGTGGATGAAAGGAATGGCTTGCGCTGCTGGGATCTGCCCATCGGTAATTTGCGCTAATGCGACCTTGTGTTCCTCGGGTACAACCAGGTCCACCCGGCTGGGTTCATCACCCAGGCGGGATTCGTCATCATATCTCACGCGATAATGTGGGGCCGGGATCAGACCAATACCCTGAAGGGCCCCGTAGGACGACATACTGACATCAGTTGCCGGAAACTCATTGAGCTCTACCAATTGCGACGGAACTGGAATGAGGGATCTATCCCGATTAAATTCGAGATATATTTTGGACTCAGGATGGGTATACGAAGCCGTGTCAGAAAATACCCAGGTGAAATCATCTTTGTGTTTGACCTTGTTAAACCTTGGGTCAAATACTTCCCACTCTGTGCCAGAGGAGGTGTTATAGACGGCCTCGACCAGTAGCGATGGAAAATCAGGTTTTCCGGATTCAGGCTTGATCCGAAATGCTATCGCGTCAGAGAGTTTGAATTGCCCGACTTTTCCGAGCGCGGTGCGTGTTTTGAGCGGGTCGGTATGTTGGGATATCCAGTTTGCGATCCACAGTTCTGTTTGCTTTTTAATACCAAGATGCGTGTTGCGGATACCGTGGTGAAAAGCGGTGGCAGCCAGGAGGATGGCACATAGTCCGATAACAAAAGTTCTCTTGGTGAAACGGGGGGATCGTAGCTGGTACAACGAGCAGGCGAAAATAACGACCACGACGGGAAAGTAGTAGCCGCTGTCTTTGTTAAGGCCCGCTGCCAAGAGGCATGCGCCCAGGTAAACATAGTCCATGTCCCAGGATTGTTGAACGGGTTCCCGTTGTCGCCTCAGGCTGTAGAACAGGACGTCCAGCGACATTCTGGAGGTGGTGCTGTAGGTCAAAACCGCAACAAGCGGAAATAACAGGATCGGGATCCACGCCAGGAGCGTGGTGATGAAATGATATTCCTGACGATTCAGAAAAAGGAAAGCCACCATTGCTACCAAACCAATGGCACTCAGGTCAGCAACTCGGTAAAAATCTGTTTTTGTCAGGGCCCAGCGTCTGTTCAGATAGTAACGAGCTTCCAGAATGATTGCGATGGGTAGCGCGAACCAGGTCAGCTCGCATTGCCAACCCCAGAAGAGCGCGGACAACCCACCAAGGTAACGCGGTTTGATTGGGTAGTTGCGACTCATAGGGCCTCTAGCCCGGCTTCGATGTTCCCCGCCTCCAGAATGTAAAAATCGTCACGATAGGTCGTTTCGTCACTTTCCCCGGTAACAATAAATACTGCGGTTTGAACCCCGCTGTTTTCGATTGTTGCGAGCAGGGTCTCTTGTTGTTTACTGAAACCGGAGAACACCATAAGGCAGCCACTCATCCTGCGAGCGTGTTGCGAAAGAAGGTCTACGAAGTCAGAAGATAGCCGGTCTGTTAACTGAAGGGTGGCCAGAGCTTCCAGTTGTTGTGAAGTCTGGGCATGGCCCCTGCCTGCAGTGATTATCTCCGGCCGAGTTGACATGAAGTAGAGATCCATCAGTCCATCCAGGTTCTCTACGTCCATGAGCAGGCTCGCGGCGACCGAGATGACTTCCTCGAACGCCGCAGGATTATCACCGAAGGTATCGACGATCAGGGCCTGGCGCACAAAAAACTCATCCTGGAACTCTTTAACGATCGGCTTGTCACGTTTTGCCGAGCTCGCCCAGTGGATTTTCCGGATGGGGTCTCCATCACGGTAGTCACGCAGGGAGACAAATTCATCACTTTCGCCGATGGACCAGGTAGAATTAATGCCGCCTGGCTGAAAGTGACGGCCGCCCTTAAACTCAAACCGCCGAGGAATAGGATACCGCTTTGGTAGCACCATCAGGTGTTCGCGGTTGTCGAATTCCGTGGCTCCGTAGTTCAGGCCAAAGGGGTCGGGATGCAGGATGGTGGTGGATTCGAAATAAACGTGCCCTCGCCGTAGAGGAGTCGCCTCGACAATGGCCTGGGCGTGAGAAAGACGTTCAACATTCGGGACGTCAGCATCCTTAAGACTGATACCGGTATTGAGTTTCTGCAGCCAAATGAAGCGGTGAAATCCGAGCCATCGGTCATAGGCATTCCGGGTTTCTTCCCCTGGTTCCTTCATACGCTCAAACTGGGCGAGATCCGGTGGAATAATTTTGGGGTTATCGAGGACCTTGAGATCTCGCTCGACACGATTCCCATCATTGATGACGGTGATAAAATATTCGAACGGAACACCCGCGGTAGCATACTTGGGCAATTGTCGTTTGACGCTGACCTCTGGTAAGTGGACCTTGATGGTCAGGCGTGCAAAGACCAGTGTGCAGACCAGTAAAGCAAACAACTGGTAGACAAATGAAAGGTCTGTATCTAATCCGACGGCACCACAAATTAACGTGCCGGTTTGCAATAGCCTTCCTCGATCTGAGTTACGCCGCGTGGCGCGACGGTTAATAGTTGTTAACCGTGTCCAGGTTGGAAAGGCGCGTTCGCGAAAGGCCATATCAGTCAAGCGGGGACGGGAATGTCCTGAATAATCTCCAGGAGTATCTGTGCGGCCTGAGAGCCAGAATACTGCGAGCCGGATTCCAGTATCAGTCGGTGGGCGATGCTTGGTATGGCAAGTTCCTGAATGTGATCCGGTGTGACGAAATCGACCCCTTCCATCAGAGCAAGTGCCTGGGATGCTTTCATCAATGTTATTCCTGCTCTGGGGCTGGCGCCCATGGCGACCCCCGGTGTGGTCCGGGTCTGTGCAACAATGTCGACAATGTAACGTTTCAGTTCGTCCGAGATTCGGATGTCAGCTGCAGCTTTTCGAATAAGGCGAATGTCTTCAATTGAGGTGCAGGAGCTAAGCGAGTCCAAAGGATGCTGATACCTTTGGGAGTCCATGATCAGCACTTCGTCCTCTTTGGAAACGTAGCCGAGTTTAAAACTCATGGCGAAACGATCCATCTGTGCCTCTGGTAACGGGTAGGTGCCATGAAACTCTATGGGGTTTTGAGTCGCAATTACAAAGAAGAGTTCATCCATCGGATGCCTTTCACCTTCGATGCTCACCTGATTTTCTCCCATTGCTTCAAGCAGCGCAGACTGGGTTCTTGGGGATGCCCGGTTTATTTCGTCGGCCAGTAGTATCTGGGTAAAAATTGGGCCAGGTCTGAAGCGGAAGTCCTGTTTATGCTGGTCGAAGATAGATACACCCAGGATATCCGAGGGCAGTAGGTCAGGCGTAAGCTGTATTCGTTTGAAAACAGCATCAATGGAACCCGCCAGTGACTTTGCAAGTGTTGTTTTGCCGGTCCCTGGAACATCCTCCAGCAGCACATGACCACCAGAAAAAAATGCGGTTAATAGCCATTTGACACTTTGGTTGTTGCTGCGGATGACACTCTCAATATTTCCGCGCAGTTTATTAATAAGCGCGAGCTCCCGGCCAGGATAGATATCTGGTATGTCAGAAGACATCTTTGCTTCCTTTCGTTTCGAGTATTCTCACAAGCATCGCTCCATTGGTCAAATTGATGCAAAACCGAAGTGTCACGAGGCATTCAGTTGGAAATGTCTCGAGCAAGTGCGCCGACCAGTGTCGTCGGGATTAAGGTAATAAAGAAATCTTCAAGGCTGTGATCAGGTGCAGTGCACCCGGATTGATGAAATAGATCTCTTTGCCGTCAGGTGGTGTAGAGAATTTCGAACGGGCGATTGTTTCTGTTTCGGCCCGGCTCCAGGAGGCAATAGTAATCGTGGATGGGGAAATCAATCGAGTAATCGTGATATAAACAATGGGTTGGGCCTGGCATCAATAGAAAATCTTTGGTGGCGAATGATGTTCAGGGTCCGCGCACGAGAGAGTTGACTATGGACACATTCTACACAGACCATTGGCAAACGATTGAGCCGGAAAGGCTGGACCGCTACGAGCAGCTGTTCCAGTTTCGGCGGGAACAGGAACCCTTTATTGATGCGCTTTCGCTGTCTGGCATGACCAGTGTACTGGATTTTGGTTGTGGGCCTGGATTTATGGCAGAAGAAATAGCCAGCCGTACGACTGCGCAGGTTTTTGGCGTAGACCTGAATAAAGAGTTCATGTCCCGAGCGGAGTCCAGAAACACAAAGGACAACCTGAATTTTTTTCATCTGTCGGGTGATGTCTTGCCAGAGGAGATTAATGCTGTTGATCGTGTGTTTGTTAAGAATGTGCTTGAGTATGTGCCTGATCTCGAGGGAACGGTCGCTAAGCTGCATGCGATTCTAGGCGATGGTGGCCGGATCGTCGTCGTTGATAGTGATTGGGGCTTTGTGTTGGTAGAACCGTGGGGAAAAGTCCGAGCGGATCGTTTTTTCCAGGCGGCCGCCGCCGCTTTTAAGGAACCACATATTGGACGCAAGTTGCCTGGCCTTCTTGCCCGGGCCGGGTTTGAAGATATAAACGTCAAGATGCTTGCAGGCGTTGATCTCAAGGGCAGGGGGGTCTCTGTCTTACAGAACATGGTTTCGTATATTCGTGAATTCGGGACCATGGATGAAACCGAACTGCAGGCGCATATGAGTGAGTTGGAAACGGCCCAGTCGAATGGCAGCTTTATGTTTATCCTGCCGCAATTTTTGGTCACCGCCAACAAAAGCAGCTCCAATGAGTAGTTTGCCAGCGAAAAGTTTTGCCATGGTGCAGACCGGGGATCGAATTCTTGAACCAAGAGATATTCCCATTCCTGATATCGATGAAGATTCTGCTCTGCTCGAGCTTGAAGCCTGTGGTATCTGTGGCAGTGACTATGAACAATTTGATGGCGTTTTACGAACGCCAACGCCAGTTATTCCAGGACACGAACCCCTGGGGAGGATCGCAAAAATTGGTGACCGGGCGGCAATCCGCTGGGGCGTCGAAGAGGGTGATCGGGTAGCGGTAGAGACGATGCTATCCTGCCGTCACTGCCCGACGTGTCTGGATGGTCGGTATCACCTGTGTGATGATCGAAAGATCTATTCGTACATACCGCTCACGGAATCGCCGGGGTTGTGGGGTGGCTATTCGCAATTCATGTTCCTGCATGGCAACAGCATTGTTCATAAAGTTGATCCGGACATTGCCGCGAACATAGCGGTCATTTTTAATCCGCTGGGCGCTGGCTTCCGCTGGGCAGTGGAGATGCCTAACGCAAGGCCCGGAGACACGGTCGTAGTAATGGGGCCGGGGCAAAGGGGTCTTGCCAGTGTTATCGCATTACGCGCGGTGGGGGTAACAAATATTATTGTGACTGGCCTTGCTGCTGATGCTGAAAAGCTGGCACTGGCCCGTTTTTATGGCGCAGCACACACGATCGATGTGGATAATGAAAATGCCGTTCATCGTGTCAAGGGGCTCACCGATGGGAAGGGGGCGGACATCGTTGTCGATGTTTCCTCCTATGCAACCAAGCCTGTTGCCGATGCCCTGCAATTGGTAAAGGTTGGTGGACAGATAGTCCTGGCAGGGGTTAAGGGTTTTAAGGCGGTGGATAATTTTGTCTCTGACTATGTGGTCATGAAAGAAGTGACGATCAGAGGTGCCATCGGTGTGACTTCCTCTGGTTATAAACAAGCAATCAAAGTGATTGAATCCGGGGAAATAGATTTTTCCCCTATGCATACTCATGACTTTGAACTCAAAGATGCAGAACTTGCCATCAAAACACTTGCCAGGGAAGTTCAGGGGGATGAATCAATTCATAGCTGCCTGATCCCGCCTAAATAAGGAGAAGATGTGAGCAGAACCAAACCAGAGTTTGAATTCAACGAAAAAATCGCTGAAAGCTTTATGCGCCCCAAGGCAAGCCTGGGAGGGTTGCATGAGTATCTAGGAATAAAAATTGTTGAAGCGGGGCCGGGGACTATGCGCGGTCAACTCGAAGTGAAGGATGAGTTCCTTACCTATATTGGCAATATGCATGGTGGTGTACTGTCCGCCTTCAGCGACCATATGCTGGGTTCTGTTTGCTATCCGGTAATGAAAAAAGGCCAGTGGGCTGCAACGACTGAATTCAAGATCAACCTGACTGCGCCGGTATCGAAAGGCGTAGTGGATGCGTATGCTGAAATCATCAACCTGTCCCGAACTATGGCGGTGGTCCAGATTGAGCTTGTTAATGAAGGACGCCTTGCGGCGATAGCTCAGGGGACTGTGACGATAAGGGATCCTCGCTAAGAAGCGCGGAATCGCGCGAACCAAGGTCCATTAGCCAGGCCTGTTTTGTCTCGGGACTCTAATACCGGAGGTCCGCTGCTTTCATCCCGGGGCGACTCCAGGAAAGGCCTTGCTCTAAGAGTGTTAGAGGTCGTCGAGGTGGCAGCAGACCTGGTGGTCTGCAACGGTGCGCAGTAGCGGTGCCTCCAGTTTGCATCTTTCCATCACCCTTGGACATCTAGGGTGAAATCGACATCCTGAAGGTGGGTTGATCGGAGAGGGTACGTCCCCGCTAATGATTTCACGTTTCACCCTTCGGTGTGGGTCTGGAATCGGAATGGCGGAGATTAGCGACTTGGTATAAGGATGTCGCGGCTCGTGGTAAATGGATTCGCCGGTACTTTCCTCTACGATATTGCCCAGATACATGATCGCTATCCGATCAGAGATGTGTTTAACGACGGCGAGATCGTGAGCGATAAACAGGTAAGCAAGATTGAATTCTTTTTGCAGATCCACGAGCAGGTTCAGGATTTGGCTCTGGATCGAAACGTCCAGTGCAGATACTGGTTCATCGCAAACCACTAATTTTGGATTGAGTGCAATCGATCGCGCGATGCCGATTCGTTGTCTTTGGCCGCCGGAAAATTCAAATGGATATCTCGTGATGGATCGTGTTGGCAGGCCCACGATATTCAACAGTTCTCTGACGCGTTTTGCGCGACTGGCTTTATCGCCAATTTTTTGAACTATGTAAGGTTCTTCCAGAATATCACCTATCGTATGGCGAGAGTTCAGTGACTCCATTGGGTCCTGAAAAATCATCTGGATATTTTGCCGGTAAGGCATTAGAGCTCTACCCTTGAGTTTGGTGATGTCGTTTCCTTCAAACTCGATGGAACCAGAAGTCGGCTCATACAAACGGGCGATGCATCTGCCGAGGGTTGATTTTCCGCAGCCTGATTCACCGACCAGACCAAGGGTTTCCCCGGGTTGTATTTCAAAGGAGATTCCGTCGACTGCTTTATTGGATTTGTTGGCGCGAAGGAGAATGCCCTCTTTCACAGGGAAATGCATTTTAAGGTCAGTGACTTTGAGTATTGGCGCGCTTTTTGGCGACACAGAAGAGGGCATAGGTTTAGAGCTCCTGCCAGCGCAGGCAGCTGACTTGGTGTTGTTCGTTGACCGTCTGGAGTTTGGGGGCTTGGCCCCCGCATGGGGGCTCGCTGTGAGTGCAGCGGTTCTCGAAACGGCAACCTTTTGGTAAATCTAGAAGCCCCGGCACCATGCCATCAATCACACTCAGTGTTGATTTGTGAGCCGTGCTAAGCGTTGGAATTGATTTAAGTAAGCCTCGGGTGTACGGATGCGCGGCGCGGTCGAAAATGTCGAATACGCTACCTTTCTCTGCGACTTTGCCGGCATACATAACCACGACATCGTCACAGGTCTCGGCGATGACTCCAAGGTCGTGGGTAATCAATATGACTGACATGCCCATTTCTGATTGAAGTTCTTTAATCAGGTCTAGAATTTGGGCCTGAATCGTGACGTCCAGCGCGGTCGTTGGTTCGTCCGCGATCAGGAAGTCGGGCTTGCAAGCGAGGGCTATTGCGATCACGACTCGTTGCCGCATGCCGCCAGAGAGCTGGTGTGGGTATTCGGTCATCCTGACGTCGGGAGAAGGTATGCCCACTCGATCCAGTAGCTCGACGCCCTGTCGAATAGCCTCATCAGGTGGGATGCTTTTGTGGATAAGGAGTACCTCTGTCAATTGCCGTCCAATAGTGTGCACTGGGTTGAGCGCTGTCATGGGCTCTTGGAACACCATCCCGATGCGCGCGCCGCGGACTTTTTCCATTTCCTGAATAGGCAGTTGGGTCAGGTCGGTCCCGTCGAGTTCGACACTACCTGAGGCAATCTGCCCCATGGGTTGTGGCAGTAGTCGCATGATAGAAAGTGCCGTAACGCTTTTTCCACAACCGGACTCACCCACGATTCCAAGCGTTTGGCCGGCTTTCGCTGTAAATGAAACATCATCGATTGCTCTTACCCTTCCCTCGTCGGTGTCGAACTCAGTGACCAGGTTGTTGATCGAAAGCGCAGCCATCAGGGTGCTGCGAACTGATCAAAGGTTTGAAGAGCCGGTTCAAATTGTTTGCCGGATTTTTTAGCGGCAAGCGTCTCTTCTTTGATGTCTTTATCAATCCAGTGCACAAAAAGTTCTGTCGCTCCTCGTGTGTGCTTGTAGTTAAAACCTTCCGGGTATCTCACCCATCGCCAATATCCAACGCGGTAGCCCGGCTGTACAAAGCCAGGAACAAAAGAGGCGTGCTCGTGATGTAGTTTGGTCATACGGTGTGACAGATCGATCATTTCTTGTTTGTCACTGGACAATCGGTACTGATCGATCATCTTGTCCATTTCCCGTAACGCAAGAACTTCTAAATTATTGGTTTGAGTCTTTACCTTCCTGTCAGGGTTAACGGAACCGTCATCAAGAAAGGCGACGTCATAGGCGTTAACGGAGTGATACGTCTCCCAAAAGCGGGGATACATCTCCAGTGAAACACCAAAAGCCACGAAATGAAGGTCATGTTTCTTTTCTTGAACCTTTTTAAAGCCAGCGGTGGAATCCAGAATTTCGAGGCGAAGTTCGAGCCCTGCTTTCAGTGCTTCTTCTTTCAAAATAGTCAGCACATCTTTGTATTGCTCGTAGCCACTGGAGAACGTAAAACTGAGTCTCTGTCCTGCTGCGTCTTCCAGGACACCGTCTGGTCCCCTCTTGGTGAAGCCTGCTCTGGCGAAAGCTTCTTGCGCTTTATCGATGTCAAATACGCGGGCCAGCAATGTCGGGTGTGTAAATTCGCCGTAGCCATCAGAGGATGTTTGCATCCGAGCGTAGTCGCCTCGAAAAAACTTTTCTAACACCAAATTCCAGTTAGCAGCGTGTTGAATACCTGTTCGGACATCAACATTGTCGAGCAACGCTTTAGAGGTATTTATCCAGATGCCAAAGGTAGGTCGTGGATGCTCGTTATAAAACATCGTTTTTTGAATGTAACCAGCGGCTACGTCGGGGTCAGTGTCGGGAAGCTTCTCATACCAGTACTCGGCGAGGCTCAGGCTAAACTGGTCAATATCGCCGCGTTTGAATGCCTCAAAGTGTTTAGAGGTATCACGGATAACAGCGAGATGGATTTTGTCGGTGTTGAAACGATAGCGCCAATGCTTCTTGTCTTTCGCCCACCAGTTCTTGTCGCGAGTAAATGTGACGGATCGGCCTTTTTTTAGGTTTTTATCGTCTAGCAGGTAAGGGGCGGTTGTGGTTTCAAATCGCCATTGATAGCGCTCAACAAAATCATCGCCCAATTCGTTGAAAAATGCAGCGGATTTAGGGCTCAGCCCAAGCACACGAGAATCCATGTCTGGTTTTGCCTCGGGCACGGAAATTGAAAACGTTCGGTCGTCGTATTTCGTAATGTTTGTGTATTGAGTGCTGTACCAATTGTTGTACCAGGGCGCGACAATGTAACGGGATTGATTAATGAAAAACATGAAAAAGAAATCGTCGGTGGTGATCGCGTTGCCGTCGGACCATTTAGCTTGTGGATCAATTTTCACGTAAACCGTTTTGTTTTCCCAATCAACGGACCAGGATTCTGCAAGCCCGGGAAAATACTCAAATTCGTTAGGGTGTCGCTGTGCGATCGGCATAGAAACGTTATCTAGCAGGAACGTTCGAAAGGAACCGTTTGAATCGGGACCCACGGTGCGAAGTGTTCTGGGATAATCCTGTAAGCGCACATATTCAGTACCCCCTTTTTTAGCGTCTGGGGAGCCTATCTCAGGGAGGTGATCACCGTTTTCCCATGTCAGGTCCTGAGGAAGGTCAGCGATCGTTTTAAACGTGAAAAAGTCGGGCCGTTCAGCGTAGTAAGCTTTTACTTCCTCGGTGTTATCAATAGCGGGGAATGCTGCACTTTGGTTGTCATCTGGTGAGCCGCCGCAGGCGCTGAGAAGCAGTAGCGTCAGGAGTCCGATAATTGTGGGGTAAAGTCTCATAATAAATCTCATTTTTTGGGCGTGAACCCAACGCAGTTAACGATAGGTAGTAAACTTTTTGGGGTCGAAGGACTCTCGAACAGCTTCACCAATAAAAGTAACGATAGTCAATAAAATCACCAGGGTGCCAAAAGCAGACATCACGATCCAAGGAGCGGTTCTGAGTGTCGCTGTGCCTTGTTTTAAAAGCTCCCCCAAACTGGGTGTTGGCGCGGGGAGACCAAATCCAAGAAAATCAAGGGCTGTGATGGCCGTAATGGCTGACACGACGGTAAAAGGCATAAATGTCACCAAGGTCGATAATACATTGGGCAGGATATGACGAAAAATGATTCGGGTATTTGAGGCCCCAATCACGCGGGCTGCCGCAATGTAATCTCTAGATTTTTCTTTGTACGTTTCTGTCCTCATGTAATAGGTCATGCTGGTCCACGAGAAGAGCACCATGACCGTCAGAAGTATCACTATTTTTGCCGGTATCGTGAAGGTTTGCGGTATGACGCTAAAAACAATAATGATCATGTAAAGGAAAGGAATGTTCGACCATATCTCAATGAATCGCTGAAAAATGAGATCGAACATGCCGCCGAAGTAACCCATCGCACAGCCGATGGTAATACCGATTGCGTAGACCGCCAGCATAAAAGCGATCGAGAACCAAAGGGCTATTCGCGTGCCGTAGAAGAGACGCGCCAGGATGTCCCTGCTGGTGGTGTCGGTCCCCAAAAGATGCCTGGTATCAATCGATGGCGAGGTAGGCTTGAAAACGCCCCCAGGCGCGTGGTTTTCAAGAGGGTTGTAGGGGACAGGGGGCATTAAGACCCAGTTATCGCTGCCCTGCTCATCGAATGTTGCTTGAAGCTCTCGATAGTTAACTTCGTAGTCATAATCCAGTCCAAAATCGGTGCCGGGGCGAAAATCTGAATAGGTAGGAAAGTACAGTGTATCTTCGTAGTGAACGAGCAGCGCGCGACTGTTTACGAGCAGTTCGCCAAAAGACAACACGACCAGTAAGCCAGCTAAAAATAAGAAGCTGTAGTAGCCGCGTTTGATCTCTCGAAAACGTCGAAGTCGCTTTAGCGTCTGGGGATTGAGGTTCAACATGACCTACTGGAATCTTATTCTAGGGTCGACCAACGCTACCAGAACATCTGAAATAATATTGCCAATGAGTAACAGCACACTCGCCAGCAATACGACGCCCATGACGACAGGGTAGTCGCGATCGAGTATAGCGGTGAGTCCAAGCAAACCGAATCCGTCGATATCGAAGATGGTTTCAATGAGAAACGACCCCGAGACAAGTAGCACAATGTTCTGCCCAAAGGTTGTGGCGATCGGAATCATTGAGTTGCGCATGGCATGTCGGGTCACTGCTTGTCGAAATGAAACGCCCTTGGCTATTGCTGTGCGGATATAGTCGGATGCAAGGTTATCCATCAGGTGGTTTTTGAGCAGTAACGTAACCAACGCAAAGCTGCCCACTAGATAACAAATAAGGGGGAGAACTGAATGGTTGATTACGTCCATCAGCTTACCGATCGTGTCTTTCTCTTCGAAGGAAAGGCTAATAAAACCGCCCATAGGGAACCACTCTAACCTAACCGAAAAATACAGGAGCAGCAGCGAGCCCAGTGCGTACCCCGGAATGGCATAGCCCACGAAGATCAGAATAGAGGTGACGTTATCAACGACGGTTTTATGCTTGATGGCCTTTAGGACACCCAAAGGGATGCAAACGATGTAGGTGATCAAGAGCGTCACCAGACCATAATACAGGGATACCGGGAACCTATCCTTAATAACATCCCAGACCGGCTCGTTGTATCGGTAAGAGTTTCCGAGGTCTCCTTTGGCGACTTTGACAAGCCAGTCGAGGTAACTTTGTATTATGGGCTTGTCGAAGCCATAGTACTCCTCGAGTTTTTTCAATTGTGCCTCTGAAAGCGCCATGTCCGCGCCGGCCATCTGTGACGAAACCCCAGCATTACTGAATTGCTGGGATTCCATGATGGCTCTTTCCAACGGACCCCCGGGGACGAGCCGGGTTATGGCGAAGACAATAATAGTGACGCCAATCAGGGTAGGCGGAATAAGCAGAAATCGTCTGATGAAATAATCGCGCATTGCTGTATAGAGTATCTGGGTCCAGAGGTTTTAGGCCCCGTCTCCGCAATATAGCAGGGAGAGCTGTCTGCCGACCGTTGGGGAACCCGGCATCCTGCCACAAACCGGGTCTGCTTGAAAGTTCTAATAGATTTCTCTTCGTCATGATCCTCAGCAGGCAATAATCGGGATGTCGACTGAAGAGGGCCCTGAGCATTTAGGGGCGATACAATTTATTTTAGTTCTTCAGGCAATCAAAGAAGGCGTCGATCAATTTTCGGTATCTAACGGTCCCGGAGTGATGCAGTTGGTTGGTCACATAAGCAAAGGCGACGTTGTTTTCCGGGTCTGCGAAGGCGGTTGAACCGCCTGTGCCAGCGTGACCGAATGCTGTTCTAGAGGGCCCGTAGTAACAGGGTTCGCAGTTAAGTATAAAGCCCTTTGACCTTCGAAGAACCTGATTCAAGCAAAGGTCAGTCTCACCGTTAGTCTCTTCCTTTAAGGCGAGTTGCAGAGATTCCCCGGAAAATAGCTTCCCAGAGATCGCTGCCTGATAACAGCGTGCTATGCCAAGGCTAGAGCCGTGGCCATTGGTTGCTGGAATTTCTGCATTTCTCCAATCTGCGGAACTCACAACGCGGTAGGGTGGCAGCGCAGGGTCATTTTTTGGCAAGGTATTTCCCCCAGGTGTCGGCGTTTTTGCAACCGGTGGCCTTGCGTGATTAGGGCCGATCATTTCTGCGCACCGTTTCTGTTCGGGACCGGTTAGACCAATATGGAAATCAGCCTCCAGTTGATTGGTTATCCGACTTCGAAGATAGTCACCAATAGTTCTTCCGGTTGTCTGGCGAATCAGTTCTCCGGCGATGTATCCCCAGGTGATTGCGTGGTAACCGAAGGCGGTGCCTGGCTCCCAGGCCGGTGCCTGACTTGCAACATTAAACGTCGCTTTTTGCCAGTTATAAAGGTCTTCTGGTTCCACGGCTGGGCGGAATGTGTACACCCCCGCCTGGTGCGACAATGCCTGCGTCACTGTGATGCCAAATTTTCGCTCGGCCCCAAACTGTGTCCAATAGTCTGCAACAGGGTTGTCGTAGTCGAGTTTTCCTTCATCGACGAGACACGCGAGGGCCAGCGAGACAATGCCCTTGCTAATGGAGTATGTGTTAACCAGGGTATCTCGTTGCCAGGGGATAGTCCTGTCCCGATTGGTGTGGCCACCCCAAAGGTCAACCACCAGTTCATCCCCAAGAAAAATGGATAAACCAGCACCAACTTCGATTTCGTTCCAAAGTGACGCGAATGCTTCCCTGACAGGTTCGAATCCGGGCTGGATCGTTCCTTCAACCAAGGTTCTTTTAGTCAAGTGTCGGGGTCCGGCAAAAACAGGAGAGGGATACTAACATCGTTTCTCTGGAATCCGATAAATACAGGAAACGACTGCGCCAGGATAAAGAGAAGTTAGCCTCGCTGATGCGAACTCGTCGGTATCGACTTCATGGAAGCGGTTCATCAGAAGGACAAATAGTCGGTCCCCGCGTGGCCAGACCGATATCGCGGAAGTTGATCGGGTCTGCCTCTCGTGATCTCTTGGCATCTGACCAGGTCTTTTTGAACCATTCGGAAACGGGTGGCTGACCGCATTGTTCCGCCAGCAGATTGTAGTAATCAAACTGCTGGTCGCCCAGCCGGTGATAGTGACGTTTGTTCATGTCTGTGAGTTGAAAACGCTCAGATCTTTCTCTGACTTTTTCTGCGCGGGTGGGGAGGTCAACCAGGGTGAATTCCGATATTAGTTGTTTGACGAACCATTTTGCCTGCATTTCGAACATTGGGAATGGAATGATTTGGTAAGGCAGGCCGATAAAACCAAGCGTGTTGTCTGACGGCGGGATGATATCCTGGTAAAGCGGGTTCACCCAGTTGTCATCGACGGTGACAATCTCTCTACTAATGAACGGGAAGCCGTAGTGATATCCGGTACAGTACATAAAAGTATCGATGTCGAGTTCTTCGCCAGCCGCGATCAATTTTCCGGAGGTTGTAAAGCCGGAGGGTGAGGGATAGGCCGTTTTCGTTGCTCCAAACGACACGGGCTCGGTAAAAGCGCTGCCGCACCAGTAGGTACGGGCAGCTACCTTATCGATCTCGCCCGACAGGTCAAAACCTGAAGCAGAAGTCCCCCAGAGTGCAACTCGTTTACCGACCATGGCAGTCGGGGCACGATAGTTGTGAGAGTGGAGCAGGTTGCCCTGAAAATGCTCGATACCCGGTAATGTCGGTATGCGGGGTCGGGCGTAGTGACCATTGCAGATAATCACTGCATCGAATCTTTCATCTGATCCGCCGCTTTGGACTGTCCAGCCGTTGGCGGATTTCTCGACCCTGTGCACTTCCGCGGATAGCTTGATATGGGGAGCTAAGGCAAAGTGGTCTGAGAAGTTCATGAGGTATTCGAGAACCTTTGTATGGTGTGGGAACCTGGGCCACGTATCGTTGCCGCCACCTTTTGAATCAAAGGTGTAGTCCAGGAATGCCATCAGGTCTCGAGGGATGTTGGTGCGCAGTGAATCATAGAGAGAGCTGCGGATCATCTGTACAGGGGATTGCCCGAGTGGGTCATCCTCTACGCGCTCATCATATACCCAGGCGCCACCAATCTGGTCAGCGGCTTCGAACACCACGACTTCGCATCCATGGCGGATAACTTCACGAGCCGACACCAGTCCGGCGGGACCGGCGCCGATGACGGCGACTTTCATTTAGACCTGCTTGTAAGGAGTAAGGAGCAAGTGTGTAATAATAGCCGTTCTTCAGCCATGATTGATTTAATGTTTTCCGTTCGCCTAGAGCGTGTTCGAACCCTCAGTGAATCGACTAAAGATTTCAGGTTCGCCTGCGCAGCCAATACTACCCTTGACTATAAACCAGGTCAGTTCTACCGGTTTGTTTTCGCGGATGAGCAAGGAGAATTCGAGCGAAGTTACAGTCTATGTAATTTTGATGAACTCTATGGTCAATACATGGACCTGGTGGTATCGAAGGTCGACAATGGTCGCGCGACAAAGCTTCTGTTTAATTGCCAGGAAGGGCTTGAGGCTAAAGTCACAGGGCCGTTTGGTCGCCTTACGTTGCCAGAAAAAATACCGGGTCGTTTGGTCATGGTCGCAACCAGCGTTGGGCTTGCTCCCTATATGCCGATTCTGAAAGAACTGGAGACGAGGAGTTTTCCAGAAGTGGTGCTATTGCTTGGTGTCAGGGACCGATCGGAATTCATCTACGGTGATGTCCTGAAAGATTACGCGCAACGTCACGATTATATTGAATTACGGCTGTGCCTGTCGCGGGGAAAAGCAACAGCGGGGTACGAGCATGATGGTTATGTAAATGCCCAAATCGAGCGCCTTGGTGTAAACCCCGAGTCGGACCATTTCCTGCTATGTGGTAATCCTGAGATGATCGATGATGCCTGGGGCTACCTTAAGAAAAGTGGCTTCAAAGCAAAGAATGTCGTTAGAGAGAAGTATGTTTTCGCGCGGGAATCGCGATCATCAGCAAAAGCGCTGACTGCAGAACACAAGCAATTGATTGCTGACAAGTTAAAAAAGTACGGCAAGTGATTCATGGGCCATTCTGGGCTTGAGATCACTTGTTGGGTTTCATCCGAGTGCAGCTGGCGATGCTCGAAGCCCCTGGTATAGGTGTCGGTCTTGCTGTCACTGGGTTATTGCGCCATCAGGGCGCAATTATTGATTAAATACTAAGGCGGTCTTCGTATGACAATTAAGGTGGGAATAAATGGCTTTGGCCGCATGGGTCGACTCACCCTGCGCGCAGCTTTTGACTGGGATGGGATTGAGTTTGTCCATGTTAATGATCCCGCGGGAGATGCGGACACCTTTGCTCATCTTCTTACCTTCGATTCAGTCCATGGTCGCTGGCATCACGATGCGAATGCCGAGAGCGATAGCATAGTCATTGATGGCTGCAAGATCGGCTTCACCAGAAACGAAACCATTAGTGAGACTAACTGGTCTGGTTGCGACATCGTCATTGAAGCTTCAGGAAAAATGAAAACCAAAGCCCTGCTGGAGTCGTACCTGGATCAGGGTGTTCAGCGCGTAGTGGTCACGGCGCCAGTGAAAGAAGAGGGAGTGCTGAATGTTGTTATGGGAGTGAATCAGCATCTCTATGACCCTTCTATTCACCCTATTGTGACGGCTGCATCCTGCACCACGAATTGCCTTGGGCCTGTTGTCAAGGTGCTGCACGAGAATCTCGGCATCGTACATGGCAGTATGACGACGATTCACGACGTCACCAATACGCAGACTATTCTGGATGCAGCGCATACAGACCTGCGCCGGGCACGGGCCAGTGGGATGAGCCTGATACCTACCACCACGGGTTCTGCCACTGCGATCACCCATCTGTTTCCTGAGTTGGAGGGCAAGCTAAACGGTCACGCCATACGCGTTCCTTTGGCCAATGCGTCTTTGACTGATTGTGTGTTTGAGGTGAAGCATGCGACAACCGAGCGAGCGGTAAACGAACTTTACCAATCGGCGGCCGACAATGAATTGAAGGGTATTCTTGGGTACGAGGAGCGACCACTTGTATCCATCGATTACAGAACCGATCCGCGCTCCAGTATTATTGATGCATTGTCCACGATGGTGATTAACGCCACGCAGGTAAAGTTGTATGTGTGGTACGACAATGAATGGGGTTACGCCAATCGCACCGCAGAGCTCATGCGAATGGTTGGACAATCTGCACCATGAAAGCAGGGTTGTGAAGAATCTATGAGCCTTTTTTTATGAGGGCGGTTGCAGGATTATCTGCCGAGCTAAGGCAGTACCTGGTGATTACCGGTAACTACTGGGCATTCACATTGACCGATGGCGCGCTGCGGATGCTGGTGATATTGCACTTCCATGCATTGGGTTACAGTCCCCTTCAGATTGCCTTACTTTTTTTGTTTTATGAGGTGTTCGGTGTAGTAACTAATCTCGTTGGTGGGTGGTTGGGTGCCCGAATCGGGCTGAACCGCACCATGAATATTGGCCTGGGCCTGCAAGTGGTCGCTTTGGGTATGCTGCTGGTGCCGAATGCAATGTTGACCGTTGCCTGGGTTATGGGTGCGCAGGCGATTTCCGGTATCGCGAAAGACCTCAATAAGCTCAGTGCGAAAAGTTCAATCAAATTTCTGGTTCCAGACAATCAGGTTGTAAACAATCAGCAGGACAGACTCTACAAATGGGTTGCTTTGCTGACGGGTTCAAAGAACGCGTTGAAGGGTGGCGGTTTTTTTCTGGGCGGTGTTCTGCTGACGTTACTCGGCTTTCATGACGCCGTTTTGGTGATGGTGATAGTTTTGGCACTCGTCTGGCTGGCTAGCCTGGTGACCTTAAGAGAAGACCTTGGCAAGGCTAAAAGCAAACCGAAATTCTCGGCAGTCTTCTCAAAAAGCAGAGCAGTCAATACTCTTTCACTGGCACGCTTGTTTCTGTTCGGCGCAAGGGATGTATGGTTCGTCGTTGCGCTGCCCGTGTACCTGTCTGGCACTTTCGGTTGGGGGCATTGGTCGGTTGGTAGCTTTTTGGCCTGCTGGATAATTGGCTACGGCGTCGTACAGATGCTTGCCCCGCGGCTGACAGGGAAGGTCGAGGGGAAAGTTCCTGATAACAAGAGTGTTTTCGGTTGGGCCGTTGCGCTATCGATTATCCCGGCTTTGATAGCGCTGGCGATGATGATGGATCTGCGGCCTGATCTGGTACTGCCAGGCGGCCTTCTCATTTTCGGTGCCCTGTTTGCAGTGAATTCATCCCTTCACAGTTATCTGATTGTGAGTTTCGCGAGTGAAGACAGAGTATCGATGGATGTAGGATTCTATTACATGGCAAATGCCATGGGCCGATTGATCGGTACAGTGCTCTCCGGCTGGGTGTTCCAGGTCTATGGGATTGTTGCTTGTTTAT
>Ga0315322_10001022_pt1 | contig 21552 bp, 11 predicted proteins | sample M110021515metaG_FD_203461 | JGI IMG/M metagenome (GOLD analysis project Ga0315322, IMG submission 203461) | Ammonia-oxidizing marine archaeal communities from Monterey Bay, California, United States - M1 100m 21515 | ecosystem: Environmental > Aquatic > Marine > Intertidal zone | place: USA...
CTGCCTCCAGTCCATGCGAGAGCAGACAACAAGTACCGGTGGCAGGACGGTTCTACGAAGGCTAAGTCATCGTGAGTACAGGAATACCGTGAGTGATTTACTTGGGATCAGTATGAATACGTTTGACCCAACAAAGGCGTTTCCACATGAATCTCTATCTCATGGCTTTGATAATATTGGTGATCAACTTGTTACGTCCGGTTTTCTCCTTGATCAGTACCTCGCGGCTGCAGATGTTTCTGTGGAGAGAGCATTTCTTACAGGGCCATACCCAGAGCCGCAGACCTGGAAGTTTGATTCAAATTTCAAGCAGCAGCAAGAATTAGATAGAGCGCATCAAAAGGCATTTGATCAAAAATATCTGGTTCTCTATGATCACCCGTTCAACGATAAGCCAGAGGGGGCATATGGGGCACTGAATGCATTTCCACAAGGAGTTCCAATTGATGGACTGTATAAGGTGCGTGTGCTCGCAAGCGCCCTTCATCGAAAAACACCGTACAGTAAAAAGGCCATAAAGCTAGATTTATCTGAGCCATTTCGAATGGGCATTCGGCCAGGTAGTGCACGTGTTGGACCACTCTACAAGGCTCAGCCCCTCCAGCCAAAATTGGCAGAACACGTTCTTGCTGATGATGTAGACCGGTGGTACGAGTGCGTCATTCCGCTGGATAGGGGATACAGTCCTCGTTTCACGTTTGAAAATGGACAGCATGATATTCGTGGTGCATATTCTCGTATTTTCAAATTTCATCAGGATACATTCCCTGAATCACTACGGCATAAAAAGGGAATCGTAGAGCAAAGAATCGCATGCCTTCGTGATGGATTTATGCCCCAAATCCGAATACAGAAAGTAGAAATTTATGGTCCACTAAAAAACTCTCCTCAGATCAAAAATACTGAGCGGCTTGTAGGTGGTTCGACCTTTCGCAAAGAAGAAGTCCTCTATCGTATTGATCAATTTGCGACACAAGCATTCCGAAGACCAGTTTCTTCAGGGGAAATAAAAGAATTCTACGCACTGTTTCAGTCCCAAAGTCAGGCTGGACGAACACCTTATGAAGCATATAAAGACACGCTGAAAGCGATTCTCTGTTCACCAAAATTCCTCTATTTTAATTCGGAAGAACAGGAAGCAGGCAATAAAAAAAGAGAGAAGAAGATTTCTCAGCACGCGTTAGCAGAGCGACTCTCCTATTTTTTAACCTCATCTATGCCTGACGCACAGCTCCAGCAAGTAGCTGATGAAGGGAGGCTGAATTCTCGTCATGCACTACGTGCTGAGGTGATACGACTTCTTGGGAGTGAAGTTTCCAACAAGTTTACCCATGACTTTCTGGAGAGCTGGCTAAATCTTCGTGAGCTTGGAAGCATGCCACCAGATTTTGAAACATTTCCAGAATACTATGCATCAAATCTCCAGTCAGAGATGAAGGAGGAAACGCGATTATTTTTTCGTCATGTACTGAATAATAATCTGCCGGCACGGGAACTTCTTAGTGCAAATTATAGTTTTCTAAATCGTGATCTTGCAAAACTTTATGGTGTCGAGAATCAGACATCTTTCAGTGAAGCAGCAGAATTTCAACGTGTGCAATTTACAGATAAGAATCGTGGCGGCTTGCTTGGTCAGGGCAGTGTCCTCACGGTAACAGCAAATGGAATTGAGACATCACCAGTTATTCGTGGTGTGTGGATGTTGGAGCATGTTCTGGGAACCCCGACTCCTCCCCCTCCGGATGATGTTCCTGCTATAGACCCAGATATTCGGGGTGCAACAACTGTTAAGGCCCAACTTGAGAAGCATCGTTCTTCGGCAGCATGTAATGAGTGTCATCGGAAGATTGATCCACTCGGTTTTGCCATGGAGTGTTTTGATCCGATTGGGCGAACACGAACTACATACGATGTACGTGGGAAAAGAAAAATTGACACAGCGGGTGTTTTGCCAAGTGGTGAATCATTTTCAAATCTAGCAGAGCTAAAAACAATATTGGTACGTCACGAAGAGTTTTTTGTACGAACGCTTGTCACGCATCTGCTGACTCATGCTCTTGGACGACATATAGAACCAGAAGATCGGTTTGCTATAGACAAAATAATGTTGTCTGTTGAGGATGACGGTTACAGGCTTCGAGATCTGGTCGTAGCAATCATTACGTCAGATCTTTTTGCTAGACAGTAAAAGTTTTGTCAAATTCCTCCCATTTTTCTCAGGGTACAAAAAATGTTTTGTCATCGTATTGTATGGTTTTCTGTCGTAATGCTTACAGCTGTACCCGGTTTTAGTAACGATTTAATCGACCCCTTCACGGCAAAAAAATTTGAAACGAGGAAGGCTGAGCGCGGAGACTGGTCATTTCAAGATGGGGTCGCTTCAGTCGTTTCTGATCCAGTTCTGTATAAGAAATACTCAAACCATGGGCCGATATTAAAATGGGCCGTCGATTGCTCACAAGGCGAGACCATCTTTGGGATGAAGCCTTCAGGCTGCCAACGGATAGTATTGACTCTCAACGGGGATGGCCATGTTTTCCGGATTTCATTAATCAATCCAGAAAAGGCAATGAGTCCATGGCAGAAAAAAAGCACATCACGAATGATTGCCTGGGCTGAAAAATCATCAAAGACAAATAAAGGAGACTCCTTACAGCCGCAGGGGTTCCCTTTACTTGGTGCCTTGGATGACAGATGGACGCAGGTCTCTATTGCTATAGATGGTGATACGGCGTTGGTACGAATCGGAGAGTTTCAAACAGAAATTCAACACGAGGCAATGCAGCGAGAAAAGACGGAGATAACTATTTCATTTGCATCTGGTAGTTTGCAGGTCCGTGACTTCGGATTCAGAAGTAACAAAATAGACACCTGATGGTGGCTTAGAAATCACGAACACTCTCACGTGCTGAGAGGCAATCCATACCTATTTAAAAAATTTATTGGAAGGTGAATTCTATGTTGTTTAAAGCTGCGCCGATTCTTTGTATTCAGAGCGCTTGGCTCCTGCTCGTCATTGTTCAGCCAATGCATGCCGCCGAGCCGGTACGGATGGGAAGCGGTTTGATGACGTTTGATACTGTACCTGACTGGGGTCTGGATTCTCAGGGGAAATCACAAATCGGATCGACTCACGGAAACGTTGTCGTTGACAGTCGAGGACAAATCTACACCAGTTCAAATCGTGGGATCTTTGTATTTTCTCCTGATGGAAAGATGGCACGACAATATCTCGGAAGTGATCACACGGGGCTTCACGATATGGAAATACGAAATGAAGATGGCCATGACTACATATATGGAGCACGAAATAAAGCAGGTGAGGGAATTAAGTTCGAAGCAGCGACCGGCACAGTGAAAGTGCGTTTCGGTATTCCGAGTAAAGAGGAATGTGGTTTAGAGATAGCCCAATGGGCACCAACGGCAATTACTGTCGGGCCTGACGGGGATGTCTATTTATCAGACGGGTATGCCAGTAACCGGATTTTTCGGTTTAGCAAGGACGGAGAATACCGATCACATTTTGGAAGGAAAGGAAACGGTACAAAAGAATTTAATACAGCCCATGGGATGACCCTCGATGATCGATATAGTCCTCCACGGCTCTTGATTTGTGATAGAAATCATCAGCCTAAAGGTCGGTTAGTTCATTACAGTCTTGATGGCGACTATATTGAAGATGTTATGCCCGGACTCGGGATGCCAACATCAGTTGCCATTCGAGGTGACTACGTGGCGGTACCAGATCTTCAAGGACGATTGGTAATTCTTGACAAGGACAATACGATCATGTCTGTACTTGGATTCAACTCAGATACCAAAACACGAGGGAGTTTCAAAGTTCCACAAGAGCAATGGCAGGAAGGAATATTTAGCGGAACGCATGGGGCATGCTGGGATAACCAAGGCAATTTGTACGTACAAGACTGGAATATTTCTGGGCGAATTATGAAACTCGTCCGCGTTTCTGCTGGTCAAGGCGAGTAGTAGGTGAGATGCATTGACCACTCATTGATCAGGAACAGGGATACCACTAACTTGCTGTGGCGGTGGCGTGCCGCCAGTCATGGTGAGGTAAAAAGGTTCAGGTAATTCTTCTTTCTCGCATCTTAAAAACTGACTGAAAATTAGGCCATCTTCGGGCCATTCACGCGTTCCAGTTAATCGTGCACGGACCCAAACTGTTTGTGATTCGGCCACGTACGCAGAGATATCAAAAAAATTCCCACCAAACCCACCGTGGTTTGCAGCACGAGTATCTAGTGTTGTCCATGTTTCACCATCAGGAGAAATATCAAGAGCTGCGATTGCTCCTGGGTCATAGGGAGACGGATCGCCAGTTGTCCAGACCTTAATAGTTGCTTTGATCGTTGCATTTCGGATTAAAAATGGAGAATCAAATTTCAGAATTGCAACACCTTCCTGATTTATTTTTGTAGGTCGAATAAATGTGCATCCTCCGGCAGAATGTTCGGTATAACACTCCGTCCCAGTCATTGAAACAAGGTACTGTTTCCATGAATCATCAAGAAGATTGAAACGTACGTCTTTGAATGGTGGCATGGTCCACGTTGTCGTATATGTTTGCCGCAAACGATGCCCTGCAATATTTCGAGGAGTCGATTCAGTCCCGCACAGACTTAAGACGTAGTCTCCTTCCTTTGAAGTAAGTTCTTCCATTCCACTAATCTCCCAGCCGATTCGACTGCCGGATACAGCGACTCCGTTGAGGGAAACGTTTTCACCATTGCGAGTGAGACGAAAGTCATCGCTGGAGAGGCTCAGTATTGGTTCGTTGAAAGCGAAATGAAGCCAGCGAAGTGGTGTGGTCCTGTAGCTCGATACTCCAGGAAATATGACCTCAAGCGATTTGACATTCTCGAAAGAATCACTCGAATTTTTGGCGATATTTGTTTCTTGTACGAAGGGATTTAAAAAGAAAAACACACTTACAATGAGTAAGAATGTCCCAATTGTTGCAGTAAGTGATGAATGGGCCATCACGTAACTCAGGCTTCTTTTGAGAACTGTTTGTGGCTTCGCGGCAAGTGGTTGTCCCGCAAGAAGAGCGTCAACATCGTGACTGAGTTTTTCAGCATTTAAGTATCGGTAGTGAGGATTTTTTTCTAGGCACTTTTCTGCAATTAATTCAATGCCAGAACGTAATTTCTTTTCAGGAATTCGTAGCCTTCTTGGTTGTTTGTCGTGAATGATGCGAGCTGTTTCAAGAAGCGAAGCACCTTTTAATTCATACGGCAGTTTTCCTGTAAGTAATTCATGGAGAAGGACACCGAGTGAATAGACATCACTGCGGGCATCGGCTTTCTTTCCGGCAGATTGTTCAGGGCTACTGTATTGGCGTGTCCCAAGAAATGTTCCTGTTTCAGTTGCATCATTGTCTTGTTCTATACGAGCAATACCGAAGTCAATGACCTTCGGATGTCCTGTTGGATCAACTAGTATGTTGCTTGGCTTGAGGTCACGATGAACAACAGAATGTGAGTGGCCGTATGCAACAGCTTTACATACCGATGAAAAGAGAATCAGACGTTCCCTATTCGACAAATTGCGGTGATTCGCAAACTTTACCAATGGCATTGCGTCTTGAATCAGTTCCATCACAAAGTATGGTGAATCCTCTCCATTCTTTTTGATAGAACCGGCTGTATAGATCTGAGCGATCCCAGGATGGCTCAGTCGTCCTAAGAGCTCAGTCTCACGTTGAAATCGTTGGAATGCACGTGGTGATCGATGACCTGGACGAATGACTTTGAGGGCTACTTTTCTGTCAGGTGATCGCTGCCGTCCTTGATAGATACGTCCCATACCACCTGATGCGAGAAGTGACTCAATCACGACATCGCCAAAAGTATGGCCAATGAGGGGATCAGAATGTTCTGTGACAGTCTCTTCGCTTCCTAGTCCAAAATCAGTTGTCTGCCTTGACAACTCCTCAATTGAGGCAACGGTGTCATGATGATCAGTTGAGTGTGATGCATCACGAGTGTCACTTTTCTCAGAGTGGTGCCCCTGTTCGTGTCGTTTGATTGCCGTTGCTCCTGTTTTTGATCCAGTCTATTAGCACGTAATATCTAGAGTCTAGGATCGATGAATAGACGACGATTTCAACACAAGTGTAAACAAAGTTTGGATGAAAATATTCCCGGAATTCTGAAGGCCGGATAAACTACAGCGACTATGCCACTTTCCATTCAATACGTTACGAGTTTGGATGCTGTTGTCGATGAGGCCGTTGAATTTCTGTCTCAGCCAACGGATCTTTTCACATCGTACAAGATTGTCATACCAACTATCGGAGCTCGCAGTTGGTTAGCCGACAAACTTGCGAGAAGACTCGGTTCGACAGCCACGGGTCTCGGTGACGGAATAGTCGCCGGAGTCGATTTTTCCTATCCAGGGTCACTGTCACTACTGGTTGGGTCGTATGAATATGAGAACGATCCATGGTCTGTTCAGCGACTGACATTTGCTGTACTTGATGTCATTACGAAGTCACGAGATTACGAATGGCTCATTCAGCAAGCAGGAGGCCCTTTACTTGCGGCTCGGCGTATTGCTGACAGATTCGACCACTATCACTTTCGACGACCAGGAATGATTTTAGGATGGGAGGCTGGAAAGCCAGCTCTTGCTCCGATGGCTGAAGAAATGAATGGAGCTGACAATCAATTTATTATTCCGTTGTCCCGTAGTGATCGTTGGCAATTTGATCTGTGGCGTTTAATTCGTACGGCTATCGATCAACCAAGTCCACCAGTTCGGGACCGAAATGCTGAAGGACCGGTTCCATCAGCAGTTCTCATAGCGGGTCTCGAAGCGCTGTCGTTACAACAAACTGAAGTGCTTAAAAAACTTTCTTCACTCAAGGGGGAAAATGGAGAGTGCTGTGATGTCCGTGCATTGCTTGTTCATCCTTCCCCATCTCTTCAAGCTCAATGGGAACAAATGGCTCCTGCGTTGACGCCTGGGTATTTACCGAAGAAACAAGAAATAGATAGTGCGCAAGATGGTGATCCACTTGTTACTTCATGGCTACGGGGAACACAAGAAACCCAAATGCTCCTTGCCTCTCAGGGTCTTCTCCCGAAGCATATGGTGCAGCATGAAAGCGCTGTCAGCAAGCAGTCAGGATCGCTACTCAGATCAATCCAGCAGACAATCACAGCTGGAAGTATTGGTACCGATACTCTCTGTAAAGCAGATGATTCATTACTTGTTCACCGTTGTCATGATCTCAGCAGGCAGGCAGAGGTTATTCATGATGCACTTCTCCATTCATTCAAGCATCATGATAATCTCGCCCCTCATGAGATTCTTATCGTAAGCCCACGAATTTCTGATTTAGCGCCTCACCTTGAAGCTGTCTTTAGCCGCAAGCTCACAGAAGGTAACTGTACTATCGAACTCCCTCTGGTCATTGCAGATCGAGGAATTCGTGAAGTGAGTGACGGGGCGGAGCTCCTTATTGCATTACTCAAACTCATTGGATCGCGGTGTTCGGTTGATGATATGTTAGCAGTCGCTACGCATCGCCTAGTCCAGAGTCACTATGGTCTTGATGATAATGCAATAGAAGTTTGGCAACGCTGTATTGAACGTACACGTATTCGCTGGGGTATTGATGGTCCTCGCCGTAGGCGAGATGGACTTGATCAACCAGGTTTAGCAGCACACACGTGGTGGCAGGGTCTTGAGAGAATGCTGCTGGGTATTTTGCTGCCAGACGGGACACCAGAAGCAGCACTTGGTGGTGTTGTCCCGTTAACGGGCGTAGATACTGCAGATATCGAATCGATTGCGCCACTTTTGTCTATCGTGCGCGTGATCGATGCGTTGGATTGTCTCGTGAACAATGATCAATCCGTTGGTGTTTGGTGCGATCATTTTGAGCAAACATTGATACAGCTCATTGGGGATGAAGCAGAAGAGTTGGAGACAGTGATCTATGAACTCGATCAGTTACGACGAGTTGCAACAGAAACCAAAGTTCCTTATCACGATATTAAAACGATTCTGATAACAACATTAACGGCTGCAGTTGGTCATCAGCCACTGCGTACAGGAGCGATTACAGCAACTTCTATGATTCCGCTCCGTGCTGTTCCATTTCGTGTGATTTGTGTTGCTGGTTTTGATGAAGATGTAGCTGAAACGGCTGCCAGTGATCATGAAAATCTTGTTGAGCGGCAGCAGTTGCTCGGTGATAGTGACCCTCGAGTTAATCTTCGTCGTGGTTTCCTCGATTGTGTTTTATCAGCACAAGACCAATTGATTATCACCTGTACTGGAATGAGTGTTTCAACAAATGCAACCTTGCCTTTGGTAACACCGTTGGCCGAATTCATTGATTTTATAGGCCGTCATGGTGTGCCTCTTTGGGACTGGAATGGCGAACAATTCAGCAATGTTGAGGTGTTTCATCCTCGCCATGCGTGTAGCCAGAGAAATTTTCGTGTGAGTGAGATTCGGCCAGACATCATATGGAGTCACGATCAAAAAGCTTTACATGTTGCAACAGCATTGGGAGAGCCACCTCATCCTATCATGGCTGAACCCATATCTGCTGCACCACGAACACTCATCGAACTCTCATCACTTTCCGCTTTTATGTGTGACCCGCTATGGCCATTTGTACGTGAAACATTAGCTATCAATCCATGGAGAAATGACGACGTTGAGATTCCAGCCACACTTCCACTCATGCTCTCAACTTATGAGCAGCGCGAATTACGGGACAACTACATTCAGGGGTACATTACTAGTGAAAAGAGTGAGGAGTTTGAAGAGTCGTGGACGCAGGCTGTTCGAGCAGATGGCGATGTCCCAATCTGTGGGTTCGGTGAGGCAGCAATTGAGGAAATCACAGGCTTTGCTCAGGCAGTTGTAAAACAGACAGATGAAGACGGGTTGCCGCTTATCAAACGACAGGCTGAAAGAGTGCGTGTCGAAGCGAATGACGTGCAGATCTCAGGCACACTGGAGTTCTGTCAGGATGATCCTATGTCACTCATACTGCTTCACCCAAGTGCAAAGAATGCAACACAATTTCGAAGGTCAAAGTATCTTGCACTGGCACAATTACTCGTCGCTATGGTTGCCGGCTTACCGGCAAAACGCGTCTATGTTTATAGCCAGCATGAGAAGTGGTCACCTGGTGCAGTAGATGACAAGGGAAAGCCTCGAAAAGCTGTTATGGTCCGTGAAGTAACTTTGGAAGACCGTATAAATAGAAAAGATTCTCAGCATCTCATTGAAAAGTTGTGCAGCCTGTATCAACAGGCAGCTGTGAGTGCGTACAGTAGTTTTGGGAAGACAGCTGCGGACTTTCTTACCGATCCCAAAAAATCAAGAAAGTCATTTTCTTCGTTTATCACATACGCTTCATACGAAAACAGCCTTGAAGTAGTCGTCCATGGCCGAAGTCCGGTTTTCGATGATGTTTTTTCAGACGTTGAAAAACAAAAAGCATTTTTTAACCAATATCTTGCACTCACACGTTTTAAACCTAGAACGAATATCTACAGCCCAGAATGAAACTTGACCTGACTAGTGATCAAATTCGCACGAGCATGATCGTTGAGGCGAGTGCTGGTACTGGAAAAACATATGCCGTTGCTGCGCTCGTGGCGCGGGAGTTAGCCATCCGTGATGATCTACGGATTGGACATATCCTGATAACAACATTCACGCGAAATGCAGCGATGGAATTACGCCATCGAATTCGAAAGCGACTTCTTTCGACAGCCTCGAATCTACGAAGTTCATCTGTTGATGGCGCCGACGCTGTTACAAGTTTTTTATTCGATACTGATGAAATTGAGCGATCGAAACGAGCTCTCCGTCTCGAAAGAGCTCTTGTTGAGTTTGACACGGCAACGATTTCAACAATTCACGGGGTTTGCAGTCGTGTACTCCGCACGGCTGGTGTCGATATCGAAACGGTGGTCGATTCCGAAGAGACTGATCGTGTTGTAAATGAGGTTGTAAACGATGCAATCGTTGCTGCAGCTGCGTCCGGTCAATGCTGGGACGAGGCAACCTTGCAATCCCTTCTGACAATTTTGTTAGGAGATCCTTTTATCGAGGCCTGGTTCGATGAGCAGGAAATAGCAGACGATTCAGTTATTGACCGTCTTTGTAAGCTGAAGGAAATGTTGGCTCAGTGTGTTCATCGTGTGCACAATGCAATGGCGGCTACACCGGATTCAAATGATCTTCTGAGGCGTGCGTATGAACTCGTAGCAGATCCGCAATCTGCGGTGGTAAGACGTTTACGAAAGCGGTTCCTATTGGCGATCGTTGATGAGGCGCAGGACACAGATAGGCTTCAGTGGGAGTTTTTTACAAGGCTTTTCCCTGGAAATGATGATCGGTCATTAGTGAGTGTCGGTGATCCAAAGCAGGCTATCTATAGTTTTCGTGGTGCAGACGTACAGGCGTATGTGAATTTTACGAAAAAAGCAAAGAACCATCGGACGCTTTCGACGAACTGGCGTTCAGATCAACCTCTTCTGGACAATCTAAACAAGGCATTTTCGCCTGTGAGCTTTGGGGATGGAATTTCCTACAGTGATGTCACGGCGTCAGATGATCACTGGGAGTCATGTCTTGTAGGTGAGATACAACCACTTGAGATGATCCATCTAGGGAATACGGATAGTCAGCAATCACTTGTTGGACCGACCGTTGGAAAAGTCATTCATCTTTTAGAACAGGTGCAATTGATTCCGCGTGGTGAGACGAGTGCCCGCCAGTTAGAGCCGAATGATATTTGCATTCTGACGCGCACAGGAAGTGTGAGTCGAATGATTGAACGACGGCTGGCTCAGGTGGGTATTCCAGCGGTGAGTGGTGGTACAAGTAGTGTTATGACAGGTCGTATGGCATTTGACCTTCGTCTTATTTTTGAAGCTATTGAGAAGCCGGCCAGCAACGGTCACGTTCGCCGAGCAGCAGCTACATGTTTTTTTGGCTATGCCCTATCAGAGAGCGGCCTTTTGCCCGATGCTGTCATGTATAGGGTGCAGGAAGAGCTTATGAAGCTCTCGGCTGTGCTGACGCGTCAGGGCCTTGCTGCTTTTGGTGTGGCAATCGAACAAGAGGTGGCCATGATGCAGCGTCTCGTTGCGGGCCCTGATGGCGAACGAAATCTCACAGACTTCCTTCATATCTTTGAAGCAATGGATGCTCTTGGTCCTTCTGGTGGCTGTACTCCTCATCAGGCTGTTGAAACATTTATCCATCTGTCGAATAAGGATCCAAGACACGACCTTGTGAGTCGACGGATAGAGAGCGATGCTGATGCGGTACGAGTCCTCACAATGCATGCCGCAAAGGGGCTGCAGTTTCCATGTGTTATTGTGGCTGATCTTTGGAAGCCAGCTGCAAAAAACATGCATGCCAAATCTCGACCTACCGTTTTCTATGCTGAAGACGGGAAACGGAAAGTGGATATTGGTTTCGCCGTTGAAAAGACTTCAACAACAGCACGCTGGCGACATGAGGAAGCAGAGGATCAAGAGTCAAAACGCCTGCTCTATGTTGCCGCAACTCGAGCAGAGCACTATCTCGGAGTTCTCGTTGCTGACGGGAAAGTGCCTAGCATCATTGAGCAGTCATTTTCATTTCCGGATACGACGGTTTACTCAGGTGAACATCTGGATCAACTGAAACGGAATCTACGAATAGATATATCTAGAGACTCCATGCAAAATGCTGGGTTACCCCCGGCGATTCGCTCTTCACGGCGAATGTCTTTCAGTAGTATCGTTGCTACACGTGGTCGGGAAACATTTTATAGACCGGAACGTGGTGGATATGACGAGCATGTGTCAACCGGCGTAAGGCAGTCATCGCTATCTGTGTCCGGCACAACAGCAGGGCATCAGGTGATTGATTTGCCAGCGGGTCTGGCAGTTGGCAGAACAGTTCATGAAGTTTTTGAGGAAGTAGATGCAACCGTTGCGCCTCTTCAGGAAGAAATACAGCGCGTCATAAAAGAGAAAACATCAAATGGAATGCTTCGGCACTACCGTGAGAGCCTCAATACGATGGTGTACGAAACTCTGACAACGCCACTTGGTGGTCCATTTGGTAACTGCCGCCTAACAGATATTCCACCTTCTCAAATCATGCCTGAGCTTGGTTTTGAAATGGGACTGGGCGGACAGTTGAAAAATATTAGGGTAACTTCTATCGGGAAAGTTCTGCAGCAATTTATAAGTCCTGAGGATTCTCTCGCGAGATATGCCAGATTACTTTGTAGTCCAGCTTTTGATATACCTGTCGGCGGTCTTCTTACGGGTTCAGTGGATGCCGTCTTGGGTTTGCCTGGCAGTCAACCCGATAATCCCAGGCTCGCAATATGCGACTACAAAAGTAATCGATTACATTCGCTAGGAGTATCAGACGCTCTACAAGCCTACGCACCTGAACGACTTCTTGATGCGATGGTAGGTCATCATTATCCATTACAGGCACTTCTCTATGGAACAGCCTTATTTCGCATGTTGAGGTGGCGGGTGCCTCAGGCAGATCCAGACCAATGTATTGTTGGTATTATTTATGCATTCACTCGTGGGATGAAAGGAGCGCAGGCACCGATTGATGAACAAGGAAGAAGATACGGTGTTTTTACATGGCGTGCACCAGATGGCCTTTGGCAAGAACTAAGTGACTTGCTCTCTGCGAAAAATGAGGCAAACGCATGATGCCCCCGGCTTCATTACAGGACTATCGGAAGTTGGGAGTGATTGGTCGCGAAGATATCGCAGCCGCTACGGTACTGGTGTCAATGGCTCATCGAGAGCGTGAAGAACAACCAGATCTTCTTGCCTGGGTTGGCTTGTGTCTGGCACTTCGAAGCGTACGTGATGGCCACACCTGTGTGGATTTTGACAACATTCAGGAGTGGGCAGGCGGAATTGAAATCGGTGTGACCGGCGTGCCGGACTGGCCACTGCATCCTCATACGTGGCTTGATTCATTACGGGCTGTTTCATCACTTGTCGGATCTTCGAGCAGTCGATGTCCTTTCATAATTGACGGGCATCTGTTGTATCTCGCCAGAGCACTCTCGGAGGAGCGAGATATTGCAGAAGTATTCATGCGAGACTCATGTCACCACGTACGTATTCTTCTTGGTGGGCCAGGCACAGGAAAAACAACAAAAATAGCTCATGATTTGGTTGAGCGGTTTTCTGTTCTTCCTGTGGAGGGCCCTTGGCCAAGACTGGGCCTTGCTGCACCAACTGGTAAAGCCGCGTCACGTATGACAGACGTGTTACGTCAAAGATGTATAGAAGTAGGAGCCTCACCGAGTATCGTCGCTGCCGTGACAGCAGAACCGGCTCGTACGGTACATAAGTTATTAGACTTTAATCCATCGCGTCCGCAGCCTTTTCGATATGATGCAAGTAATCGATTACCATACGACATTGTGATCGTTGATGAAGCGTCGATGCTTTCAAGTTCCTTGATGTACCATCTGCTTATTGCACTTGCTGAAGATGCTGAGATTATTCTCGTGGGTGATCCTGATCAGCTTGCCAGTGTCGATGCTGGAACAGTGCTAGGAGACATTGCCACTTTTCGATCCAGTCAATTCAGTCATCATCCACTTCACAAAAAAATTGAAGAATTGAAGATAATTCACCGTGCAAAGGATGCACCGGGTGTTTTGGCGTTAGCAGAGTCGATTCGTGCGGGTGATGTTTCTCAAACGCTCACAGTTCTTCAGTCAGGTCATTCTGATATTCAGTGGATTGAACCAAGCAATGGGCCAGCAATAGAAGAACTCGTAGCCGAAATTGGTAGCCACGCAAAACGATTACAAGGGGTGGCACAACAAGCTGATCTAGATGCTGTTCTTAGTGTGCAACAGGAACTTCAAGTTCTTTGTGCGCATCGTGGGGGCTTTGCGGGAGTCAGTCAATGGAATTCAAGTGTCGAATCAAGGCTCGGTATTTCTCCAGCGACAACGTGGTATGTAGGCCAGCCAGTGATGGTTACAAAAAATTGCCGGTCACTGGCACTCTTTAATGGTGATGTTGGAGTTATTGTGCGTTCTGACACTGGTGAGAATCGCTTGGAAGCAGTTTTCGGCCAGCCGGGACAGCACGTCCGAGTTCCGGTCTCAAGACTCGAAGATATAACAACCGTCCATGCGATTACCATTCATAAAAGTCAGGGGTCAGAGTATCAGCATGCAGTTGTTGTGCTGCCAGAACATCGTAGTCGTATTGTCACTCGAGAACTTTTTTATACGGCTGTGACCAGGGCGATCAAAAAAGTGACAATTGTGAGTTCGCAAGATGTCCTTGAAGCAGCAGTCAAAAAACCGATTCGACGTGCGACCGGCCTGAGAGAACGAATGAGTTAAAAATCTTTTCTGTGGCCTGCCCACGCAGTATTTAACTACGTAGCAGTTTTGCCTGATTCTCATGGCATGTGAAAAAAATCACAGGGTGTTTTGCAGAAAAAGATTTTAAAACAGAAATAGCTTGTGCGAGTCGATCCGTGTCCATGTGTACAAATGGATCATCTAACATGATAAAGGCATCAGAGGATTCCAGGTATGACTCTGCGAGTGCTATGCGAATAGCTATTGCGAGAGCTCCGCGTGCACCCTGCGAAAGTCTATCTGGTGACAGTGTGACATTTCCACGAGTGATATGTGACGGAAGTGTATCATCAAATTCAAGCTGAGAATCACTGCATGAAATACCCGAAAAAATTTCAGCGGTACGTTGGCTTAATTGATCGAGGGAGTTACTTGCATTTGAAGAAACTTGTGTAAGTGTTTTTTCAATTCGTTTGTAACAGTTCCCCTCCTCAAGAATGCGATCAAATTGACATCGTGCTTGCTCCGCTTCTTCGGTGATATCTTCACTACGTCGGTCGCCCAGTTGGCCTTCCAAGGTCCCTCTTTTAGATCCAAGTTGAGATCGCGGTTCACTACCCGCATTCATTCGTTCTTGTGCAGCATCGAGTGAGTGCAGAAACTCATCGATTGATGAAAACCCCAAGGGGACCTCCGGAAGTGATGTGAGTTTGGATTCAGTGCTATGGAGAGTTTGCTTGGTAAGAAGAAGTTTTTCACCAAGCGTTTCAAGATCTGTATAGGCTTGCTCCCACGCCAGAATAGTCTGTTGCCGTATCTCGATTTCTTTTTCACCCGTAGTAACCAGATGGCGTACAGACTCTAGTTCTTGCTCGATCGATTTGCTCTCCCGTGTCTGTGGGAGGCTTTCGAGAGCTTTGAACTCCTGATCCCATTCTGACTGTGGCTTCCCCTGAAGGAGTGCACGATACGTCTCCTGTTTTATTTTCAGGCGATGGGTCAGATCGGCATGTTGAGCGGCTTGTTCTTTGGCCTCGACAACAGAGGCAGCCGTGTATTTCTCCAACAACTGGTGAAGTGATTTACGCTTTGTGTTGAGGTTCTCCAGTACCGTCTGAATATTTTCCTCACCACTATCGACTGTAATAATGAGGTCAGCGGTTTCAATACGAACGCGGCCGGATGCCGTGCCGATTATCGGATTGGCACCAAGCTCAATCGATTTTGGTGGTTCGTTTGCATCTGTAACCAGAGCGGATTTATTTGCTTGAGACTCGATAGAGTATGTCAAAGAGTGGGCAGCAAGCTTGTGTGAAAGACTGGTAATTTCAGAATCTAGGGTCTCAATAAGAGAGAGGGTGTCGGGATCAAGGAGAGAAATATCGCCAACAGCGCGTAAAGCCTCTGCCATACTATTTTTCGCTGCCTGAATAGCAGTGTAGCTTGCCGTAAAACCCTCGGCTTGTTCACGTGCTCTTGCTGTACCAAGCTCATCCTGCAGTTTATTGGTCTGATTAATGAGAGCCTTCCGCTGTGTTTCCCAGGCATCCACTGCTGCTTTGGCGGTTGGCCAGGCAGCAAATGCTTTCTTGAGTATCCCAACTTCTCCTGTGAGCCGTGTTATCCGCTCCACCATAATGCGTCGCTCGGCTAACTGATCCCGCATCATTCCAAACTTGGTGAGAAAGCTCCTATCGGTCTTTATTTGGTCTTCGATCGTAAGAAGTTGCGAAGTAATATCATCAATCTCTTTTTCAAGCGAGAGAATGTTTTTATGATCGTCTAGAAGCCGTTGCCAGGTGTACCAGGCAGCAAGAATTTTCCCGACACCCTGTTTCCATTCATTGCCAATAACTTTTTCTTGACCATTCTGTCGCTTCGGTCGCTGGCGAGATTCTTCCCAGCGACTGAAATAGCTCTTGATGCGATCCTCGAGTACTTGTTCGAGCCTTCTTTGATCAACATCACCAGCACTTTCTTTTCCAGTTTCAGCGAGGCTACGAATATCGCGTAGGTCTAATGCGTGCGCATCAAGTTTTGCGATCGTACTTTCTAGTTCATCATGCCCGGTGAAGAAGACATGGCGAAAGGTTGCCTCATTATGACCACATAATTTTTCAAGGATTGCAGCAATAGTTTTTGTTTCACCGAGCTTTGAACCATCGGGAGTTGTGAGACTAGAAGCTGCCTGTGACCCCCATCTTTTCTGAAGACGGTAGTGGTTTCCGTCGTTATCGATTTCGACTGTGATTGCTGCGTAGTCGCCATCCGGAAGAGGAAACCATGGTGAAATCAAATCACGTAGCCGTGCGGGAGTCAGATCCGTTTGCGTGAAGAGGCTATGAAAAATGGCCTGCCTCAGGGTTGACTTCCCAGTCTCATTGGGGCCATTTATCACAACGAGCGGGCTTGAAAGATCCCATGACATGTCCTGAAATGTACCGAATGGATGGAGCCTAATAGACGTCAGTCTCATGAGCTAGAAATCTCCTGAATCAAATCATGAGCAAGTGTGACATCATTTGGGTGTTGATTGTCAGCTAGAAGTGTTGAGAGGAGACGCTCAGCAAGTGTTCCCTGAGGGTAAAGCGTTGCAATTGTATCGGAATCAATTTTATTTTTAATATCCAGATCAACAGTGCATGTTCGAAATAGTTTTTGTACCTTTTGTATCGACTGATGTAATTCATTCTGCTCATCAGTCGATAATTGACCAGATAGTTTGAGATCCAGTATCACGGTATGTGGATCAAGGGAGTCGCATGTTTTCTGAAGTTCAGAAATATCATTTAGGGTATCCACGCTTCGGTCAATGCGTACAAAACGAATTTTTCCAGGGCTCAATCGTTTGTAGCTTTTTAATTGAGATTGTTCGAAATCAAGAAGCCATGCTGAGCCAGGGTGCCTGCATCGGACTGAGTCCGGCGTATGCGTTCCGGCCATAAAAAGTTGTGAATTAGATCCTGAAGATGTGGTTGGAAACGGAACATGGATGTGCCCCAGTAGCCACGTTGTGAGACCGATCGCCTCGAGGTCAGGCATCGTCATAGTGAAATAACGATCATTGGCGTCCAGTCCAAGGCCAGTGACATTGCCATGGGCAATTCCGATGCGGAGTGCTGATAGATTTTTCTCGGCGTCGGCGATCCAGGAAGTCATTGGATCCTTCCCGGTTTTTGATGGACAGGGGCATGGGAAAAACTGGATAGTCTCCCCGCTCATTTCAAAAGCAACAACAGAGGTTGTTGTAAGTAGTTCGATATTTGAGAACTCTGATGACACCTTGTGAAAACGTTTCCATACTTCTGTGTCATCACCAGCGTAGAAATCATGATTACCAGGAAGAACAAGAACTGAAGTGCCCGAAAATTTATTTAGTATGCCGACAGTACGTTCGATGTACGGCGTCTTCACACGGGTGGAATCAAAGAGGTCACCACTAATGATGAAGAAATCAGCATGACTGTCATTCGCAGTCTCGATAAGACGTTCGAGGGCTTCGAAGCGCTCTTCGAGAAGCTGGTTACGAGCCTCATCTCCATGCTGCCGAAACGGCATTCCGATGTGATTATCTGCAGTATGGACGATGCGAATAGTCATATGTGCTCGTCCTTCATTAGGTGTGGTTAGAACGTGTTCTTAAAATGTCAATTGTGCTTGTGACAACCGATTATGAAGCTCAGCCATAAGTTCGTCTTCAGCCGCTTCATTGGGAGCTTCATAGGTGACTGAAAATCGTGTGTACGCCCCACAGTCATCCCATGGAACTGTTGAAATTGACAGTTCTTTTATCAGGAATTGACCGGCCTCAGAAGCATTTTCAAAAGTTCGTTCGCCAGCTCCTTTTGGGCTTTTTGTGTACAGGAAGTATGTGCCTCCTGGCATTTCACACTCAAAGCCAACGCCTCGAAGAACACCAACAAGCTTTTCGAGTCGACGACGATATTTTTCCCGAACTTGATTGGGGATAGCAGGGTCTGCGAGTGCAGCGGCAGAAGCTTTTTGAATTGCGATAAATTGACCGGAATCACAATTATCTTTTACATCGGCGAAAGCTTGCACGATCTTTTCATGACCACAAACCCAGCCAAGCCGCCAGCCGATCATGTGAAATCCTTTTGACATTGAGTGGACTTCAACACCGACATCTTTCGCGCCCTCGATTGATAAAAAAGAGAGGGGTGCTGTTTCGTACGAAAGCATCATGTGTGCTGCGTCTTGAACAACAATGATCCGATTCTTTTTTGCAAACTCGACAACCTTTTTATAGAAATCTTTAGTCGCTGTTTGACCGGTCGGGCTGTTCGGGTAGCAGAGTACAAGAATCTTACTCCGAGAGAGAACGTCTGCAGGAATACCATCAAGGTCTGGGAAAAAGTTATTTTCAGGTTCAAGCGGAAGCTTATGAACGTCACCACCAAACCACTGGGTTGCAGTGCCAGCAACTGGGTAGCCAGGCACAGTCATGAGAGTAACATCTCCCGGATTTATAAAAGCAGCTGGAAGCATTGCATAAGCAGTCTTTGACCCAATGCAATGATTAATTTCTTTTGCGGGATCAAGAACAACACGAAATTCCCGTTCCATGAAAGCGGCGACCGCTTCTTTGAACTCCAGAATGCCGTTGTCAGCGTAACCACGATTTTCTGGTCGATCAATTTCTCGCCTCATGACATCCCGAACACTTTCGGGTGCCATTTCATCATTTTCACCGATACCAAAGTCGAGCATTTTCCGTTCAGGATGTTCGGCTAAAGCAAGGCGTTTGGCCCGCTTGATGAGTTCAAATTTGTAGACCTCAGTACCTTTCCCATAACCGGCCCCACCAATCCGTTCCGCAAATCGATCCTGAAACCAAGGGTCAGTCGTAGGTGGGCTCGTGGGACTTGCAGTCGACATGTCGATCTTTCTGTCAGGAGGGAAATAATCCGTGCAGGATCTTAAGGGTTCAGCGTATATTTGAATTACTGAAGATAAAATTTTCCTGGAAGAAATCCAAGCAGTACGTTGAGATTACCCTCATTGATGGCCTTCAGTATCAAATACTGGTGAGGTATCATCATGTGGCAAGAGGTCAAAATAATGAATGACACATTCCAGATATCTACCAGTCGCGTTATTTCTGCATCTGATTACGGACCACTGGACGGTTGTTTTGATCCGTTTGAGGACGAGGATGCTATCGAGGAACTGATAACGTTCGAGTAGTTTTTGTAAGCGGCTTTGGGCTATTCGTTATCAGTACGTCTGAGCACAAGAACCCTGCACGGGGCGTGACGTAAGACTCGCTCAGCGACACTGCCTAAGAAGAGTCGCTTCATGCCGTGGTATCCGTGCGATGGGATAAGGATGAGATCAGCCTCATGTCGTTTTGCATAGTCAGCGATTTCAAGGCCTGGTGTTCCAATTGTTACGGCAAGATGAGCACCGTCGGCACCTTGATCATATGCAAGTTTTTTGAGGGCAGTTGTTACTTTTTCAGTTCGAGAGACATCAGTGACGTCGCCGAGCAAAACACCAGGTGACATGGTCTCAAGTGGCAGCATGACGTGAATGAGATGAAGTTGCGATGGACTATCAACAATCTCAAGAGCAGTTTCTATTGCGCCAGTCGACGCGATGGAGAAGTCAATTGGTACAACAACAGTGGAAACATGAAGTGCCATAGCACACCTTCTTCAATTGATTAGTCGTAGACAACAAATTCGTTGTTTTTGTATCGTCGCCAATAGTCTTTTAAGAGAGCCTTAACACGGGGAGCAAGAATGACCCCCCCGATAATATTTGGAAAGGCCATAGACAGAATCATGAGATCAGAGAAATCGATAACATTATCTAAGGACGCAACAGCTCCAAGTATGATGAATCCGAGAAAAATAATTCGATAAACAATAACGGCTTGTTTTGTTGTCCCGAAAATATATTGCCAAGCTTTCTCCCCATAGTATGACCAACTGATCATTGTCGAGTATGCAAAGAGAAATACTGATATATTGAGGATGGTTGGAAACCAACTGAGTGTTTCAGAGAATGCCCAGCGAGTCATTTCAACTCCTTGGCCAGCTTCCGGTGTGTTATAGGCCCCACTCACAATGACAACCAGCGCTGTCATCGTGCAGATAACAACCGTATCAATGAACGGTCCAAGCATAGCCACGAGACCTTCACGGACGGGCTCATCTGTTTTTGCTGCTGCATGAGCAATAGCAGCAGATCCGACCCCGGCTTCATTCGAGAAAACTGCTCGCCGAATACCCTGTACAAGTACACCAATAAAGCCGCCGTATGCTGCCTCTGGTGACACGCAGGATCGCACAATGAGCACAGCCGCATCAGGAACTTGCTTTATGTGAATAACGAGAATGACAAGTCCAGCTAATACATAGATGCCACACATAAGAGGAATAATTTTTTCAGTAACCTGCCCAATGCGCTTAATTCCTCCAATAATGACAAGGCCAACGAGGAAGGCGAGAACGCTACCAAAAACCCAGTTGATTCCTGCTACATCGCCCAGCATTCCGCGGACAGCCGATGTGGCTTGGTTCGCCTGAAACATATTGCCCCCACCAAAAGAACCGCCGATACAGAAAAGGGCAAAGATAAGACCAAAAGCCTTTGCTACAGGAAAAGGAAAGCCATGTTCCTGCAGACCAATTTCAAGATAGTGCATCGGTCCGCCGTCGACCGTGCCATCAGGACGAACCTTTCGGTAGACCATTGCGAGGGTGCACTCATTAAATTTTGCAGTCATGCCGAGGAGGCCAATCAGTATCATCCAGATAACAGCACCGGGACCACCTGTGTGAATGGCCACAGCAACACCAGCAATATTACCAAGACCAACCGTTGCACTGAGGGCGGAGGTAAGTGCCTGAAAGTGTGAGATTTCCCCAGGATCATTTGGGTTGTCGTATCGCCCACGTGTGATGTCGATGGCATGTTTGAAACCACGAATGTTGAGCCATTTGTGATAGATCGTAAAGAATAGAGATCCACAAAAGAGAATCAGCACGATCAAAGGAATGGGCACGGCTGGTACCGGCTCCCAGAAGAGAACCTGCGCCATGTTGCCTACAATTATTCCAAACTGTGCATCGATAGATTCAGAAAGCGATTGTGTTACGTTTTCCTCAGCTGCTCTCCCCGCAATTTTTTCAGTGACGATATCGCCAGTTTCATTACTTTGA
>Ga0315322_10001023_pt1 | contig 21550 bp, 15 predicted proteins | sample M110021515metaG_FD_203461 | JGI IMG/M metagenome (GOLD analysis project Ga0315322, IMG submission 203461) | Ammonia-oxidizing marine archaeal communities from Monterey Bay, California, United States - M1 100m 21515 | ecosystem: Environmental > Aquatic > Marine > Intertidal zone | place: USA...
TGATTTCGATCATGAGAAAATGAAACAATGGGAGGATGTCTTTGTAGATGACGAAGAAGGATTCGAAGATGATGAACAATTTGTGGATGAGCTAGAAACTCAAGATGATTTTACCCCTCCTCCTCCAGCTCAATCAATTGTTTCTCCTTCTCCCGAAATTCCTCATGAACGAGTTGTTCCTCCACCAGCTGCAGCACCCCCACCAGCACCTATTGATACAACTTCTTTTGTAGACGAATCGATCCACGAAAACCACCTGCCACCACCACCACCACCGGCATCGGCACCTAATACTACGCCACAACCCTCAGGAAATAGGGAGGAAAGTAATCCTCAAGCGAGAGAAAAAGCCCCCTCTAATAGGCCAAGTCCTATCACTCCACGCTCCAAAAAAATTAGGGGTTTAAACAGTGGGCAAACAGTCATCGTGGTGAAGAGCTCGAGTATATTTTCAAAACTTTACACGATCTCATTGATTTTCCTTATTCTCTCGGTCCTATCCTATCTTGTTGCTTTTGTACTGGTTAATTTCTGGCCTGATGATGTTGGACCAAAGTTGGAGCGAGTCGGTATCCCTCTTGAGATCTTTGGTCATGAAGTGCCAAGCTCAGACCAGCCTGCACCTTCATCAGCACCTCCATCATCAGATGCTTCGGATTCATCTAATGGAGAAGCGGAAAAGAGCAATACTGGAACGAAATGAAATTATATCTTAGCAGGGAAGGTCAGACTTTTGGACCGTACTCGGTTGACCAAGCTCGTGAATACTTATCTTCGGGCCAATTTCTTGAGAATGATTTTGCTTTGTTCGAAGGGCAGACGGATTGGCAACCCCTTGCTCAGCTTCTTACCTTTGCTCCTGGGTCTGAGAGTGTGAATGAATTAGCTTCTACTGAATCATTACCCACCTTGGAAGCTTCACCAGCAGCCAAAACCTCAGCAACATCATCCGCAACATCAACCCCCATTCGTCGTAGAAAAAAGAAGGTAGGCGCGCTGAATAAAGGAGGAGCCGTTGTCGTCACTAAGCAACGGGGAGCATTCTCCAAACTCGTGTCTATTTTCATAGTTTTTACCGTCACCTTAGTTGTGGTTTGCGGTGGGGTCGCCCTTATGTACTTTGTCTGGCCTGGGCCCACAACTATGGGGCCCTATATTGCCAAATTGGGAATTTCGGTGGAGACACAATCTCTTGGAGAGAATGCTCTAGCTAATGGAGTTACTCGGGTTGAAGCCAAACCCTCCACGCCTCTGGAATTAATGCTAGAAGAAGAGCATTTTCAAAGACTCCGTATTTCGGGGATCAGAATTTTGCCTATCGAAGGCGACAAAGGCTTACAGGTTATTTCTTCCGTGGATTCGGAAATGGCATTGCAGGATGACGATCTTTCTGCCTTGGATCCGTTGGCTGATTATATTGTTTCCCTCGACCTAACTAATTCGAAAGTGACGGACGAAGGTTTAGGTCTCCTCTTGCAAATGAAAAACTTGGAAAAGCTCAACTTGGAAGGGGCGAAAGGAGTTTCAAGTGCGGGGATTTCCAAACTTAAGCCTCTTGAAAAACTCAGCTATCTCAACTTGGTTCGAGCCCAAATGGACGACACCGTGATCGATACCCTCATTGGCATGGAAAACCTCAGGGAGGTATACTTGTATGAAAGTGGATTGACCGAGGGTGCCATTGCCCGGTTAGGTGTAGCTAGGCCGAAGATGTTCGTTAAAGGAGGTTAGGCCTTCTTTGACTTAACCTTTCTCTTTCTTTCTGGAAAGCAATATTTGCATATTTGGCATTCCATGCCGTGGCATCTGTGGGCCTGACAATGTTCGCGTGCGTAATAAATAATTTGTAGATGTAATTTGTTCCAACGTTCCTTGGGGAAGTGTCTCTTTAGGTCTTTCTCTGTTTGCGTTACGCTTTTGCCATTCGTCAATTTCCAGCGCTGAGCTAAACGATGAATATGGGTATCCACAGGAAAGGCAGGTTGCCCGAAGGCTTGGGTCATAACAACCGAGGCTGTTTTGTGTCCAACTCCAGGTAGTTCTTCTAATTCCTCAAAAGTGGAGGGAACATTTCCTTTATGCTTACGCAGTAAGATTTCAGAGAGTCCTTGTATCGCTTTTGCTTTACGAGGAGCCAAACCACACGGACGAACGATATTGTTGATTGCCTCCACCGTTTGACTTGACATATTTACGGGATTGTCGGCCAAGGCGAAGAGTTTAGGGGTAACTTTATTTACCCGTGCATCCGTGCATTGGGCGGAAAGAAGAACCGCAATCAAAAGTGTGAATGGGTCCTTGTGATCAAGAGGAATAGGCGGAGAAGGATAGAGTTCGTGTAACTTTCGATCTATCCAATCTACCCTTTCGACCAATTTCATTCACCTCACTCTGCCAAATATTATCTTCCGGTTCAACCCCACAAGGTGTGACATTATGGCTCAAATGATCTGAGTTCCCTCCTCTAAATGTCCCTTAACATGATCTGTTGTTTATATAACTCTACTGTTTACGCGGAATTCATTGAAAGAAGTCACCTCGAAGATTCGGAACGCAACTTGCAATAGAACAAGCATGAACATTGATCCTGAAAAGTTTACCGAGCTTGGAATTTCTGCTATTTCGGAGATGGCGGAAGTGGCTAAGCGCAATGGACAGCAAGAGGTTGAGGTCTGGCATCTCCTTTCTGCACTCATGGCACAGGAAGATGGAATTGTCCCAGCTCTTCTGGAGGAAATGGGTGTTGGTACCTCTCCTGTTCAACTTGCTCTTCAGCGAGAATTGAAGAACCTTGCCAAGATAGCGGGAGATGTAAACACATCCCGCTCATATGCTTCGAGTGCTTTGACCGAAGGTGTCGAGGCAGCACACAAAGTATCGAAGGACATGCAGGACGATTATGTCAGCACCGAACATCTTCTCCTTGGTCTTGCATCGGTGGGCAAACCCGCTACGTTCAAACAATTCCTTAAGAATTTTGAGCTTTCCGAAAAGAAGATTAAGGAAGCCCTTGAAAAACTTCGCGGCGGTCAAAAAGTCACCTCTCGTACACCGGAAAACACATTTCGGGCTCTTAAGAAATATGGAATTGACCTAGTAGAGCAGGCAAAGACAGGTAAGCTTGACCCTGTGATCGGCCGCGATTCTGAGATTCGCCGTGTCATACGAATCCTTTCCCGCAAGACGAAGAATAACCCTGTCCTCATTGGTGAGCCAGGGGTTGGGAAGACAGCGATAGTCGAGGGACTCGCTCAGCGCATAGTCCGAGGGGATGTACCCGAGGGGCTCAAAGACAAAACAATCTTCACTCTCGAAATGGGATCTCTTTTAGCTGGTGCCAAGTTTAGAGGCGAATTTGAGGAACGGCTCAAAGCTGTTTTGACCGAGGTGAGCAAAGCAGATGGTCGTATTGTTCTGTTTATCGATGAGATGCATACCATTGTTGGTGCAGGAAAAGCAGATGGAGCCATTGACGCAGGCAACATGCTAAAACCTATGCTTGCCCGAGGAGAACTTCGTTGTATCGGAGCCACCACCCTCAATGAGTACCGCCAACATGTTGAGAAAGACACCGCACTGGAGAGACGCTTCCAAACCGTGCTTGTCGATCAGCCAAACGTCGAAGACACCATCTCCATTTTACGCGGACTGCGCGAAAGATTCGAAATTCATCATGGCGTCAACATTAGGGACGAGGCATTAGTCAACGCCGCCGTCCTATCGAACCGTTATATTTCAGACCGCTTTTTACCTGACAAGGCAATCGACTTAGTCGACGAAGCCTGTGCCATGATTCGGACCGAACTCGACAGTATGCCTGCTGAGTTAGACGAGATCAGCCGTCGCGTCCTTCAACTCGAGATTGAAGAAACCGCTCTTAAGCAAGAGAAAGACAAAGCAAGCAAAGACCGGCTGGAGGTGCTCCGCAAAGATTTGGGTAATGCACGGGACAAGATGGAAACGATCAAGAGACAATGGGAAGGTGAACGCCAAGGCATTGACGATGTTCGTGTCCTACGAGAGCAAATTGAGACAACTCGTGCGGAAATGGAACGGGCTGAACGAGCTTACGATCTTACCCTTGTAGCTGAGCTCAAGCATGGGAAATTACCCAACCTCGAGGCCGAATTAGAGAAGCTAGAGAAAGCCGATAAAAAGGAGGATTCCATTCTCAAGGAGGAAGTAACTGCCGAGGAAATAGCTGAAATCGTGGCTCGCTGGACTGGAGTTCCCGTCACTAAGTTGATCGAAAGTGAGCGCGAAAAAATATTGCGTCTTCAAAGTATTTTGCACGAACGAGTGATTGGGCAGGAAGAAGCAGTTGATGCCGTTGCCGAAGCCATCATGCGGGCACGCGCTGGGATTAAGGATCCTCACCGCCCCATTGGATCCTTCCTATTTCTCGGACCGACTGGAGTTGGTAAAACTGAACTAGCTAAAACTCTTGCTGAAACCTTGTTCGATAGTGAGAGCAACATCGTTCGAATCGACATGTCTGAGTATATGGAGAAACATTCCGTGGCCCGTCTTCTTGGGGCCCCTCCCGGTTATGTCGGATATGAAGAGGGAGGTCAGCTTACCGAAGCGGTTCGCAGAAAACCATATTCCGTCCTGCTCTTCGATGAAATCGAGAAGGCTCACCCCGATGTATTCAATGTTCTTTTGCAATTAATGGACGATGGTCGCCTGACTGACTCGCAAGGTCGCACCGTAGACTTTAAGAACGCGGTGGTTATCATGACATCGAATGTAGGCAGCCGCTATCTCCAAGAAAACTTGACCGAAAAAGAAATTCCAGACTCCGCACGGGAGTCTGTCATGGCTGACTTGCGGGATCATTTCCGCCCTGAGTTTCTTAACCGGATTGACGATGTGGTTCTTTTTAAACCATTGTCTCTCGAGGAGATTACCGAGATTGTCGACCTCTTACTCAATGGGCTCAATAAGCGTCTTGAAGATCGAAAGATATCCGTCGAGTTTACGGCAGCTGCGAAGAAATGGATTGGGGAGAAAGGGTACGACCCGACTTACGGTGCCCGTCCGCTAAAGAGGTTTCTTCAAAAGCAAGTCGAGACCCAGCTTGCCCGAGCACTAGTCGCTGGAGAAGTGGAGGAGGGGAGCAAAGTCACCTTTTCGATCAAGGACGACGAGCTTGTGATGAAGGTTTTAGTTTAATTTTCCATGAATTCGGAAAAACGATTCTGCTTTAGTCTTTCGTATTCGCTTCGTTCAAGCTTTTCCCAATCATAGGCTTTTAATAACAAGGCGCCTCCCCAATCGAAAGTTATAAGAATATTCTTATCTTCTAAACAGAATTTAGCATCTCTCATTCTCTCAATATTTGGTAGGCTCAAAATTTCTCTTCCACTCTCCATATGCCAAATCTTTAAATTGGAATCCTGAGATGAGCTGATGATTCTCCTCGAGTCTAGAGAGAAATCCGAAGAGAGTACTTGATTTGAGTGGCCATAATATTTCCTCTCAATTTCACCCGTTTGTATTTTCCACAGTTGTAGGCTTTTTGGGTCTTCTTCTGTTTTTATGCAGGCAAAGCTGCCATTTTGATTTAGGTCGCAAAAATAAGTGTCTGTAGATTTGAAGCTAGAAAAAAGTAATGTCTGTTTGATCAAAGTGAGATCCTTCTTAGCGAGTATTTTGGCAAAACCATCACTTCCGATTAAGGAAATGATCTGACCATCCTTGGAAATTGACATATCTCCTTTCCATCCGGCCCGCTTTTTATTTGGATTGAACTCATAAGCGTTTTTAAGAATCCCGCTTGGGAAATCCCAAGTTTTAAGGGTTTCACTTTTATCTAAACTTAAGGTTAGGAATTCTTTCCCGGATGGAGAGAACACTGCTCCCTTGATTTTTTTTTCGTTTTTAAGACTAAGAATGACCTTGCTGGAATTAGTTTCGTGAATGGTAACTTGGCCATCGTCGGTTATGGAAATGACATGTTTTTCATCAGGCGAAAAAGATGCCTGTAATAAATAAAGGCCATTTCTGCTTCGTGGATCGCTTGAATTTCTCAAAACCTTCCCTGTTCTAGTTTCGAATAGCAATATACGATCTTTCAGCGTGACCATCACTTGGTTTCCTCTTTTGCCAATATCTGCATTACCTCTTGCAGAGGATCCTGAGTTGTTAACTCGATATGATTTTTGCGTAATAGGAAGGCTACCCTCGGTATGACAAATCTTAAGTTCTCCATTCTTACCGGATGAAGCAAAAACATTCCTCCGCGGTAAAGCAGCCAAAGAATTGATTCCCGATGAATGAATTTTGGTTTGACTAAAAATTTCATTTTTAGCTGAGGATCTTATCTCAACCAGTCCATTTACATATCCAACCGCATACTGATGATTAAGTATGAAAGCAATCTTGGCTATATTCAAGGGATAGGTACTTATTCTCGAAACTATTTGATGAGTTTTTGCATCAATGGACCATATCTTATTGTGACTCCAACAGAGTATTCGATCTTCATTCGAATTAGTTGTAATTCCTAAGATGGGACTTTCTGAGTTTTCTTTCCTATCAAGATGAATTTTACTATTTAAATTAATACCATCGATGTGACCAATTTTCTCTAGAATTTGTAAATTACCTTGAAGGTCACCTATCAAGAGAGATTTTTTATTTCGAATATAGTGCAAAGAACTGATCGAAGTATCATTTAATTGATAGGACTCTCTCATGAGCCCTGTCCGGGGATCCCAAAACACCAACTTGCCTGAAATATCCGCACTCGCCAGTGAATTCATGTTCTTTGTCTGTACAAAAGCAACCGCCATAATTTTATGCTTATGCTGGGCTTGAGTGTCCGGTTCGGATAACGTTTCACCCGTTTCATAATTCCAGATATTTAGCTGTGGCGTAACACCTCCCAAACTGGCGACGAGATTTTGTCGCGGAGAAAATGCAGGAGTTCTAAACCAATTCCATCCTTTGAATGGAAATTCCCTGATTGTTTGATTTTTATCTAATCCGATTACTCTGGCAATACCGCCTTCTTCGTGGGTGATCAGAGATTTTCCGTCATTGGAAAATAAAAGATGAAGAACTTGTCTGCCTTTGTTTTTGAAACTAAGAAGAGCGGGGTCGGCATTTCTCAATAGATAGCCCCATTCCCAATGCCGATCTTTCGGTCTTGTTTTCCAAAGTAATTTTTCAGCTCCGAGTGTGTCGCCTTGTTTTATCTTTAGATCAGCGAGAAATATATTGTTATAGTAATTTTCCTGAATGGTTTTTTCGTTAGCTTCTTCCGCCCGCTTTTTTTGCAGGATCGCTTGATCTCGAGCTTGCTCGGCGAGAATTTTCGATTCGAAAGCCAGGTTCTTTTGTCTTTCCGATTCTTTTCTTTCCGAAAATGCCCATATAGTAATTGTGGACATGATCCCAAGAAGTACGAATAGAAAAGAATTTAAGAGGAACATTCGATTTCTTTTTCGAACGGTTTCCCGTTGTTTCAGTTGGTCGTATCCGACCCCAAGCAGACCTGCGATCAATTTGAGCAAGGCATTTTCCTTGCCGTCTTTCTCCTTTCTTGCGTCAGCGGCTATCGGTTCGGCTTTGTCATGACCGAGAAGACCATCCGTTCCAATTTTGTACTTGATTGCCTCGGGGAAGCATTCTTTGAGTTCGAGTTGAGGCTTGTCTGCTGCGTTGGGTTCACCGTCAACAATAAGGCAAAGAATTCGGTTAGCCTTGCCCATTCTTTTGAACTGTAGGATCTCCTGATTTACCCATTTGGATTTGGCTGAGCGAGTGGAACAAATTACGATCAAATGAGAGGAATCTATGAGAGCCTCATTAATTTGCTTTCCTAGTTCCGAAGAGGACGCAAGTTCTTCTCGGTCCCTGAAAGTTGGAATTAAACGGTGTGGAAGGTACTTGTAAAAAGAGGTTTGAGTACCTACTAAAATCTTCGGAACTTTGTAGGTTTCCAGTTTCCTATGCAGCCAATCTCCCCATTTTTTATCCTGATGGGAATAACTGATGAAAGCTTTGTATTTGAAGGCTTTGGGCATGATTTCCAGTTTTTTTAACCCATAATGGTCAATTAGTTCAATTGATTAAACTTTTTCTTTCATCCTGCAGTGGAGTGGATCTGAGATTTTTTAAATACAATTACATTGCTGAGTTCTATTGATTGGGTAATGATTTTATCTTTTTACTCTCATCAACACTCCTTTTTATGAACAATCTCCTTTTGTTTTTTCCTTTGCTTGTTTGCCTCTTTTTCATTGGTTGCGGCACGGATACATCCTTGGAGGATTCCACTTCGCTCGTTCCTCAAATCGAGGTGCCGGGCTCAAAATCAAAGCCGATGGCTTATGCCAAGACCATCGCGTTACCCAAACTGATCGAAAAAGCCGTGGAAGTCGCCAATGTCGTCAAACCCGGGGCCCAAAGCACAATGATTCCAATGATGGCAGGTATGGCTTTGGGTGATCCTGCTCTTGTCTCCGTCGATCCGGATGCGCCTCTAACGGTTTTACTTTTTGATAATTTCAAGCAAAGCGAACCGACTTTTGTCCTTGCGATTAAACTGAAACCAGACAGCCCGGTTGCTAAACAAGCTCAAACCGTTGGGATGAAAACGATCGAGAAAGAGGGATGGACATTGGCAACGATGACGCCCAGTTTATTTGATGAAGTAACGGACTGGTCTTCCGTTCTTTCCTTTGTGCAAAAGGGTCCAGTTAGTGACATAGAAGTTGGCGTTCTTTTGGATGCCCTCTGGAAGGAAATGCCGGACGTTGAAAATTCCATCTCGCAAGAAATTGGATCCCCGTCCATTGCCAAGCTCGTACAAGTTGTATTCGAAGAGTTTGCATCCGTGGACGCGACCAAAGTCGAACTCTCTTTGTCCGCCGAGGAAATCATGATGCGAGCGACCGCTTCGGCTCGGAAAGATTCCGATCTCCACGTTCTTTTTTCTTCGGAACCCAAACCTTTTTCACCCGAATCGGCAAACTGCGTTTCCGGAGGAGGATGGATGGATGCCGTAGTAAACATCGATAGCGATGACCTCTTGCAATATGTTGAGAGTGTCAGTGGTCGCATCAATGAAAAAGATCCAGAGGCGAAGGAATTGGTCACACGCTATCTTGCCATTATTCGTGAGGGAACGAAGATGTATGATGGGCAGATGGCGATGAGTTATGGACTCGCAGAAGAAGGCAATTCACTCGGGTTTGTACAAGTTGGTTCGACTCAAGCCTCTCCGTCGGATTTAAAACAAATCCTAAGCGAGACCGTGGTTCTTGGAAAGGATATGCTTTCTGGTATGGAGGCCCTTCAATCGATGGGATTGAAATATGATTTCGAATTTGAGGAAAGTGGCCCTGTCGATGGAGTCGAGGTTTTCAAGCTCGGCATGAAAATGGATGCCGAAGATTTGGAGGTAAAAGAAGTGCTGTCCACACTTCCTTATTCGAACTCGAACACCTTTTTTGCAGTACTGGATGGCAAATACTTGGCAGCATCAAGCAAGGATCAGTTTACCGAATTGATGCGTGCAGTCAAAACCGGCAAGCCGGTGAAAAACAACCTGGCAGAAAAATTATCGCTTGATGAAGGCGAGATCATGAGTTGGCGCCTTAACATCGCCCGTTACGCTCAGAAGGTCATGAGCATGGTTCAGTTAGGAGGCGAGAACGAGTTGGGGCAATTGATGGATGGTTTGCTTGCTTTGAATATTCCCCCGGTCACAGGCAAGTTCAGCCTCGGGAAGGGTCGCCTTTCTTCCGAGATGCGCATACCGGTAAAATCCATCAAGGCTGGTGTCGATTATTTTGAGTCGGCCACTCAATCTCCGTTCTAGTAAGGAAGACCCTTCGAAGAACGAGAAGCACTCTTGATTGAAACAAGATCTTGCTAACCTCGTCTTTCGAGTCGGCTCACAAAGAATCAATCGGAAAGCTTTTTTACGGATTTTTCAATCGTCATGCGGTTGATGACCAGAAAGACAATACAGTAGGCGAAGGCGAAGACGAAGGTCGGGATGGAAAGTCCGGATTCCACTTCTATCCCGACGTTCTTCCCAATTTTGCAAAGTTCGTATTGCAATCCGGCTCCGAGAGCGAGAGCCAACAGAAAAACGGGCGCGAAAATCAGAACAAAACGAAGGAAGAATAACTTGGTCAGGGAATCGCTGGAGAAACCGAGTAACAAAAGATTGGTTGCCGGTTCGGAGGCTTGGGTAACGAGCAAACGAAAACTAGTGGCAAAGGTAGCAATCGAGCTGATGGAGAAAAGAACCCCGATGATTGCCATTCCGAGAAAGACGACATTGGTGATTTTCTTGACAAGATCTTGCTCGGGGAATTCACGGTTGATCTCATATCCTTTGGCCCCAAGTTCGGCAACAAAAGCATCGGAGGGCGAACCTTCTATTTGCACGATGATACGAGAGGGCAGATGCGTATCCGAAGTTTGAACCTCGAGAATCTCGAGGATCGGCTTTTTTTCAGCCGGACTGCTAATCGGAGAGGCTTCGCCGTTTTGTTTTTGTTCTTCGGTTAGGCCTTGCAGGAACCCGAGTGTTCGGGGGGGACCGTCGACCGCACCGTCCTTCCATAGGAAGAAGTACTGGCCGGCATCGGGTTTCCCGTACTTTTCATTGGCTTGGGAGAGAAAGCTTTCGGGGACAAGAACACTGTTGATACGCTTGCTGAAGGCCACGAACCTTCCTTCCAAGGTAACTTCACGGTTGTTCCCGATGAATAATTCGATGGGCATACCGGTAGCGGCTTCGTTCGAGAGGGTTGGATATTCGACCCGAGAGGGAGCGAGCCCAAAATTCCAAAGATCCAGATAAAATTTGGGGACGATGATGGGTACGGTGGAGGAGTTCTCATCCCAATTCCACTCCTCTGGAATGAAGTCGAGGAATTCATCCGGAATTGATTCGAAGAACAGATCGGTTTTGGCCGCTGCACCCAATCCGACTTTGCCAGAGGGCCAAATGTAGAGAGTGAGGGGGAATTTGTTCCGGGTGAACCCTCCCGTTCTCATCACCCCGTCCATCTTTTCGATTTGGTTTAGTTCATCTTGGGTGAAAGTCTTTTCGCCTTTGCCCATGTTGACCAGGGCACCACCCTGGATCTTCTTGTTGAGAGTAAAAAAATTACTGGGAGAAACTTGTTCTTCGAAGAAGCGGTTACTGTCCTGATAAAGCTGAAAGGCAAGGATAAGGAGACTTGAACCGAGTAGACAGCCAAGGGATGCAATCCAAATTTCCCAGCCGGAGCCTTTTGCTCTTACTGCTTCGCGCATTGATCTTTCTTGAGATGTGTTCACAGGGAAAACCTTCCGTCAAAGTTTAGGGGCGGTTCGTCTCCTAGGGAAGAGATGATTAAGCTAGCTTGGTTTCTCTCGACCGTTTCTTCGATGAGCTGGCATGCGCGAACAGTATTTTCCTTGTCAAGGTGGCTAAATGGTTCGTCCAGTAAAAGAAGCTCAAAAGGCTTTCTTAGAGAGCGGAGTAAGGCGATGCGCTGACGTTGGCCGAAAGACAGTTGTTCAACCGGTTGATCAACGAATTGCTCCATTCCCACTTTGGTTAGCATTTCATCGATCGGAGTGGCCTTGAGGTTTGTTTGGGGGATCAGCTCGATATTTTCACGGGCACTGAGTTTCGGGAATAATTTCAGATCTTGAAAAAGAAGACTCACCTTTGTTTTTCGAATCTCTTCCCATTCGCTTGGGGTATTGGAAAAAACGGAACGGTCACCAATGAGGGCGTCGCCCGAACAATCACTTCTCAGACCATACAAAACATGTAATAAAGTGCTTTTCCCTTTTCCGGATTGGGCAGCCAACAGACATTTGTTTCCGCTTTCGATATGGAGGTTTTTCTCCCATACTTCGGACTTGGGAATGAATTTATCCGGTATGGGGTAGGGGCGAAGAGATTGAAGCTCGATTTGCATGTCAGTTCAAGATGGAGAGAAAAGTATGTCCGAAAATCGCTTTTTGTTCAACCTCCGTTAGTTTAGTCCGCGCAATGAAATCGTTACGGAAAGTTGAAAAGTCGGGCTTTTTTTGCTGTCCCGGGAAAACTTTTAAAGGGTAATCAGAACCCCAGATGATTTTTTCATAACCCACTGCATCGATCAATAGGCGGTACAAAGATGGATCGTAAAGCAAGGGGCAGGCAGCCAAGTCATAATAGATGTTTTTCAATTCGGGCTTGAGACGGGGGTTTAGTTCGTAAAAAGGGAAGAGTCCGCCGGCATGTGAAAGTATGACTTTTAGCTCGGAGAACTCACGGGCCAGCCAATGAAAATCTTCAAACGGGGTGGGTATCCTGCCTGGGTAATCGTGACCTACAGGTTCGGTTACATGAAAGTTGACCGGCCAGCCTTTCTCTTGTGCAAATTCCATACAGGATAGCCAATTCGGGTCGCGTAGGGAAAACCCTTGTGCCCAGGGGTGACATTCCCCGATCCCTGAGAATCCTTTGTCATACATCTTTCGCAATTCTTCGACTGGGTCTTTCATTGCTGGGTGAACGGCGGCAAAGGCATAAAACCGCTCGGGGTCTTCTTTGATCCACTGGGCGTGCCATTGGTTATGCAGTAGGCAGGTTTCTGGGTTTTCCCAATACCAGGCAAGCAGGACACAGCGGTCAATGCCGGCTTCTTCCATATCGCCAATCATCCCGCTCCTGTCTGCCCAACCTTGTAGTTGAGTCCCTTTTTGTGGTAATACTAATTCCAACCAATGGTGTTCCTGGCGTTCCTTGGCAAAGGCTTTGGCATCCGCGAAAACTTCGGGCGGATAACGATGGGTGTGGGAGTCTATGATCACGACACCAGTTTATTTCATACGGTTCACCTCATCCTCCGATCAGGCGATTCCAAATCAAACCGCAATTAGGCGGAGTCCGCAGGTTGGTTGCTCGTTGATTCGAGTTTCCTACCAAGTGATGCCTCAATGAAGGAGGCGAAGAGGGGATGGGCTTGGTTCGGCTTCGATTGGAATTCAGGGTGGAATTGAACGCCGACAAACCAAGGGTGATCCTTAACTTCGATGATTTCGACCAAGTCTTTTTCTGGATTGATTCCGGAAATGAGCATTCCTGCTTTGGAGAGTTGTTCCCGGTAATCGTTGTTGAATTCGTAGCGATGACGATGGCGTTCGGATATTTCCTCCCTACCATACGCCTGATACGCGAGGCTTTCCTTGCTCAAGAGACAGGGACAAGCCCCGAGTCTCATAGTTGCCCCTTTGTCTTTGATTCCGACTTGTTCCTTCATGATATCTATGACTGGATCAGAAGTTTCAGGATCAAATTCGGTGCTGTTTGCCTTAGCTAATCCCAAAACATTTCGGGAGTAGTCAATCACGGCAATTTGCATTCCAAGGCAAAGACCCAGATAAGGAATTTTATTTTCACGAGCATACTGAGAGGCGATGATTTTGCCTTCTGTTCCGCGATCTCCGAATCCACCTGGGACCAGTATCCCGTCAAGATCCGCCAAGAGCGAGTCCGGTCCGTCACGCTCGATATCTTCCGCATCAATATGAAGAACTTCGACCTCGCAATCATTGCGGATGCCTCCGTGTACGATTGATTCGTTTACGGACAGATAGGAATCTTGCAGATCCATGTACTTCCCAACCATCCCCACACGTACTCTATGCTTAGGGTTGAGCAGCCGATGCACAACCTCCTCCCATTCGTCCTGTTTGGGAGTAGGTGCATCGAGTCCAAGGAAGCGGGTTACCAGTGTGTCGAGACCCTCCTTCTTAAGCATATGAGGGAGTTCGTAAATCGAGTGTTCGACATCCAACTCCTCAATAACCGCTTCGGGAGGAACGCTACAAAAAAGACTAAGCTTTTCCCTGATTTCTTCATTGATCGGTTGTTCGGAACGGCAAATTAAGATGTCTGGCTGGATTCCTATCTCGCGCAACTTGGCCACGCTCTGCTGAGTAGGCTTGGTCTTGAGTTCACCGGCAGCCTTCAATGAAGGAAGAAGGGTCATGTGAATGAACAAGACATTTGCCTTTCCGACTTCACAGGCAAATTGACGCATTGCTTCCGTGAAAGGCAATCCTTCGATGTCGCCAATCGTGCCGCCGATTTCCGTGATCAGGACATTTACTCCTTCACCGGCTGCATAAATGCGGTCTTTGATTTCATTGGTGACATGGGGAATGACTTGAACGGTTTTCCCCAAGTATTCGCCTCGTCTTTCTTTGCGGATGACCGATTCGTAAATCTGACCACTCGTCAAATTGTTGAACTGAGATAACTTTCCGGAGGTGAAACGCTCGTAGTGGCCTAGATCGAGATCAGTTTCCGCTCCGTCGTCCAACACATATACTTCGCCGTGCTGGAAGGGGCTCATGGTTCCAGGATCAACATTCAAGTACGGATCGAACTTTTGGATCCGAGTGGTCAGTCGCCTCTGTTCAAGTAGTGCTCCAAGTGATGCAGCCGTTAATCCTTTTCCCAAGGATGAAACCACCCCTCCTGTAATAAAAATGTATTTCATACCTTTAATTGATCCTTAGGAATGAATTGATACGCCAAATCGCGCGCACGCAACCTTGTTTTGAAAAATTAGCAAAATTATCCGTTTTGATCCTCTTCCCAAAGACCTCAAGAGTATTAATCTTCCTGATTTACTATGCTTATACCCTTCTGGGCGAGAAGCTTTACTCTCGTCATTTGTTTGAGTTAGCAAAATTGTAAGTATAGATTGTAATCTGATGTTTTCTACCACACTCGGAAAAAAGTATATCATGGCCCTCACGGGCATTGTTCTGATTGGGTTTGTTTTTGTGCACATGGCTGGAAACCTGCAGATGTTCGCTGGACAAGAATACATTAATAAATACGCTTACAACCTTCAAAGCCTTCCATGGTTCGTGCTGTGGGGGTCTAGACTTTTTCTCTTAGTTTGCGTTGTTTTACACGCGTTTACCGCTTATGCCCTTATCGCAGAGAACAGGAAAGCTCGCCCTCAAGGAAATCAAATCGAAGTCACCAAAAAAGCAGGTTGGTCTTCCTTATACATGGGGTTGACTGGAACCATTCTTTTGGCGTTCATTGTTTTTCACCTTTTACACTTCACAATTCGGCTTGTATTTCCAGAGTACAACGATCTGAAGACAATCGTCGGTTCCCCTGACGATTCTGAGATTCAAGATGTTTACAAAATGGTTTTAGCTGGTTTTCGTTTTGAGGCCGTATCAATTTTTTATGTTGTTTCCATGTTTTTACTTTGTCGTCATTTATCTCACGGGGTCTCTAGCGTATTTCAATCCCTTGGTATTCGTTCCGAGTCTTGGCGGTCGAAGTTGCAGATGGCATCGGAAGCTTATTCCTGGATCATATTTGCAGGCTTTTCCGCCATACCGATAGCCGTCCTGGCTCAAGAATACGGAATATTCACCTTTTTTGACGAACGAGTATTTTCCTCTGCGTCTTTGCTTCATTAAAATCATTCCAACCCCCCCGCTTTCTGTAATGAATCTAGACTCCAAAATCCCCGATGGCCCCATATCCGAAAAATGGGACAATCACCGCTTCTCCTCCAAACTAGTCAATCCGGCCAACAAAAGAAAGTACCGTATTATAGTCGTAGGCTCTGGGTTGGCAGGTGGTGCAGCTGCGGCAACGCTAGGTGAGTTGGGTTACAATGTGGATTGTTTTTGCTACCAAGATTCACCGAGGCGGGCCCACTCCATCGCTGCCCAAGGGGGAATCAACGCCGCCAAGAATTACCAAAACGACGGAGACAGTATCCACCGCTTGTTTTACGACACGGTCAAAGGTGGAGACTTCCGTTCCCGCGAAGCAAATGTTCATCGTCTTGCCCAGATTAGTGTCAACATTATTGACCAATGCGTCTCTCAAGGAGTTCCCTTCGCTCGCGAGTACGGAGGCCTCCTTGCAAATCGTTCTTTCGGAGGAGCTCAAGTAAGTCGGACTTTCTACGCTCGTGGGCAAACTGGACAGCAACTTCTACTCGGTGCCTACAGTGCTCTTAGTCGCCAAATCTCTGCTGGACAGGTGAAAATGCATACCAGGCACGAAATGTTGGATATGGTCGTAGTAGGAGGCCATGCGAAAGGCATCATTACCAGAAACCTCGCCAACGGGGAAACGAAGGCTTGGACCGCCGATGCGGTTCTCCTTTGCACCGGAGGTTATGGCAATGCCTACTACCTTTCAACCAATGCGGTTGGATGTAATGTTACGGCCGCATACCGTGCGTATCGTCATGGTGCCGGATTCGCCAATCCGTGTTACACTCAAATCCACCCGACTTGCATCCCGGTTGCCGGTGATCATCAATCAAAACTGACTCTCATGTCGGAGTCTCTTCGTAACGACGGTAGGGTCTGGGTCCCAAACCAAGCAACCGACTGTATTAAAAATCCCAACGATATCTCTGAAGAGCTGAGGGATTATTTTTTGGAACGAAAATATCCAAGTTTTGGAAACCTTGCTCCCCGTGACATATCTAGTCGTTCGGCAAAGGAAGCTTGCGATGACGGTCGTGGAGTCGGAGAAGGTGGGCGCGGTGTTTACCTAGATTTTGCCGATGCCATCTCTAGGCTTGGCGAGTCTACGATTCGGGAGCGCTACGGAAACCTTTTCCAAATGTACGAACGAATCACTGGTGAAAATGCTTATAAAAGACCGATGCGGATCTACCCAGCAATTCATTACACGATGGGGGGTTTATGGGTTGATTACAACTTAATGACCACAGTTCCAGGTTGTTTTGCTTTGGGAGAAGCTAATTTTTCCGATCATGGTGCTAACCGACTTGGTGCCAGTGCCCTAATGCAGGGACTCAGTGATGGCTATTTTGTCATTCCCTACACCATTGGTAATTACCTTGCTAGTACTGGAGCGGGTGCCTTGAGCCCGGATGGACCAGAGGTTAAGGAAGCCCTTGAAGGCGTAAGGGAGCGGGTCGATCAATTAACTTCTACTAAAGGTAAAAGATCATCACGTTCTTACCACAAAGAACTCGGGCAAATTATGTGGGAATTTGCAGGGATGGCTCGAAATGCAAAGGGGCTGGAAAAAGCCATCGGTGACATTCAGGACTTACGCGACGATTTCCACAAAAACCTTCTTGTTTCGGGTTCCAATGATAGCTTAAATGCGGAACTTGAACGTGCTGGAAGGGTAAGGGACTTTCTAGAATTCGGAGAACTTCTTTGCCGTGATGCGCTCGAAAGAAAAGAGTCTTGTGGGGGGCATTTCCGAGAAGAATACCAAACTGCTGAGGGGGAAGCTACTCGCGATGACGAAAACTTCGCCCATGCTGCTGTCTGGGAGTACAAAGGTGAGGGTAAGACACCTAAACGACACACCGAAGAATTGAATTTTGATAATGTAAAGCTTGCAGTTCGAAGCTACAAATAGGATTCCAGAATGAAGCTTACCCTCAAAGTTTGGCGGCAAATTGGCCCTAATGACAAAGGTCATTTTGAAACTCATGAAATCGAAGAAGTTTCGGAGGACTCTTCTTTCCTCGAAATGATGGACCAGTTAAATGAAATGCTTCTATCGCAGGGTATTGAACCGGTTGCCTTCGATCATGACTGCCGTGAGGGAATATGTGGTATGTGTTCACTCAATATCAATGGCTTCGCTCATGGAGCAGAAGGATCAACTACGACCTGTCAACTTCACATGAGGAAGTTCAAGGATGGCGATACTATTACGATTGAACCTTTCCGGGCTCGCGCTTTCCCAGTTGTCCGAGATCTCGTCGTGGACCGTTCTGCCTTTGACAAAATCATTCAAGCTGGTGGGTTTATATCAGCACGCACGGGGAGTGCTCCTGATGGTAATGCACTGCCCATACCGAAAGCCGATTCTGATCAAGCCATGGATGGTGCCGCCTGTATTGGCTGCGGTGCCTGTGTTGCCTCTTGTAAGAATGCATCAGCAATGCTCTTCACCTCTGCTAAAGCAGGGCATTTGAACCTTTTACCCCAAGGTAAGGCAGAGAAAGATAAGCGGGTTGTCGACATGGTTTCAGCTATGGATAAAGCTGGTTTTGGAAGCTGCAGAAATTATGGAGAATGTTCTGCAGCATGCCCCAAGGACATTTCCCTTGATTTCATAGCCAAGCTCAATCGAGACCACGCCAAGGCGAAATTGAAGAAGTTTTTCTCCTGAGCTTTTGATCCCCTTGATGTAATTAGGGTTGCGGGAGGTAGCTTCCTTTGGAAGATATCAATCTTATGTCAGATAATGAAAAGCAAGTTAGCTGGGGTGGAAGGTTTTCTCATAAGCCCGATGATCTCATGCAGGTTTTTGGTGAGTCCATATCCTTTGATCAAAGGTTAGCTCCATACGATTTGCAGGGTAGTCTAGGTCACGCATCCATGCTTGCTCACGTGGGGCTGTTGAACGAAAACGAATTCAAGCAGATCAAACAAGGAATCGAAGAGTTGTCAGAGGAAATTCTGGATGACGATTTTCCATGGAAACTTGAACTGGAAGATGTACACATGAATTTGGAACAAGCCTTGAGGGCAAAGACCGAGGCCGCAGACAAACTTCACACGGGTCGGAGCCGAAACGATCAGGTCGCGACAGATATGCGATTGTTCTTCAAGGATGCATGCCATCAAGTAAAGACGGCATTGGAAGGCAGTATGAGATCAGTCTTGGATTTAGCCGAACGGTACGCGCTTCTTCCGATTCCCGGTTACACTCATCTTCAACGGGCGCAACCTGTAACGGTAGGTCACCATCTTCTTGCTCACCTTGAGGCTTTGGGTCGGGACTATGAAAGATTTTCAACGGTAGCCGATCATGCCAATGTTTGCCCACTCGGTTCTGGTGCGATTGCAGGGTCGACACTCCCCCTTGATCGAGGTTTTGCCGCAAAGGTACTTGGGTTTGTGGACGAAAGCGGAGAGCCTAGGCTGACCGCGAATGGCATGGACGCAGTAGCCGACCGGGATGTTTTTGTCGAGTTCGCCAGTGCCTGTGCAGGTTGTGCCTTGCACCTTTCCAGGATGGCCGAAGATTTTATTCTATGGAATTCCTCCGAGTTCGGTTTTGTCGAGCTATCGGACTCTTTCACTACGGGCTCCTCCCTTATGCCTCAGAAAAAGAATCCAGATTCCTTCGAACTTATCCGAGGCAAGACTGGTCGTCTTATTGGGAATCTACAAAATCTTCTTGTTACGATTAAAGGTCTACCCTTGACCTACAATCGGGATTTACAGGAAGACAAGCCCCCCGTATTCGACTCCTTTGACCAGTTATGTCTTTGCTTGGCGGTGGTAGCCGGTGTTTTGAGAGAATCCTCTTTCCACGAAGACGTTTGCCGACAAGCCGCATCGGATCCTTTGTTGCTTGCAACGGACTTGGCTGACTATTTGGTCGAAAAGGGCGTGCCTTTCAGAAAGGCACACCACGTGGTAGGCGAATTGGTTTCGTTGGCCGAATCACAAAAATGCGTTCTTACCGAATTGACGGACGAGCAAGCCAAGTCATCTTGTCCCCAAATCGAATCCGATTGGCGCGAGGTGTTCGATCTTGAGCGGGCCTTTCTCAAACGAGAAAAGCCAGGGATGCCCGGACCCAATCATATCAAGGGACGAATTGAGTACTGGCGGTCTCTTCTGGCCTGAGTATTTGGTTCATCGTGTTCGTTTTCCGCAGTTTCTTTCTCTTACTTGTTTCTTGTGCCGGTCCGTTGCTCGAAAGTCGGGTGTGGACGACGACAAGCGGGAGCAGGTCTGAAGGAGAACTATTCGAGGTGGTGGGCGACAGGATCGGATTGAGAATCCGAGGTAGGGATTACCATTTTTCCATCAGTCGTTTTACACCCGCCGATCAAGCCTATGTAAAGCAATGGATGAAAGTTCCGAGGTGTGCGGCATGCTCGGGAACTCTCGGGACCCGTTCGACCAAAGCAGGAAAAGCAAGTTATCACACCTCTTGTTTCCGTTGCATGGTCTGTAGGAAAAATTTCGGACCGGGAAATCGTTTTCGAAAAGATGGATGGGGCGGGATGGTTCATGTCGAGCACTTTTCCCACACTGGGCTTTGTGGTACCTGTTCGCGTATTTTCCCTAAGCAAAATGCCTCGAAAGAACAATTCTTTGCGGATGGTAGAATGAGTTGCATGCCTTGCTTGAAGGATGGAATTTTCAAACTGGACTTACTCAAGGAAGTGGATGTCCGAGTATGGAAGTCTCTGATGCAGGTGGGTTTCGTTAAACCCAAAGGTAAAATCATTTTGGAATTGGTGGATCAAAAAACTCTCTTGCGGGAAGCTGCGAAAATCAACGCAAGCGGCAACTTGAGAGGTTTGACTTTAACCAAATATCGTGTTGTCAAAGGTGGCAAAAACCCAGGTACGACCTTTGATCACCGCATTTACGTCCTTTATGGTCTGCCTTATGTCGAATGCATATCCGTCCTTGCCCATGAGCATGTTCACGTCTGGCTAAACGAACGTTTCATAGACGCCTCACCTCCGGTGATCGAGGGGTTTTGCAATTTGGCCTCCTTAACTGTTTTGCAAAAGGAAAAAAGTAAACTTTCTTCAATTCTTCTTGAGAATATGAACAACAGCACAAGTCCCGTGTACGGGGCGGGTTATCGCAAAATGAGACAGAGATTGGCTCAAGTCGGTTGGCCTGCTTTGCTCGCCGAACTAAAAAGAAAATCCTCTCCTCCTTGATTACGAAAGAAACATTATGAAAATCGACGCACACCATCATTTTTGGAAATACGACCCTGTCAGGTACTCTTGGATGAACGAGAGTATGGAAATCCTCAAAAAAGATTACCAACCAGCCGATTTACAGGTCGAAATAGAAAAGGCCGAAATAGGGGGAGTCGTTTCCGTTCAAGCCGATCAATCTATGCTCGAAACAGATGAGCTTCTCGATCATGCGGCGCAACATGATTTCATCAAAGGGGTGGTTGGCTGGTTTCCCTTGGCCGACCCGGCGGTCGAAGAAGTTCTGGCCGAATATGCGGCCAATCCGTGGCTCAAGGGAGTTAGGCACGTGGTGCAGGACGAACCGGACGATCGTTTCATATTGGGTGAGGCTTTTAACGAGGGTATTCGCAAACTCGAGCAATTCGACCTGATTTACGACATCTTGATTTACGAACGGCAACTCGGGTCCTCAATCGAATTTGTTGATCTTCACCCGAACCTCCCTTTTGTCCTCGATCATATTGCCAAACCGCAAATCGGCGCTGGGCTCATGGAACCTTGGAAAGAGCTGATGCTCGAAATGTCCCGCCGGGAAAATGTAACCTGCAAACTTTCCGGAATGGCAACCGAGGCGAATTGGGCTGAGTGGACTTCGGATCAACTAAGGCCATATATGGAGGTTGCCCTGGATGCCTTCGGACCCAACCGACTTATGTTCGGCTCTGATTGGCCAGTGGCCCGCCTCGCGGTCGATTACATGCCGTGGGTCAGCCTATGCAGAGAATTTATTTCGTCTTTGTCGACTGATGAACGCGAGGCCATCGAAGGCGGTAACGCGAGCCGGGTATACCAGTTGGACTGACTGC
>Ga0315322_10001031_pt1 | contig 21471 bp, 14 predicted proteins | sample M110021515metaG_FD_203461 | JGI IMG/M metagenome (GOLD analysis project Ga0315322, IMG submission 203461) | Ammonia-oxidizing marine archaeal communities from Monterey Bay, California, United States - M1 100m 21515 | ecosystem: Environmental > Aquatic > Marine > Intertidal zone | place: USA...
CGCTCGTCAACATCCCCTTGGGCCTTCGATACTTTCCGCACCAGGCATGCAAATACTCATGGGGGACTAAAAGACGATCCCAACCCTTCAGCGCACTCACCGACTTCAGTGAAGATGGAGGCAAAATATTGAAGGTGGAACGTGCATGTTCAAGACCATTCTTGGGCAGTGAATCAGTAACGCCAAGTAAAATATCAAAACGGTCAAAGGGATGAGACCCGATCAGAAAGGATGTCTGCCGCACCATTTCTGCATACTTTTTGACCACCTCATCGCTGATACCACCGTCAGCCTCCTGGTCAGAGAAGACATGAAGGGTATGCGGCGGAGAAAGTTCAGTATCTGTGACAAGTTCAAAACTGCGATAATGCCTGCCAAGCATCAACGGGCTATCGACAAGTGTACGCAGAGTGACCGAGTGAAACGAGTGTTCATCTTGCGAGTTCAGATCGTCGCTCGACTTCGTCAAAGCAGAGGCTACCTGCCATTTAGAAGGAAGACGCAACTTGACGCCAATCTTTTGTTCGTCAATATCGGCCCCGTCGGGATAAAGTAGCAAACAGCTTGGATTCACGACTCCAATGGTTCCCCCAAAAAAACAGTCGTGACCGAAGGATGTGGTCGTTGGCTGGTTTACAACATAGCGCAGCGAGACATGAATTGCCTCTGATCCACTTGGTGCTTCGACCTCCAGACGGTAGACCTCACCCGGAGCCCGTCTCCAGTTCAAACGCTCGCCATCAGTGTCATGAACTTGAAGACCCGCGATATTTGCAATGGGTCCGCCGGGACCGTGTGAGCCGGGTACCCACTTGGGATACCACAACGAGATTGTTCCCGCCTTCGAAGTCGAAGAAACAGGAATAGTCAGCTTTGCTTCGATCAGACCCCGACTTGGTTTGCTGCAATCGATCACCAAATGCATCAAATTGGAAGTGTCTTTTTCTCCTTGAGCGAAGACTACGTCGGTCCCCGTAATCGCAGGCGCAAAGAGCGACAGAAGGAGAATTTTCCCAAGAAGCGAATCGTGCATGGCGGTACTTTTGCTTGACGAAAACAGGAACTGAATCACCACTTTGCATGGTGGAACCACAGGTTTCAACGAAAAAGAATCGAATTGGAGCATTCGGTACACGAGAATGTGAAAAGACGGCCATTTCTGAACAGCCCAGCATATTCCAGTCTGAATCGACAAGGATCATCCGGCTATTCACAACACAGATCAATCCCACATCTGAGCGCGCCTCAAACCCCATGCGACTTATCGTTGCTGATACAGAATTCTAATCATGTCTGCGGATACTTGTCTCTCGAAGATCAGGTCGCATCCACATGACACAAGGGACAACACCAAGAAATTCCACTGCCATTTTTATGACGGAATTTTGATCTTACAGGAAGTCCACCTGACAAGACTTTCGAATCACCGCACTCAAGGCAGAATCCAATACATCTGGAACTTGACTGGCACCGCATCGGACAAGCCTGTTGTAGAACAAGATACAGCAGTGGCCTGATGAGCAGGCTGTCTCCATCCATCGCTGCGCAACGGTTCCATCACTTTGCTCTTCGCTGATGCAGCCAGACAGATTCTTCGTCAACTGCCGGGAAGCACATGATCTGAAAAATGATCAAGCGTCAAGTGATAGCCATTGGCATTGGCATACCTGTCGTGATCTGTCACGCCAAGAAATTCAAACACCTCTTTCAGTTGCACTACCGGTGTTTTTTCATCCAATGCCCTCGCAGTTGGAAGATTATAAAAGGGGATATAGCACCACTGATGATGTTCGTAATGCATCCACACGTTGTGGGGAAAGAGGATCTGCTGTAACAACCAATGAGTCTGATAGCGATGTGTCTCAGCAATGCCACGATGCTCGGTCCATCCCCGCAGTTCGATCAAAGCCCAAAACACTGTTGGAATAGCGATTGCATAAAGACCGAGCAGCCAGAGGCTGTCCAGCATCCATAATGTGGATGCGAAGCACGCCCACCAGACCGGGATACCAATCCACTCTGTTTTTGTTTGCGGCAGCAGGCTACGGATCAGTTTTGCATAATCAAGCAGTTGCACTCCCAGACAGCCCTTGATGAATCGCCAAGCAGGAGCAACTGCTTTCACTGGAATTTTCCACTCGCTGGACTGGAAAAAATGCCTCTCAGGATCATGTTCTGTGCCAAGATGACGGTGATGACGTTGATGGAAACAACGATATCCGGTAAGCGATCCGCCGAGCGGCCAAAAGCAAAGCACCATGCCGATGGCATCATTGACCTTCCGCTGCCGAGTCACCGTATAGTGCGCTGCTTCATGGCCCAGAACACCGAGTGCGTGTTGTCGCGTCCCGATCACCATCACGCTTGCCAGACAGACCCACCACGTCGGCCAAATCGCTGCAAAAAGCATCGCTGCGAAGATGATCATCCAATCCACAACCAATGCCACGACGAGTCGCCAAACCACAGGCTTGGCGAGTTGTTTCAACTGACGCTGAACATCCCTCGTACTGTCGCCAGTCCCGTTCAGTGTACGCTGCACAGTTCGATGGATTTTCTTGTTCTGGTTCATGGCAGTGTTCTCGTGTCAGATTGTTTGTTCGGCTGGAGAGCGTTTTTGAAATGATCTGATTCAACAGGCGAGACCACTCGCGACGTGAATGCCTGCCGAGATCGTTGCGTTCGCTGAGGCCAATTGGCGACGCATTTCTGGAAGTAGTTCCCGCATCTCCGCAGCAAGATCTTTTGGCAACTGTTCGATTTTGAACTGTGTGGTAATCCTGAAAAACGACTCGAGTCCTATCTGCTCACTACTCATGACCTCTACCTGCCGATTCACGTTGGCAAAGTGATGTGATTTCAGTAAACCGTCGAGTGTTCGCCCAACGTGTCGATTACCACCGCCCTCGGTTTGAAAGACGCCAGCCGCTCTCGTCAACTGTTCGAACGAGGAACATGCAGGTGTCACCTCCAGATCGCGATCATCAACATCCACGATCAGGACGCGACCACCTGGCTTCAGAACTCGTTTGATTTCAGCAACTGCAGTGACGGGATTACTCAAGTGCTGAAACAAAAATCTTGCGTAAACGAAATCGAATGAAGCTGCTTCGAACGGCAAATCTGTGCAGTCTGCCTTACGAAATGCCGGCGCCTCACAACCATCCTGCTGCGAATCACAGATTGCAACCTTCAAAAGGGATTCATTGAGATCGACTCCTGTCACATGACTATCAGGAACAAGAGACTTGATTTTGCGAGTCACAACTCCGGGGCCACAAGCCAAATCAAGAATGTCGCGACAATTCTTGATACCATGCGAAACCAAGACGGCCTTTTCCTGTTCCCAAAATGAGGTTGCCTGTTCTTTCAGGCGATCCAGCTCCTGATTCTTTTCATCGAATTCATCAAATGAGTAAGTACCGAGATTGGGTCCGGAGAATTGTTGTCCCTGAGTATTTGACATTTCAAAAAGTCCCATGCAAGGATGGCCGGAATCGTTATTCTGGCGTTGATTAAGAAAAGGGAGAGTTTTCAGATTGTTGGAAGACGGTGCTGAATAAGTTGCAGCCGTGTTTGTCTGCGGCCGTGCATTAGCACGATGTACTGAGCTGGTTCTGATCAAACTGTGGTTTAGCTGACGACTGCCGTCGCACTTCCGTGCGAGCAGACCAACGGTCTCCAAACTGTTGAATGTTCAGGATTTGGGGATACAGCGTTACCGACCGTGCATTCACGAGCCGCTGTGGCAAAACGGTATAACCCAGCCGCTGATAAACGCGAGTCAAGGGTTTCTCGGACCAGCAAAGATCAAATTGACTTCCCGACTCCATTGCCAGACGCAGGCAGAATCTCGCCAGACCAATGAGTACAGTTCCACGCCGATACTTGGGATGAATGATCAGCCGATCCGTGCGACTGAAGCTTTCGGGTTCACTGTTTGGAAGCCCATTTTTGTTCTGGATGATTGAATCTGCATAGTGATCACTTCCGGCGACACTCACATAGGTACCCCATCGAATGGTACCAACAGTTTCGTCTCCCAACCGGGCCTCGATCAGATTCAGCTGATCATCAAGCCGCTGTTGCACACTGCCAGCCACACCCTCATCTTGAAGAAGATCAGTTCTTCCCATCAATGAATAACATTGGCGTCGAAAGTCCCTGACCGAACGTTTTCGTTCGCTGCTGGCGGCTAATTCAAAGGTGACAGTCTTGCGGCGGCTCATCTGCTAGTACTCCGGAGTGAAACTTCGACATGGCTCGTGTTGCAATCAGCAGCAGGAGACAAGAAACGAAGCGTCAGCAGGCGATCACTCAGGCGCGCGATTTTTGAAAAACTCCAACCGCAGGAAATACGGCAGATTTGCAGCCTGCGTCGCCGAAGGAGCGAGGTTTGATGCCCGGTAATGAATCACGCTTTGAATCACGCAAAATTGATAAAGAATTGGGTAACTTCAAACGATGGAGAACTCTCAGGAATGGAGAGTCCTGGCTCGGACCCCCAGTAACCGTCCAGTGACCGTCCGCCGCACCCCTAACTCGCTACCAGACCCACAAAGCGTTACCACTTCCGGGATCTGCAATACGTGGGTCATCCCCTTGCTCGATACAAACCTGAGATCACCCTACTCAGCGGTGCGATGTTTCCGAATTTGGTGAGACGCCAGCTTTCCTGATACAGGTACCCGACCTGGACTTGGCTTGAAGCCAAGACTCAAAGCCCGCACTGGTGCCAACAGGGAACCCTTTGATTGATAGACCACACTTGTGCTGCACGACCTACTGTCCAACAAAAGTGAGTTCACGCGGACAGAACTGTTATACTCGCCACCGTACAAATACAAATCTGGTGTTCAGTGCATTTGTTTGGTGCATTTACAGGAGACGATTCCGATGGGTTTGATTCTGAAACATATGCGATTGATGGTTTTCTTCGCGATCGCGCTGCCTGCACTATTTTGCAACGGCGAAGATTTGATCAAAGCATCCGACGGAATGGTCCGTTACAAGTTATCAAATCTCAGGATGAATACCGGAATCACGGGAGATGGAATGTCCTTTGATTACCGTCGCACCGCTGAGGGCAAGGGCCAAGCCAGACTGCGGATACGTACCAATCAAGGATCAGTTTCTGTGCTGGGTCTTCCGATTCAGATCAAAGAATCTGGAACGATAAACTTGCGAGACATGTTTGGCCGTGCCCGAGCGATCCTCAACCGCGATCAGAACGATGGCATTGCCTTCTACTTCACCGTCGATTTAAGCACAGAAAAGAAACACCTGGTATCAAATGTCCTCCGGAATGGTTCGCCCAAAGTTCATGTTTCTCCGCGCGAATTAACCCAGAAAGAGCGCGATGAGATCGAGCGTCGCAGAATTGCGAGCCTGCCTCCCAAAACCGTTCCATCTGGATACATACGAGGAACCGCAACGACACAACTCGTACCGGGGGCTCCGCTCATGTTAGGTCAAGGCGGAGAGTGGAAGAGTGGTGTCATCGTGAGTCTTCCGACACCCGGAACTGTCAAGGTCAAGGCTGACGATTCGATGCGACTTCTCACCCTTGCACGAGCCGACTGGATTGCCGTTTCCCAACAAACCGTACGCGATATCGCAACCAATCCAGGTCAATTTTCCAATGAGGTCAATACGTTAGCCGATGGCAATCTTGTATTGGAAGACAACATGACCGCGTTCAGTGTGGATATGAATAACATTGCCAAAGGCACACCGTTGAAATGGGAGAGGCATGGCAGTTGGTTAGACGTATTCTTTTTGAGCACAGACAACGTGTCGGTCCGCGTTTTGAGCAGACAATATGGGAAAAGTAAAATTGAATTTGTACCACTCCAAGAGTTGGCTATTCTCAACAGGAGCCTGACTGATCAAAACGACGAACAGGCCAAAGCTGGATTCGCAGCGAATGTGGCGAACCTCGGAAATGAGACCGCTTCTCTGAGCGGCACAGCCGGATCCATGAAGATGGTGGGGGGACTAGCTGGCAGTTCAAGCCCACAGAAGCTTGGCCCCGGTTCTTCACCAAAAATGCCAGACGAAACACCACCACTGGGACCACTCCGGAAGTGGTCTGACCAGACCGGCAACTTCGACATTGAGGCACAATTCATCAAGCGCGAAGGTAACAACATTTTTCTCAAGCGGACAGATCAGCGAACGATCTCCATTCCACTCGAAAAACTGAGTGACGCCGATCAGGAACATCTGCAGCAAGAAAAACAAAAACAAGCGATGGAGGCCGAGAATCCATTTGAGGCTGTCGTTGATGGTGCAGCTGTTTTGTCAGACATTGACTACTCACGATCCATGCGACCGAAGTTGACCATCGATGATCTCGGCTGGGGCGCCAAGTCTGTCGCGATCTGCCCCAAAAATCGATTCATGCTGATTGGACGGGCAGGTTCTTCCGCAACGCTTGTTGATCTCAATAGCGGCCAAAAGCTGATCGATTCTGAACGCATGGATCACATGGGCGACATCTTTGTCTGTGAGTTCAGCAAGAACAGTGAGTACGTTGTCTTGGGAGGTTACAAAGGTGTCTTCGAAATATATCTGGCTGACAGCAACGGCAAACTGGAGCTCAAGGGTCAGCACAAATTGCACAGTAGTGAGATTACCGCTCTCGCACTGTCAGCAGATAGCAAATTTGCTTTTTCGGGTGAAAGAGACAAAGTTGCACGGTACTGGGAACTTGAAACAGGCCAGCCCATTGCCACCATTGATGGATTCGATGGAAAGATCAAAGCAACTCATATCTCACCCTCGGGTGACCAGTTGATGGCGACCGATGGAAAGACATTGAAAATGTATTCTGTTTCTCAAAAGAAAGTGATCGCGACCTTCGAAGTCGCCAGATCGCACGTTTCCGGGCAAGCAGCTGCTTTTTCACCTGATGGATCCAGGCTGGCCACGGGCGACAGCTATGACATCGTTATCTGGGATTTGGCAAACAGACGAAAACTTGGCGTGTTGGAAGGCGACGCTATCAACTGGTCCATGTCGTTTGCACCTGACAACCGCCACCTTTTGAGCGGTGCAAACGGAGTGATTCATGTTTGGGATTGTGACCAGATGGCAAGAGTCCAAACGAACCACATCGGCAAAAGCTTCTACGTCCAGGCGATTGCGGTAAGCGACGACGGTACTCTGGTTGCGGCTCCCTCCGCTTTCAAAAAAGTAGCTGTCCTTGGTGCGACGCAGTAAGGCATGATCATAAGACGATTAGCCGGACCGTTGCCTTGCCCATATCAGACCATCTCGAAGTCAAATCGGCAGCATCTATAAGAGAGTCTGCTGTCCGCGTTTCTGATCCAAAGGCAATTCGAATGACTGCCGCGCAGAACTTTTTTCTGCGGACGCGTCATTCTTCCTGTTTGGGAAATGGCCTTAACCCAAGTAGCATCTCTGCTCGCTCTGATAGTGGCTTGTCAACGAATTCAATATCAGTGTATTCGGCAAGGTGACTCTCAACGACCTTGTACACCGCCTGGCGATCTTGACTGGTGTCGACCTCAACACACTTGTGCTTGCTCTTGAAAAATTCAACCGTGGGTAGGGTCTCTTGCTTGAAGGTATCGAATCTGAGCTTCAGACTCTCCACGTTATCATCAGTTCGACCCGTATACTTTGCCCGTCCCAGAATACGCTGCTCCAAAACCTCATAGGGACACTCGAAGTACAGCATTTTCGGTAGCACTCTATCTTTCCCAAAGACATCAAACCAACCTTCCAGGTTGGACAGGGAACGCGGGAATCCATCTAGCAAAAAGTTGTTTTTTCCTGTCATGCGGGTAATCTCTTCCATCGCTTTTTTGAGCAAAGTGACCACAACTTCGTTTGGTACCAACTTACCCGCTGCGATGTACTGCTGAATTTCTTCGGCCGTTGAACCACCCGCATCGCGTTCTGCACGAAGAAGGTCACCGGTCGATAAGTGATTCCATCCAAGTTGTGACTGGGCAAGTTCACACATGGTTCCTTTGCCGGCTCCTGGACCTCCAAGAACAAACACAACGTTCGGTTCAGGACACGGCAACCTTGGATCAAAATAATGGATTGCAACCTTGGGAGCCGGAGCGACTCCCTTTTTGTAGACGTGCCATTCCCTGTCGGTTGGAGGCATTTCATCCGCACAGGTCATGTCATACGCAAGATGACCATCCAAACGGCAAATACGCCAGGATTTGTAACTGTTTGAATACGAAAGCGCAGGGCTCCTCTCAGATTTTCCATCAGCGCGATCCCACGCCATTTTGCCATTCCAGTACCCGAGACTAGACACCGTTCCGGATTCTGATTTGGTGGGTGGTGCAGTCGATGGCACGTAAAGACCATCGACTTCGGATAACCCGGCACCAGACACTTCGATAAAAAAATGGTTTGTTGCAAGTTCGTTCGGTGCGGCCATTCTATTTCATTTCCATAATTGACGAGGTTGAGACGTGTGCGTGTCAGTCACTATCAGTGACAATATCCAGCCCAAGAGTCAGGAAAAAACCTGTTGCTCCAGATTCGGCAAAGGCATTGGAACCAATCATAGCCATTGATAAGCTGTCAGAAAGAAACACCGCAATTGATCCAGCTGACAACAGGTATTGAAAATGATCTCTATTCCACAAGTCACACCACGTGTTCTGAACGCTATTGCCCTGTTTCTCACGCTTGTCACCCTGCTTGGTTGCAATGCAAAGGTCGAAGTTCGCAGTACGGCGAATCAGAACGATCAGGAAGAAGTAATTATTGAGACCAATTCGGGCGAGGGAATAATCACTGACTCCGAAGAGCTCAAACGGCTGGGATTTCCCGATCTGGCGGACATCACGGTGCATCAGAAAGGGGACCTTCAACCGCGTGAGAGTGTCGCCGTTACCCTTGAGGCAAGTACCGCACAATCACTGCAACTACAGACCAATGTATTTTTTGCAGGTACGGAATGGAAAGAGGGTGATAACATCGAATTGGTACAAACAAATGCGCCTGATAAAAAATCTGTCTTAAGTGAAGATGGCATCGAGTTCAACGAGATCGGTAGCTTCACACCAGTGGATGGACGCATCATCCTGAAACTCGAAAACAAGAGCGATAACTCTTTTTACTTTGAGCTGTATCAGGACAAATAAGTCATCAGTTCAAGACAACCATCACAAAATTGACATCATTGACCTGACGGCACTAAGTGGGGAAGCGGAAATTGTTACCTGCTCCCCCTTGTCTACTCCTGTCGCGTCGTCTGTCCCGTACGCAATGCGCTTTCTCACCCACAAGGTTGATAGTTCGTTGGCATCTGAGCTGATTTCGCAAACCGCCTCTCGAGCCACAACTTCCCAATACGGTTTGAATTTTGAAGAAGCAAAATGTGAATTCCTGCGCCTGATACACGGAGCATTCACGCTATCCAAATAGCAAGGGAGGTTTGATTAAAGAAACAACATGACTTGCGGATGCTATGCATCTCAAGCTTGCGTCGGAGAACCACCCCATGAGATTCGAATATGTGCCGATTCTAAACGCAATCAGCGCCCTCATTGCTATTGTTTTTGCCTGCTGGGTACTTGGGGATATCCTGTCCCAAGTGCACAAATATCTGGAATTGGGGATCCGTCGGCGAAGAAAACAGAAGCATCTCAATACAATTTGGGACAAACTAGTCAAACGCCTACTCGAATGCCCAGAGGCAAATCGACCCCAATCAGAGATTCTTCGTTTTGTTGCAATGCAGCGTGATTATGTGATCGACGGTTACTTTCACGCTTTGGAAGCTGTCGAAGAATCCTGTGGCAATCCACAGGTTAAAGCGTTCGCCCAGACAATGGGATGGCTCTATTACGAGCATGTGCTCGCATTACATTTCATCGCCGACGGAAGATCATGCGGAGTGTCCCCGACGCACGCGATCCACAGTGATATCACCGCAAGATGCAAACTCACCGATTTTCACACAGATCCAACGGAAATGGAAAACTTGTCTTTCTGATGTATCATACTTCTGAATCAAACTCAGGGAGTCTAATTTGACGATACGCATATTTGCTACATGGTTGTTGTTCGTTCTTGGTTACCTTTCCAACTGCCTCGCCGACCGGCCAAATGTTCTGTTCATTGCCATCGATGACATGAATGACTGGACCGGGTTTCTCGGCGGCCACCCCCAAGCAGTCACTCCGAACATGGACCAGTTGGCACGACGTAGTGTGAACTTCACTAACGCTCACTGCATAGCGCCCGCATGTTCGCCCTGTCGCCTTGGCTTGCTGTACGGCGTCGAACCTTTCCATTCAGGCTTGTATCCATTCTACGATCATCAACAGATCCCAGACTCGGTACTGGGGAAATACACAAGCCTGCCCGCACTGTTCCGCCAACAGGGCTACCAATCTTTTGGTGCGGGAAAAATCTTCCATGGTTCCGTGAATTTACCTGGTGACTGGGATGAGTATCACCAAAAAAACCAGATCAAACTGAACTACGCTCCAGAGCTTGGCTATCAGCAGGGTGATTCCACCAAAATGGCATTCTGCCCCACTACCAATCCGCTCAAAGATCATCCTGATTTTCAAGTTACATCCTACGGGGTGGACGTGCTGTCACGAGAACATGAACAACCGTTTTTTCTGGCCGTAGGAATCGTCAAACCCCATCTGGCGTTCGTCTGCCCTGAAAAGTTCTTTGAGATGCAGGCGAAGCAGATTGAGGAACCGGCCATTGATCGCAAGGATTTGACAGACGTACCGTGGGTCGGCAGGTCGATGGTCAAACTGGGAGATGATCACAAATTCCGTAAAGCAGAAGCGTGGCAGCGCGTTCGCCGTTCGTACCTCGCATGCATTTCGTGGGCTGACTACAACGTTGGCCGTTTGCTCAACGCTCTGGATGCCAGTCCACACGCGCGTAATACGATCGTCGTTCTGTGGTCTGACCACGGGTACCACCAAGGTGAAAAACGCAGCTTTCGAAAATTCTCGTTGTGGGAGGAGTCGACCCGCGTTCCGTTTCTGTTGATGGACACTCGTCAGCAGAACGCTCCGGAAAACCGTTCCTCTGATCAAGCTGTCTCGCTAATCAACATCTATCGAACCCTTGGTGATTTGTGCAGCCTGAAAGTTCCCCAATACGTTGATGGTCAAAGTCTCGCAGGCTTGCTAACACAACCTGACAAGTCCATCGATACACCCGCAATCACGACGTGGGGGCGCGGCAACTATACCGTGCGCGGTGATCGCTACCGATACATACGTTATTTTGACGGCGGTGAAGAATTGTACGATCACTCCACCGACCCGAACGAATGGAAAAATCTGGCAGATGACTCAGCATACGCCAGGATCAAATCGCAATTGAGCAATCAACTTCCAGACAAAGAAGCACCTCTGGTCAAACAGGGTATCGCTCTATGGAACGTCATTGACGCGGACCAACCGCAGAAACTCAAGAAGTTCAAGAACACGACATGGCCAGATTGGCTGAAGAAACTGAAACCAGGATTGCAATGAGTTCATGATCTGGAACAGGCTGCAGAATGAACCACGGCAACATGCACGCTTTTCTTGCTGATGGTCTCAATTTTGCGGTATGCAAACTGGACTGTGGTTATCCAGATTCGCGAATTTCTTGCTGTTATTCACGATCTTTGTTTGCCTTCACTTCGCGTGATTTCATCAACTTCTGCGCGGCTACTCGGAGCTGGTTGATACGCTCTGCGTGCGTCTGACTTGAAGTCCAATACTGAGACAATGGAAGAGAATCCACCTTGTGGCGAGGTCCCAGCAAATCACCCCAAATAACCAATGCCTGTTCCTGGAACTGAAGATTGTCAGCATCAGACGGTTGCTCACAGAGCTTCAACAGCAGATACGTGATTTCATCCACGTTTCGATCAGCACGCCGTCGTTCGTACGGAATCGCGCTCCGCGTGAGAGCAACGGGAAAGCCGAGAAAATTTTTGGGTGCAGACTGCATGCTTTTTCCCTCTCCGACCCACCAACTTTGTCGATTGTAGACCTGCCACTCACCGAGTAAGGCTATACGCCGGGACTCTTTCCGCAGCTCTGCACTGGGAATTTGAGAAACAACTCGTGCCAAAGGCGGTGTCATCCCTGCTTGGTCATACATTTCGAGAAGAGCAATACTCGCATCGTACTCGCATCTCTCTGCGAACATGAGGTCCACGCATGACATCTCGCCCTCGCATACCTGCTGACGAACGCGGTTCGACCAATCAAGCAAAACTTCATTAGCCAGGAGTCGAAGATCCGAGTCAAGGTTTTCTCCCCCGGTCAACGTAGGCGTGTTCAGTTCGAGTAACCACTGAATATCTTCCCGGGACACTCTGGTGCCAATCTCATCAGAGGCCAGTTCCTCACGCAACAGCTTGATGCACTCGTTTCTTTCGTCTGCATCCAATTCTTGTGCTGACCTTTCCGACATGTCAGCAAAAGCGTACGTCGAATACTTCTCCGCATGGAGATTTCGATAAATTGTGCGGCCGTTCGGGTAGGTTTTTGGCTCAGGGACAGGCGCGGCCAAATGACGCTGTCGCCATTGGGCGCGCAGCCCCGGTGTCGTTGATACTCGGAGTGATGCAACGATAACCAACGGACAGAGCATCGCTAGAAGAACATAAGAGACAGCACGAACTTCGGATTTTTTCAACCACTGGATACACCGACGAATTCCAGAGGCATTGTTTCCACCTCTGTTCGTGTTTTCGATCCAGGCACCTGTGAGTTGCCAACTGCCAAACAACATGACTAGCGCACTGATCATGATCCACCACACATAATTTGGATATATGGAAGCAAACAACATGAGCACGATAGCCGGCATCACGGCAAATGCTGGCCCAGCAAAAAATGCCAATACAGGGCGACGGATCCACTGACACACCAGTTGCCCAAAAGCAAAACATGTCACCAACTCGATAATCGCACCCGCTAGCGATAGCCCCCTGTTGTGAAGATCAACCCGCAATAGGGTGTCGGGATCAGGATGCAGAACCAGAAGACAGCCGAGCAGCGCCACGAGCAGAAAAAACGGTGCAGATAGACGTGTCCACCAAATGACATTCACCGTCAATCCCCGATCCGCGAAATAGCTGCGCCGGTTTTTGACATTGTCGCCGTAAAACACGAGGACACCCAGCCACATAGTGGCAAGGCCAAGAAACAACGGTATCAGGCTCTCCCAGGCGCTGGCTGACCAGTCCCACCTGTCCCGCCTGAAACCATAGACAAGCAACACATAGCTGACAGATGCAAGAAGAATGACCAAGCCAAGATGCCAACACTGTCGTATCTGTTGCCACACCAGAACTGTTGCTGTGGATGCTCGCGGGGCGATCACGGCAACCGGTGGCTTGTAAGCTACACCAGTTGGTGACGAATTGAGCCGTTTACTCCATGAGCGGCCAACCACTCGATTGAGCCTGCGTCTGGCAAGTATCCGTTGCACTCCGGCCACGAACATCATTCCACCAAGACTGGCAACACCCAGCTCGAGTTGTTCAACAAAAGTCGGATCAGTCAAAGTGCCAACGTAGTTAATCTGACCGGTAAGGATCCATCTCGTTAGAAGTTCAAACAGATAGGTTCCACCACCGATCAGGGGTACGACTGCAAGCAGCCCTGCTACCGGCGAGCGAAACAGATACGCCGTCACGAACCCGAGGAGCATCAACATCACACTGAAGCAAGCCAGATACAGCACACCTTCAAGGCTGATCATCTCCTCCGCAAATGGCGAAAATTTATCCGTAACGAGCATCCCACTCGAAATCAACACGAGGGAAGAACCCAGCCAGCAAGTCACCAATCCACCCAATGCAATCAACAGTTTGGCATCAGCAATGGACTGCCACTTCACAGGAAGTGTTCTCAGCCACAACAATGTGCCACGTTCTTCTTCGTTGCCAACAAGTATCGCCGGTACACCAATGGCAAAAAGGTTTGGCATCAGAATCCAGAAAGAGACAAAGACACTGGCTGCATCTGCTTCGTTCATCAGAGGCGATACAAGAACCAGGCACACTGCTGCACCCAGAATCCCGATCAACACTGCCAGCAACAGTGCTCGCACCGTCATGGCATCTTTCCAAAGCAGATGACGCATCATTTCATTCATCTCCATCAATCATGGGAATGTAACCATCCACCGGTTTTGGCTCAATTTGAATCGACTCAACATCGGACTTGTCAAACATGGCAGGGTAATGCATACCAGTACTCGAGTCTCAGTCCACCTTCGAGGCTCTGTTCACCTTCGAGCCTCTATTCACCTTCAAGGCTTAGTTCACCTTCAACATGGTCGGATCCACTGAATCAGAACCATTCGCCGGACGATTGGCCCGTGGATCGCAGACAGCAACGAAGATCTCCTCCAGAGACGCTGTCTCCGCTTTCAGTTCGATAGCGCCGGTGTCTCCTGCATAAACACCGCGCCAATCTTCAGGCAAACCTCGCACAACCCAGCGCATCTGTCTGGCGTTCTGGGACTCCGTCAGAACTTCTCCCGGAGGCAAAGGCAATGTGGCTGATGAGTCGTCCATCGTCGCCGTGACAATCGAGGTTTCGTTTTTCAAAAATTCCAACGGCTGCACTACTTTCAGCTGCCCCTGCGCGAGTATCGCAACCCAATCAGCTACACGCTCGACTTCACTGATCTGGTGGCTGCTCAACAGCACTGTTCGACCCAATGCAGCAAGATCCACCATCGACTCAAGGAACTGTCGGCGCACCATCGGATCAAGCCCGCTGGTCGGCTCGTCCAGAATTAACAATTCGGGATTGTGGGCCGTGGAAAGTGCCAACGCTACCTTCGCGCGTTGACCTTTACTCATGTTTTTCAGCTTGACGCCACCCGGTACATCAAACCCCGTGACGAGGTGATGATACCTGTCTGAAAAACCGTCTTCGTAGAACGCCGAGGTGAACCATCCAATCTGCTCAGCGGTCATCCACTCGTACATCGCCGGGTTGTCGGACACATAGCCGATCTTACGGCGAATCGCGGCGCCCGACTTGGAACAGGATTCACCGAGTACCGTTGCTGATCCCTCATCAGCCTTGAGAAAACCAGTCAGGATGCGGATCAGCGTAGTCTTTCCGGCACCATTCTCCCCCAATAACGCAAAGACCGTTCCCGACGGCACCTCAAGACTCACAGCATCCAAAGCTTTGGTGTTGCGAAACGATCGAGAAACGTTTTGTAGAGAAATCACAGGTTGGTTCATTGCGTTATCCTCGCCTAAGAAAAGGGAGCCTTACCTGGTTCAGCTGTTTGTATCCTTGCCATTGCTGACATCCTGTTTTGCCAATTCACTCTCGAACAGATCGCGTAGTTCTGCGGCTGACATACCACCGCTCAAGGCATCTGCCAGAGCACGTCGGACGGTCTCGGCAACCAGCGAGTTGCGTGCCTTGGTGCACCGCGTGACAGAATCGCGCCGGACTACCAGACCCCGACCACGCAGCGGCTCAAGTACAAGATCACTCTGCAATTCCTGATAAGCGCGGGCGATGGTGTTGGGGTTGATCGCCAGATCTTTCGACAACTGCCGTACGCTGGGCACCATCTGTCCACCTACCAACACGCCATCAGCGACCGCCAGCTTGACCTGACGCACAAGCTGCTCGTAAATCGGCACTTCACCGTTGGGATCGATTGAAAAATACATGGATCACCTTTATGTGTACTACCTTATTAGTACACCCGATCACATGGTTCGTCAAGAGACAAAGTCGAGGGCATCAGTCAAGGATCCTCGCCTTGCTCGAGTGAACGCCAACGACGCAATCGTTGGCCTACTTTGCGAATCGCCCCCCGCAGTGACGAAACCGGTATGAAAATGACTCAAAGCCGGCTCATTCAATGGCGCAATCGCAGATCAACAACAGGTTGCGTTACAATTCGTCGATCGAACAACAGCTTGCGAGGTTTCAGTGATGCGAATTCCCATATTGACCATTTTCTGCTTGTGTTGCGTGACCACCTCACGAGGCCGCGAACCTGAGTGGTGGCAGTTTCTTGGACCGCATGGCACGAATCGTACAGCATCGGACAGTTTGCCACTGAAGTGGACGGATACTGAGGGGATCGCCTGGAAGACGGCGATTCATGGCCGAGGCTGGTCCTCTCCTGTCATCGATGGCAACCGAGTCTGGATGACAACTTCCACGCCTGATGGAAATCAGTTATTCGCTGTCTGTGTAAACAAGGTCACGGGCAAGATCATTCACGATCAAAAAGTTTTCGATGTCAGCAATCCGCAAAAAATCAGTACTGCAAATACCTATGCCACTCCGACGCCCGTCGTCAAAGAGAACCGTGTGTTCATCCATTTTGGAACTTATGGCACTGCATGTCTTGATTCCACGACAGCCAAAATTCTGTGGACTCGCCGTGATCTGAAATGTGATCATGAAACCAATGCGGGTCCAGCAAGTTCACCGACGCTCGTTGGTGAAAATCTTGTTTTTCACGTGGATGGACGGGACGTGCAATACATCATTGCCCTCTCGAAAGCCGATGGAAAAACCGTCTGGAAAACTGAGCGGTCCTTTGACTATTCGGACGTGCCTGTCAATCAGCGAAAGGCCTACAGTACCCCCGGTCTGGTCGAAACAAGTGCGGGCAAACAGATGATCAGTGCAGCCGGGCAGGGAATCTATGCCTATGACCTCAAGGGTAAGGAACTCTGGCGTGTTCGACACAAAGGATGGTCAATTTTTCCTCGACCAATTGGCGGCAATGGGTTGGTGTTCACCATTGTTGACCGCGACTACCCGGAATTATGGGCCATTCGTGATGATGGCAAAGGTGATGTCACCGATACGCATGTGAAGTGGAAGGTAACCCGGGGCATGCCCGCCCGATGCACTCCGCTGCTCATCAACGATCTTCTCTATGTGGTCAACCGCGAGGGCATCATGACCTGCCTGGAAGCAGCAACAGGCAATGAGGTGTGGAAACAGAGATTGCCAGGCCAATACTCTGCCACTCCTATTCACACCAAAGACCGAATCTACCTGTTCAACGAAAACGCCCACTGCACGATCATTCGACCAGGCCGCAAGTTCCAAAAAGTGGCTGAGAATTCCCTGACGACTCAGCAGTTGATGGCCACACCTGCGGTGGACAGTGATGCGTTCATTGTCCGCACCGCTGGTTATCTTTACCGCATTGAAGATGGATTCCAGCGGAAAGATGAACTCGGAAGCACGAATGAATTCATCGGATCATGGGACATCGGACGCCCGGCGTCGGGAGGAAAGCCAAAATTTGTGATGACACTCAATGCCGATCTTTCCGCCACCAAGAGTCATGTCCCCAATGCCACGGGCCACTGGAAAATTGTCAACGGAGAGGCGCGAGTCGTCTGGAGTGATGGTTGGCGGGATATCATCCGAAAAGAGGGGGATCGCTATCGAAAGATCGCTTTTGGTCCTGACTCGGATTTTGATGATGCAGCCGACAACACCGACAGTGCCAAAAAGCGTTGAGTCGGAACACATCGAAAAAGACCGCGGTCGAACTCACTTGCTTATCCAACTGATCAACCTCCTGCCAGATCAGACTATACTCATCTTCTCCCTGACATTCCTGGCCCAAAATTTTAGGGCCCCTACCCTCCCACGCCCCGGCATTTCTTCGTCTCCATCATTGTTGCGTCTCCGGCATTGCTGGAACACCTTCATTCCTACGTCCGTTTTTGATGATGATCACTCTCCTGCCCCAACTCCATAAACAGTTCCTGTGCCTGTTCTTGTTGACAATCACTCTGGTTGCAGAGCCCGCGTCAGGCAAAGACCCGCTGCCCGATGAACTTCAACGAAGTGAATCGATCGAACGGATCTCGACGTCCTATGCCCAAGAACTGAGCGAGGCAAATGCGCCAGGTGAAAAAACTGCCTTGGCCAAGCGATTCATGGTAGAAATCGAAAAACACGACGACTCTGCTGATCGATTCGCCTTGTTGCGGCTATCTCTCGATCTGGTTCGTGCCGCCAAAGATTGGGATACGGCGATCCTTGTCGTCCGCGAGATGCAGGATAATTTTGAAATTGACTCCGAGGCATCTCAACGACAACTGAAATTTCTGAAGGACAAAAAGAAAGCTGCAAGCAAGAAAAAGATCAAGTTCTCAGAAACACCAAGTACTTCCTCCAATGCCGATATGAGCGCCGATGACTCATGGCCGGAAGACAGTGATCAAATTGTCATTGATCTGGAAATGCCTTACGAGACCGCGGTTCTTGGTGCGTCAGGCGATGTGATCGTTCTGCTACTGACGCTGAAAGAGAAGCTCGCCATCTTTGACGTCAATGCGCGGAAGATCAAGCACGAGATTCCGTTGGAAAATGCCAACGTGAAGTTTTGTGTGGGCGCTGACTCGATCTATCTCGCCTATCCCGAGCCAAATACGATCGAACGGTGGAGTCTGAAAACCTACAAGAAACTGAAATCCAGCAAATTACCTTTCCAGAATCCCATTGAACATCTGGTGGTTGGACGTGATACGAATGGTCCGATTCTGGCAGGGGCTGAACACGAGCCAGGAATGTTTCTGGATGGTAAATCATTGCGTCCCATTCCGACTCGTGTTTTTGACCGCCAATACCAGCGAGTTGGGCAGCTTCCCGGCGCTGGTCCTGCCACTCGAATGCGTGCCAGCGCCAACGGCAAGGTATTTTCCATTTGGGGAACCAGCGGCTCACCAGGTGGATTTCGCACTTTGGTGATGAAAGGCAATACCGTCGATACTTATTATGCGCACGACACCATGGGATACATCGCTCCCAGCCCGATGGGCGACTTGATGTACACGGCCAAAGGAATCTACACCACTCAAACCAAAGAGTATGCGGTCAACAAGGAATTGCACGCACGCAGTTTTTTCATTCCCGCAATCGATAGTGAATTCTCCATCAGCCTGGTCAGAAGTGACGACAGGGATGCAGCAGCACCTGCCCGGGCCAACATCCATGTGCGTGGCAATCCACAACCAATCACAACGCTGCCAAGGATTACATTCCGACCCGGCGGTTACGGCGAATTCCACAATCGGGCTCCGATGCCAATTGACCTGCGGATTTTTCTGTTTGCCAAGCGCGGTTTATTGCTGACATTGCCCGAAACAAATCGCCAGATCGTTTATCACCGCATTGGTGATCTGGATACCAAGTGAACGGCATTCCCGCACTGACAGTTCACGGACTTCGCAAACGTCTCTAGGCACTCATGTTGAAATCAAGCCTGACGATCTGACCTGGAATCAAGCAAAGAAGCAGGGCAGAATTACGAAGGTGCTCCCCGAGGATTATCAGCCTAGACATGGAGCGGGTTTTGTGCCAAGAGAGAATTTGAGGACATTCGGAATAGTGCGCACTCTAATCAGCCATCTGTCATCTGGTCCACTCGACATCGTGGGTGACGTGCATGGTGAAATTGATCCCTTGCTCTCACTGATGCATCATCTTGGATACGACGAACACGGGTCTCATCCGGACAATCGTAAGCTTGTCTTCGTTGGTGACCTTACGGACCGCGGACCAGATAGCCTGACCGTTGTCGATCTTGTGCAGACACTAACCGAAATACAGCGTGCACAGTGCGTACTAGGAAATCATGAACTGAATATCTTGCTTAACCAACGCAAACATGACAACGGATGGTTCTACGGAGAAGAATTTGCAGATAATGGATACATCGTTCCACAGGCCCTCGCCAACAACAATAATCGTGATCGCATACTGGATTTTTTCAACACCCTGCCCATTGCGCTGGAGCGTGAGGACCTGCGTGTAATCCATGCTTGTTGGCATGCACCTATGATGAAGTCACTTAGAGAAACAGAAGGCGTGATCGCCCTCACAGAACAGCATGAGGATCTCATCGAAAAACGGACCGAGAATTCTCACTTGGACGAAGTCGACATTTCGCTGGAGCACCAAAATCAGAATCCTGTCCGAAGGTTAACATCAGGTCCAGAAGAACGCATTCACTCTCCTTTTTTTGCCAGCGGGAAGATGAGGCATGAACAACGCGTTCAGTGGTGGAATAACTACAACGAAACTTTTTGTGTATTCGGACATTATTCCATTCCTGATGGCAAACCACGGGGCAACCAGTCCTCATTTTGCGTTGACTATGGAGTAGGCAAACGCTGGACTGAGCGAAGGCAGGGCCGAACAAAAGGATTCACGCTCAAGCTTGCGGCATTGAGATGGCCCGAAAAGCTGATCGTTTTCGATGAGGGCGAGTCGAGACAGCTCTGATCCCTCTGATGGTGGTTGCCCCTAGGGACCATCGAAAGTTCCAAACGGTTAACCAGACGCGTCCCTTCACCAGGCTGATCCAGGGCCCGCGACAAGTGAAATGATTTCGAGATCTGGTTACAATGAATGGAGCCTGCCCTTACCATGGATAACTCGCTTTAGTGAGCCTCTGCGGTGGGCAACTCACCTCACCAATGCGGGCATGATTCCGCCATCTCTGCCCTGCCCTGCCCTTTCACACTCGCCATTCATATGAACTCGCGTTCAACAAAGTTCGCGTTAACACTTCTGCTGGCAACGCTGGTGGGAATGATGACACAAACCCAGTTAACAATGGCTGATGAAAAAGTTGTGATGCCTGATTCAGCGGTCATTGCATTTTTGCGAGATCATTGCCTGGAATGTCACAACGCCGAAGAAGCTGAGTCTGGACTGGATTTGAGCACATTTTCCCAAACAGACGACATCACAAAAGCAGTTACCGATTGGACCAGAATCGCGACTCGGGTAAGCGAACGGCAAATGCCACCGGCAGGCAGCAAAATGCCTGAAACCGAGACCAGGGTAAACTTCGTTCGCTGGATCCAAAGCACACTTTCCAAGCACCTCTGCGATGATGGCGTGACGCCGGGCCAGCCAATCATTCGACGCATGAACCGTACCGAGTATGCCAACACTGTGCGCGATCTGTTGGGGATCCCCATCAATGCGGGGCACGCCTTGCCAAATGATGGTGCTGGTGGAGAAGGTTTTGACAACGCTGCCGAAACATTATTCATTTCCCCAATCTATGCGGAGAAGTATCTCCAAGCAGCCAAGTCAGCAATCGGCCATGCATTGAAAGATCCTGCCGATCGAAAGCGAATCATTGTGGCTTCGCCCAACGAGGCACGAACGCCGAATCAGGCTGCCCGCCTGGTCCTGAGTAATTTTCTTCCACGTGCATTTCGTCGCCCAGTGAGCGGCAACGAAATTGAGGAGTATGCCGCGTTATTTGACCACGCGTTTGCAGTCGACGAATCCTATGACAGTGCAGTCGAATTCGCATTGGTAGCCGCCATGGTTTCACCAAAATTTCTGTTTTTGTACGAGCAGCCAAGTACACCCGGAGAACAAACGCTGGTCTCGCATCACGAAATGGCCTCACGTTTGTCTTACTTTCTGTGGGCATCCATGCCTGATC
>Ga0315322_10001033_pt1 | contig 21458 bp, 17 predicted proteins | sample M110021515metaG_FD_203461 | JGI IMG/M metagenome (GOLD analysis project Ga0315322, IMG submission 203461) | Ammonia-oxidizing marine archaeal communities from Monterey Bay, California, United States - M1 100m 21515 | ecosystem: Environmental > Aquatic > Marine > Intertidal zone | place: USA...
GTAGAGAAACCAAAGATGATGAGTAATGAACCTGCCATCAGGCATATAGTTCCGCAAAAACCAGCCGGCAAGACTTAGCAAAGGTGATGCGATGGGAGCGCTCGCAGGAGGCAAGCCTCCTAGTTTTTCGATTACTTCCTCCCTTCCTTTTTCAATCTCATCTATGTCGATATCGAGAAGAAGAAACTCGACGAATCTCTCGGTCATCGATTGATCGACATAAGCTAATGCGATCGGTTGTATACCCGCGTCGCTTTCGAGCATTGGGTCAGCCCCCAAGGACAGAAGCGTTTCCACGCTTTCAGGTTGCCCGAACAGAGCCGCAAAATGCAAGGGCGTGGCGCCATACCATGAGTCATTCGTATTAACCTTCGCCCCTTTTTCCACTAGAAGTTCGATAACTTTAGTCTGCCCCGAAAGGGAAGCCCATTGAAGAGCCGATATTTGCTTGTTATCTTTTTGATTAGGAAAGGCAGTCTCCAGATCGATTAATTCCGAAACTCTTTCGACCTCTCCTTCTCTTACAGCTTCCCATAGATTCATCTCATCAACAGACTTGTTCGGTTCATGAGGAATTTTTTCGCTAGTCAAAAGTTTTACGACATATCGCCTCCCCTTTTGGACCTCCGACCACTTGATTGGAATTTGCAGAATATTTTCAGCTACGTACACCGTCGTCGTCCGATCGGTCGACATGGCTTCCAAAGGACGGGATTGGTAAACGTTTCTAAGCTCAGGGTCAGCTCCTTTCGCCAAAAGTATGCGAACGCATTCGGTACGGCCCAAAAAAGCCGACACTAAAATCGGCGTTGATTGCGCCTGATCTCTTGAATCCAAGTTCGCTCCCTTCTCGGCAAGTAGATTGACTGCCTCGGCTTTTCCGGCAGCAGCCGCCCAATGAAGGGGTGTAAAATCCTTGTCGTACTTACCGTCGATATCAGCACCCTCGTCCAGGAATTTCACGATCGACTCGAGATCACCCTGCCTCGCCGCCCCTCCCAGATCATTAGGGACTTCATACTGTGGGTTATCGGCTTCCTTTCCTTCACTAGACTCTACCACCCGTTCCTCTCGGCCTTCCCCCACCCAATCGGCAAAGCTCTTCATGTTGTTGAGCATGGGAAAAACCAGGAAGCCGAGGGCGAAAAAGGGGAGAACAATGCGTTTTGCCCGATGAGCCAATAAACCGACCGATCCTCTTTTTTGCCACATCATCATGGTAAAGAATCCGCTCACGAAAAAGAACAGGGACATGCGGAACCCATGAATGAACATGAGGGGGATGAAATAAAGCTCGGATTGATTGATGTCTTGGGCAGGCCAAATTGGCCAACCCACGAAGGAAAGCAACCCATGCAAAAGGATGCCCAAAAGCATGGCGAAAGCCCGAAGGGCATCCAGATCGTGGTATCGTTTGGCCGTCATTTTATCCTAAAGTCACAGCCGGAAACCCTATTGGGTTACCTCCAGACGCACCACAGGAAAAGATGGCACTAGAATTAGCAAAGTTAGGCTACGCCGAGACTGAGCCAAAAACGTTTTGGGGAACTTGGCCAATCACTCGGGCTTGTCTTCCTCGTCATTCTCGCTCCTGTAATCTTCCCAGATCTCACGGGCTTCCTCCTCCTCCATTTTACCAAGCCTGACGGCGGCATCCAAACCGCGTTTGAGGGCCTCCCAAAGTTCGCGTTCATCTTCATGGTGGCGGCGGTCTCCACGACCTTCCCGTTCTCTGGAATGATGCCGGGCTTCGTGATGACGCTCGTCCCCGTCCCTTCTCGACTCCTCTGCGAACAAACGTTTTCTCAAGGCGATCAGTTCCCTTTCGGCTTGGCCCCCGGAAATTCTTCCCGCGCCCACGGCCGCCTTCAGCTCGCGTTCCGTCTCCCGATACCTCTGGACAATACGATCGTGCTCCTCGCGGTCTTCCCTCTCATCCGAACCTCTGCGAACCTTGGGTTCCTCATCTCCCAACTCGAGCCGGAACTGCTTGGCCAAGTGCTGGCGAACCTCCTTCATTTTTTCCTCAGCCTGGCGCTTGCTGATCTCTCCGGATTCCAAAGTCTGCTCAATCCTTCGCTCATGGTCTTGGAGCTCGAGTTCCAAATGCTTGAGCCGGATAACCTGATTCATCTCCTCATGTACCTCACGTATGGCTTGGCGGGCTTCCTCATGAGAAATCTCACCCGCTTCCAGTCCCTCGTGAATTTCTAGCTCGGCCTTCCTCACTCTTTCGTTGGACTCGCGGGCAATCTCGTCCCGACTATGCATGCGGCGCTCGATCCGTTCATATTCCTCGTTCGCCTGTTCCCGGCTCATTTTGCCTTCCCGAACGGCTCCCTCGATCTTGCCCTTGATCATCTTCCACTCGCGCTCGCGGCTTGCCTTTTTTTGACCCTCATGAAACTCGGTCAATTTCTTGCGGGCCTCCTCGTGGGAAATTTCACCCTTCTCGATCGCTTCTTGGATCTTCCCGATATCTTCGTGGATCCTGCGCTCAGCTTGGCGCAATTCATGACCTGGGTCTTCCTTCTCGCGCCTACGATCCTTCTCTCGTTCACCCCCCCAGAGCTTGCTCTTGATCTCGCGTAGTTTCTTTCCCGCTTCGTCCTTGGAAAGTTCCCCTTCGCTTACCGCCTTCATCACTTCACGCTCAGCCTGGCGGTAGCGTTCCATGAGAGGGTCGTCGTCCCGGATTCGCTTTTCCTTGGCCTGCAGAACGAATAGTCCGCAAGAGAAGATTATCGTCAGAATGATTTTGGGCAGGATTGAGGCTTTCATCTTCATTGTTTTGTTGCGGTGGTTCGGCTTATTCACGAACCCAGTAAGGGCCATATTGGAAACTCAAGGACATCGGAATAAATCACCTATTTTTGAATTTTCGCTGAGCGTTGGGAAACAAGCTAAACCTACTAAATTACGATTAAACGAAAATTACCCGTTTTTTTCAAAAAAACCTTGGTAGGCCAATTTTGAAATTAGCCAGCTTTGATCAATTAAAAGTCAGTTCCGACTTCCCCATCGGGGCGATTTCTTCGGTGAGCCTTTATGGGGGTCACCAGGTTTTTCGCCGTGAGGAGGACCCTTGTGCGGACCGCCGGGCCGTGCACCATGAGAACCAGGGCCCTTATGAGGACCTCCTGGACGCTTTGCATCGTGCGAAGGACGGGGACCGTGCGGGGGACCGCCGGGTTTGCCAGCATGCGGAGGACCCTTGCGGTCGCCACTTGGTCGTGCTCCATGAGGAGGACCTTTGCGCGGCCCACCGGGACCCTTGCCTTTAATTCCGTGAGGAGGACGTAGCCCTTTGGAAGGACCGCCTCGGTTACCCATGAGTGAAGGTCCTTTGCGAGGACCACCGGGCTTCATACCGTGCGGAGGTCCCTTGCGCGGGCCGGGGCTCTTCGCCTCATGCGGAGGACGTGGACCATGCGAGCGTTGCTCCATTTCCCGTTGCATACGTTGGCGGTCATGATGCATGCGCATCCTCTCCATATCCCATTTCATGCGCTCACGGTCCTGTTCAAATTCGATTTTCTCCAATTCAAAATGAAGCTCTTTAAGTTCAATCTCCATGTGAACCCGTTCAATTTCCATATGCATTTCTTCAAGCCCTTCGTCACCGTGCTCATCATAATCATCGTGATGGCCCCCATGATGCTCTTCGTCATCATGGTCGTCGTGGTGCCGGTCCCGGTCGTGATGACCGTCGTGATCTTTGTCATGACTATCCCCGCGATGACGCTTGTCGTCATGCCGGCGATCCCTGTCATGCTGACCGTCTCCGTGCTCGCCACGGATTGCCATCCACTTGGCCTTGGCTTCCTTCTCCGAGAGCTTGCCCTCGGCAACGGCTCGCTTGATGGCCTCCATCATGCGGGATTTATGATCTTCATGCCCCCCTCTCTCGTGGTATCCCTCTTTCTTCTTGCGAGCAACCGCCATCCATTTGGCCCAGGCATCTTTTTTGGAAAGCTTGCCGTCCTCGACCGCTTGCTTGAGCTTGGCCCCGAAATCCCGCAGGTCATCACCCTCGTGATGCTTGGCGGACAAACCGGAAACCAACGCCATAAGTCCAATCAAGGACAGTGAAAAAAACGAGATTACTTTCATTTTACCGATGGGTTGGGGATAATAAAAAAACGATAACTTCAGATAAAAACATACAAAAAGATAAAACAAAAGCTTTTTTCCCTCTTGATAAAGCCACAAGAGATCATCAACTTCACGGTAATGAAACTGACTCAAACCGCCTTTCTTCTGTCACTTCTTTTCTCCATTCACTGCCTTGGGGCAAAGCCAAACATCATCCTCGTCTTCATCGACGACATGGGATGGGGAGACTTTTCCTGCTTTGGAAACGAAGCTGCCCAGACTCCTCATATCGACCGCTTGGCCAAAGAAGGTATCCGCTTCGAACAGTTTTACGTCAATTCCCCCATTTGCTCCCCGTCGCGCACCGCAATCTCCACCGGTCAGTATCCGCAAAGGTGGAAGATCACTTCCTACTTGAGCAACCGTGACCATAACAAGCAACGGGGCATGGCTCAATGGCTCGATCCCAAGGCCCCCATGCTGGCTCGATCATTGCAAAAGGGAGGTTACGCCACCGGACACTTCGGGAAATGGCACATGGGCGGCCAACGCAACGTGGACGACGCACCCGCTATTACGGAATACGGCTTTGACGAATCCCTGACCAATTTCGAGGGAATGGGTCCGAAACTTCTCCCTCTCACCCTCAAACCCGGACAGGACCCTGCCAAACCAGGCAAAATTTGGGGGGATGCCGAACGACTCGGAAAAGGAGTCAGATGGATGCAGCGCTCCCAAATCACCGAAGGCTTTGTGGAGGAAGCGATTCCCTTCGTAAAAAAGGCGGTCAAGGAAGGTAAACCCTTTTACATCAACCTCTGGCCGGACGACGTCCACAGCCCTTTTTGGCCTCCCACCGCCAAGTGGGGGGACGGCTCGAAACGCAGGCTTTATCTTTCCGTCCTCGAGGCCATGGATGAGCAACTTGGAAAATTGTTCGACTTTGTCCGCAACGACCCGAAGCTCGCTGGCAACACCCTGATTCTGGCTTGCTCGGACAACGGCGCGGAAAAAGGGGCTGGCGTTTCAGGTCCGTTCCGTGGGTTCAAGACGCACCTATTCGAGGGAGGGATCCGTTCATCGCTTGTGGTCTGGGGGCCCGGCTTGATTTCTTCCAACAAGAATGAGGATATCGGGAAGGTGAACCTGAAATCGGTCTTCTCCGCGGTGGACTTGGTTCCCACTTTGCTGGATTTGGCTGAAGTCCCCCACCCCAAAGACATCAAGTTCGACGGGGAATCCTTGCCCGACGTTTTGCTCGGCAAAAGCGAAGCATCCCGCAAGCAGCCGATCTTCTTCCGACGTCCTCCGGACCGCGACTCCTTTTACGGGGTAAAGGATCTGCCCGATCTGGCGGTTCGCTCAGGCAAATGGAAACTGCTCTGCGAATACGATGGGGCCGATGCCCTTCTCTACGACACGGTGAAAGACCGGGGCGAAACCAAAGACCTGTCCCAGAAACATCCCGAGGTAGTTGAGCGACTGACCAAGGCTGTGATCGCTTGGCACAAGTCCATGCCTCCGGACAACGGACCTGCCCTCGCTTCCAAGCCCAAGAAAAAGAAATAAAGCTTGGATCTCGCCCCTTGCGCCGAGCGTGATCAGGCTACCACTTCGCGAACCACATGGTGTTCCTCGACCCCGGTGAGACGTTGATCGAGCCCAAGCGAGCGGTAGGTCAATTTTTCGTGATCCAAACCAAGCAGGTGTAGGAGAGTGGCGTTAAAATCGTTTACGTGAACCGGGCGGTCGGCGATTCCGTAACCCAGTTCATCGGTTCGTCCATGAACGTATCCCGGTTTCACTCCGCCTCCCGCCATCCAGACCGTAAAAGCTTCCTTGTGGTGGTCTCGGCCAACATTGCTCTTTTCTCGCGCCACCCCTGCCCCGCTCGCCCCTTGAGCCATCGGGGTGCGTCCGAATTCGGCGCTCCATACAACCAGCGTCTCGTCAAGCAGGCCCCTTTCCTTGAGGTCCTTGATCAGGGCGGCGATCGGTTGGTCGACCTGCTTGCACTTGTTGGGCAAACCACGCTGCAGGCCACTATGATGATCCCAGCCCTGATCGAACAATTGGACGAAGCGCACGCCCCGCTCGACCATCCGGCGGGCAAGCAGGCAGTTGTTGGAAAATCCCGAACCTCCTACTTTTGCGCCATAAGCTTCCAAGGTCGCCGATGTCTCGGTGGACAAGTCCTTGAGCTCGGGTACGCTTGACTGCATGCGGTAAGCCATTTCGTACTGACTGATGCGGGTCGCGATCTCGGGATCCCCCACCCCATGCAACTGTTCCTGGTTTAATTTGTTCACGGCATCGACAACGCGTTTGCGGGCCGCCGAATCGACGCCTTTGGGATTGGAGAGGAACAGAACGGGATCCCCCTTTGCCCGAAACTCAATTCCCTGATAAACGGATGGAAGAAACCCGCTCCCGAAAATACTGTTCCCAGCCCCCGGGTATTGTCCGGTAACCATGACCACGAAACCGGGCAGATCCTTGTTCATGGAGCCAAGACCATAGTTGGTCCACGCCCCAAGACTGGGGCGACCGAAGCGCTCGAACCCAGTCTGCATGAACATCTGGGCCGGGGCATGGTTGAACTGGTCGGTATGCAAAGTGCGGATGAAGCACATTTCGTCCGCACAGGTCTGGAGCTTCGGAAGGAGGTCGGAAATTCGAATGCCCGATTGACCACAACGTCGGAAATTGAATTTCGGATCTTTCGATGTCCCAAGCAAGGTCGGGCGTGACCGGATGAAGGCGAGTTGCTTGCCCTCGAACATTTCCTTGGGGCAAAGCTCACCGTCGCGCTTCTGAAGCTCGGGCTTGTAATCGAAGAGGTCGAGATGCGAAGGGGCTCCGACCAAGTGAAAATAGATCACGCTTTTGGCCTTGGGCGCGAAGTGGGCAATGGGAGGTGCGGTTCTGGCCCCGAGATCTTGTCCGAGCATCTCGGCCAAAGCGAATCCGCCCACACCCATGCCAGCCCGCTGGAAAAGTTGACGGCGGGTAAGGGTCTGTTGAAAAGTAGCGAGCGGGTTCATCCTTTGGTTATGGTTTCATCCAAATTGAGCAAGGCATTGGCTACGAAGAACCAAGACGCAAGTTCCACCTCGCTAAGCCCCGGGGAAAGCTTGAGCTCCGCGGCGCTCCGCACGAGATCTCTTGCATCCTTTGGGTTCGCTTGCAGTCGCTTTCGTTCCTTTTGCAGAAGCTCCCGAAGGACTGAAACCTCCTTGCCCGTTGGCTTTCGCGAGAGAGTTCTGCTGAAAGCCATGCGAATCGCATCCGCGTCGCCTGCGCCACCTTTCTCCCGAATGATGGAAGCGGCGAACCCCAGAGCCATTTCCACATATGCTTGGTCATTCAGGAGCGTCAGGGCCTGCAAGGGCGTGTTGGTCCGGCTGCGCTTGGGAAAGCAGGATGAACGGTCGGGACCGTCGAAAGTAACGAAGCTGGCATAGGGCGCGGCACGACGCCAAATGACGTAAACGCCTCGCCGGAAACGATCCTCGTTTTTGGCCGCAACATATTTTGGTTCATTTCGTCCGGTTTGGCGCCAAAGCCCGTCCGGCTGTGGAGGATAGACCGGAGGACCGCCCATCTTTTCGGATAACAAACCGGAAATGCGCAACCCGTTGTCCCGTATCATTTCGGCAGACATTCTAAGGCGCGGCCCACGCATGAAAAACAAATTCTTCGGATCTTGCTCGAGCATGGAAGGCGTGACATTCGAGCTTTGCCCATAGGTTCCGCTCAATGCGATCAGCTTGTGAATATGTTTCATCGACCAACCGTTCTCCATGAACTCGACTGCCAGCCAATCGAGGAGCTCGGGGTGCGTAGGAGGTTCGCTCTGGGATCCAAAGTCCGATTCCGTGGAAACGATCCCCGCACCAAAGAGCTGTCCCCACCAACGGTTCACCGTCACCCGCGCTACCAGAGGGTTGTCCGGATGGACCAACCACTTGGCCAAGCCCAGTCGGTTGCGAGGCCAACCCTCATTCCATGCGTGAAGGCTCTCCGGTACGTCCGCATCGACTTTTTGCTTGGGGCTGAGGTAGTTGCCACGGGCCATGACGTGCGTCTCGCGGGTCTCGTTCATTTCTACCATCACGAGTGTCGTCACCGGCTTGATCTTGGACAGGAGACCCTCCGCTTTCCCAATTGTTTTCCTAAGCGAGACAATCTCTTGTTTCTCACTAAGATAAAGTTCCTTCAGTTCCTTCTCGTCCCCTTTGGTCCGCTTCTTTTTTCCAATCAATTGATAAAGACGGTCGTTTTTCTTTTGCTCGGGTGGAAAGACTCTGGATAAAGACAGGCGGGGCCGGCCTACGTTGCGCCCACCCCCGTAAAAATGCTTCATTTCGATCTCGAGCACAGCCGGTTTTTTCAAATCGAGCGTTTCCTTGAATTCAAAATGTGCTTCATGGCGCTCGCCGAAACGGGGGGCGATCGCCCAACCGTTCTTCGGGTCAAGCTTGCCGTCGATTAACTGCTCAGCCTTGAAGTTGGACTGAGAAAAGCCCGCTCGAGCCCTCTTAAGCACGACCGGTTTGCGCTGATCGCCTTTTCGATAAAACACGAGAAACTCGGTCAGCACGAAGTTGGGATTTGCGTTGGTAACATTGCGGCCCGGCCCCTTCTTTTTCAGGCTCTCGTGCAGAAGGGCTTCCAAACGAAGGGCCTTCCATTTGCCCGGCCCGGCTCTCGCTTGAAGCAGATAGGTCGAGCGGTCCCCCGATTTGCCCGTGGCCAAGGCACTTCCATCTTCAAGCAGCTCAAAAGTCTCCTTGGCATCCGAAGATGCGCTTTCGATAGGAGCAACCTTCCAATCCGCAACTTGCTTAGCCTTTTTCATAGACTCCCCCGACCGTTCCTTGATCCATTCGGGGAACTCGGTGTCGGCTTCTTTTTGAGCGGCCTTCAATTTTCCTTTCAAGGAAACGAGCTCGCTGTCCAGGCGCTCGAACTCCTCTTCTCTCAATGTGCCCAGAGGAAGCTCCATTTTCGGTCCCCAGAAATCGTAAGAGACACCCTTGCCACTTTTGTTCTGAACTTCCAGGGGCGTGTTGTTGAAAAAGGCGAACAACTGAAAATATTCCTCCTGAGAAAAGGGATCGTATTTGTGGCTGTGGCACTGGGCACATTCCAAAGTGGTTCCCAACCAGGTCAACCCCGTGGCGTTCACCCGATCGACGACTTGATTGACCCGGTTTTCTTCGGGGTGCACGCCGGCCTCGACATTACAGGTCGGGGTGCGGTGAAAGCCGGTGGCGATTTTTTGGGATACCGTAGCTTTGGGAAGAAGATCACCGGCAAGCTGCTCGATGGTAAACTGATCGAAGGGCATGTCCGCGTTCATGGCTTCGATGACCCAGTCGCGAAATGCCCAGCTATCGCGAAGCTGATCGGCTTGGAAACCATTGGAATCGGCGTAGCGGGCCAAATCCAACCATTGCCTGGCCCAATGCTCCCCGTAACGGGGGGACGAAAGCAAGCGGTCGACGACCTTCTCTCTGGCTTCCGGGGAATCATCTCCGAGAAAGGCTTCTATTTCCTCAATGGTCGGAGGCAACCCGATCAACCCCAAGCTGACTCTGCGCAACCAACGGGCCTTGTCTGCGGGTTCGCTCGGTTTCCAACCCCGAGCGTCGAGCCCTTGCAAAACGAAAGAATCGATCGGATTGCGTATAAAAGGTCTTTCTTTTTCCCGAGCGACTCCGGGACGGACGGGTTTTTCGTAGGCCCAATGATCGACATAGCGACCACCCTCTCCAATCCACTGTTTGAGAAGAGAAACCTGTTCTGCTGAAAGAGCGTCCCCCTTGGCAGGCATTCGATCATCCCCATGCACAGTGACCCGAAGGATAACCTCGCTCTGTTCGGGTTTCCCCGGAACGATGGCAGGTCGGCCCGACTTCCCTCCCTTGTAGGCGAATTCGGCAAAGTCCAACCGCAGATCGCTCTTCGGTTCGTCCAAGCCGTGGCAAGCAAAACAGTTTTGGGAAAGAATCGGACGAATTTGCCGGTTGAAGTCAATTTCTCCAGCATCGAGAGTACCCATCCAAGGAAGGATGCCAAAGGGGAGAAAAAACCTAAAAGCGTTTTTCATTTCTTTCCTCACTATGTATACACAGCGGGATAGGATCAATAGGTTACTTTAAAAAAGCGACTTCTTGGGAACACTTGAGAAGACAAGCCCAATCATTCTTCTCGTAGCCCTTTTCAAAGGCAAAGAAAAAGACGGTAGTGAAAACAGATCGATTGAAGAAGGGAAGGCTCAGTTGCTCCCCTCGACGTCCCGGGTCAGACAAATCCCATCCAGTCCGGATTGGCGGAACGTATTCTCGTAATGAAGTTCCAGCTCGCTTTTTCGCTTTTGCCACTTTTCCTCGGCGAGGGCCTCCTCCCCTACACCTGCCCAGGTCATCTCAGTCTGCAAATCGCGCACGGCCATCCGGATGATCAGTTCTTCCCAAAACGCATCGTCCACGAACTGGTCGTAAATCCGGACCACTCTTTCCGGTGTTTTCTCATTCCACTTTCTCGCAAGCTCATTGCTTTGCGGATCCCGGCGTATCATGTCGCCCGAGCCAAAATCATCACAACTGGCGTAGATCTTCTGTTCCAATTCGTACAACGCTTTCTTTTCCGTAACCTGCCCGCGACCATAGGCATCGAGAACCATTCCCGTTAACGAAAAAACCTCAACCAAAGCCCTATATTCATCCTTCGAAAAATCGATTTTCATTCAGACAGGAAACACCGAAAGGGGAAACTTCGCGAGAGATATATCCTCTCTCTGTGAATCAGTGGAGGAAAAGATCAGCGCGGCTGCAGGAAAGGTGGTCCGCCACGCCCGCCTCCGGGCCCACGCCCACCAGGTCCACGACCTTGACCTTCTTGCTGGGGCGAAGTCTCGCCTGATTCCGCTGCTTCAGCTTCTCTAGCCACTCGCTCGGCAACCCGCTTGACCTCCGACACCGTTCGCTCCTTGCGCTCCTCGTCCACAATGGCCTCGGCCCAAGTCATCGCGGTCTCTGGATCCTTGCGGACCACTTCCCTGACAAAACGCTGGATTGGCTCGTCCATGAGCTCACCCGCGGGAAATTGGTTAAGCCATTCGGCAGTAGCGGTCGGATCCTTGCGGGCCCATTGGCTGACCACCTCCTCCATACTCTCGGAACGCGTTTCTCCTTCCGGCATCCGACCTACCCATTCCGCCGCCTTGGCTGGGTCTTCCCTAGCCCAGCGCTCGGCTACGTCTTCACCTACTTGGGTTTTGACCTCCGACTCGTCCATTCCATCGACCCATTCAACAGCACGTCCGAGATCCTTTCGAGCGATCTTTTTGCCGATTTCACCATAGGCGAAATTTTGAAGCGAGCCTTCGGGCAAATTTTCCGCCCAATTCATAGCCACTTCCTCCCCTTGGGTCCAAGACCTTTCGAGCAAAAGAGAAGCTGCTCTTCCACGCGATCTGCCATAGGGCATTGTCGTCATCAGTTCCGTAGCACCGACCATATCCGTCTCCGACATCCCGCTGACAATTCCTATGAAATACGGGTTGTCCTCACCATCGAAATTCTCCTTGGCCCACGCAATAGCGCCCTGCGGATCACTTCTCGACCAAGAATCCATGACCGCTCCGGATCCGATGTACTTTTCCATCCGCCCCTGTTCCTGAGTCCACTTCATCGCTCCCTCGGGATCAACTTGGGCCCAACTGAAAGCAAGCATCCTAAGTTCACTAAACCGGCCCGGCCCTTCGGGTAACTTACCATAAGCCTCGATAGCGGTTTCGATACTTCCCTGGTCTGGGTTCGCCAAAAGTTCGGCGAAAGCCTGCATGCGAATGACTGGGTTGCTTGATTGAATCCTTTCGAAAACATCACCCCCGACCGGCGACACTTGATGTCCCCCGGCAAAAGGAACGAAACCTTGCTCGACTTCACCCGGTTCGGACAGTGGATCCGTAGGACGGCTCGCTGCAAATGACTCCCGATTGGGCTGCTCTGCGTCTTGACGAGACGGTTGCTTTTCTTGCTTTTGACGGACGATACCGCCGGGGACTTCGGAACTTGAGGATCCTTTGCGCAATCCAATCAAATAGGCGGACAGTCCCGTTAACACCCAAATGAAAACCAATAATGCTTTTTTCATATTTTACTCCAGTCGTTCTTCGTTAGATAGTTAACATTCCACCCAAAAGGTTTCACCGATGTCAAAAGATTATTTCTCATTCTTTGCACGAACTTGAAACCCTAGCAAGAGCCAAGATAGGACAAAACCAATTCCCCCCGCAGGGGTGAGCTTGAGCAACCAGTCGCTTCCGCCGAAGACCCAAAGGTAAATGCTCCCTGAAAAAAGACACATGGAAACAACGAGAAGAGAAGCGTTCAGGAACAAAACCCTAGCCCCAAGTTTATTTTCCGAACCGAAGAACCCCAAGACAACGAGAAGCAGGGAGTGAATCATTTGATAGTCCACCGCATTGCCGTACGCCGTCCGTTTCCTCGGAACTTCGGAGAATAATTCTTCAAGGCCATGGGCTCCGTAAGCACCTAGCAAGACCGAGGATGCCCCCCCCAACGCTCCCAGCGTCAACCAAACCCTAGATCCCGTGCAAAACTTCATTCAATCGGTTCAATTTCGTTCGTATAGTATCCACTTCTCGCTTTAGTGTAAAGTGTATGAACGAAAAGAAAGCCTATTTAGTTGCGGATTTTGACGAAATCGAGGCGACCCCTTGCCCGTGCGGACAATCCAAAAGAGCTTTCGTGCATGGTGACAACCGGGTCGCCTCCATACACGTCGTTGAAATTTCTAAGGAGAGCCGGCCTCACTACCACAAGAAAATGACCGAGATTTACTACGTCCTCGAAGGAGAAGGGCACTTGGAAATCGACAAGGACAAGATTCCGCTCAAGCCCGGGGTTTCCGTCCTCATCCCTCCCGACAGCCTGCATCGGGCAGTCGGTGAACTGAAAATCCTGAATGTTCCGATTCCTGCTTTCGACCCGGCGGACGAATGGTTCGTCGATTGAAACTTACACTACAGGCTCATCCCGAACCTTGCTAGGATCTTGGTGGTCAAAAAATACAGAAACCCCGTCAGCACGATCCCGGCAGACAAGGACACGGGAAAAGAAATGCCTTTTCTCATCATCCAGGGCATGACCAAAAACATCGGAAGAGAAGGCAATACGTACCAAAAGGTTCCTTCCGAATGAGAGGCTATTTTCTCGGTATCGGTTTTTTCTCCATACATCCAAATCATCCCGATCACCGAAATCAGCGGCAGCGATGCGATCAAACTACCGAGCAAAGGCAACTTCTTTGCAACCTCGGAGATAAGAACGATAATGGCTGCCGTCAGGGCAAGCTTTATCAAATACCAAATCATTTCGATTCAACCTTCATGGCTCATGAATGAAAAGTCATACTCGAGGCTTGTCGATCCTTGATTTTGCATTCATCCAAAGCCTTGAAAGAAGAACGGTTCGGGATGGACTCTCAAACTCAAAGGTTGTAAGGCAGAGCAACCTTTTGAATTTTCCTGACGATGAAACCCCAACAACCGACAACCCGGAACCGCCCGGGCAAACCCCAAAAGCGGGTCGTGAGCGCCCTCCTTTGCAAGGATGACTTCTTTCTCATCCTGGAGCGCTCTTGCCAGGTGGGAAGCTACCAAGGTTACTGGTCTTGTATCTCCGGTTTTATCGAGGAGGGAGAAGATCCGCTGAAAACAGCGCTGCGGGAGGTGAAAGAAGAAACCGGAATCAAACGGGATTCCCTCAGTCTTCTTTCTCAAGACGGTCCGAATCTCGCCGAAACGGAGAACCTCATTTTCGAATCGTATTGGTTTCTCTTCGATTCCACCGAATCTCGGGTCGAGATCGACTGGGAACACAATCAATTCGCCTGGGTCAAGAGAGATGAACTCCCAAAGTACAAGATGGTGCCCTGGTTCGACGAATTGATCGGGCGACTGACCCGTTCTTGTTGAAACCGGGCTACTTTTGCTCTTCCTCCGATTCCTCGACGCCCCCGGAAGATTTCAACAGATTGAAGAGGGGAGAATCCGTCGTCAGGATAAGGGAGACGTCGGAAGTCAGAATCTTTTTGTAGGTTTCCAGGGTTTTGGTAAATTCGTAAAAGGAGGAAGCGCTTTCGCTCTGGGTGTAAGCTTCGGCGTAAATGGCGGAGGCATTCGCGTCCGCTTCTCCATGAATTTCTTCCACTTTCCTGTATGCCTCGGATTGGAGCTTGAGCAAATCCTTTTCCTTCTTGCCCGTGATCTTGGCCGCCTCACCCGCTCCTTGGGATCTGAATTTGGAAGCGATTTGCTGACGTTCACTGATCATTCGTTCGTAAATGCGTCGCCGAACGGTTTCATTGTAATTGATCCGCTTAAACCGAAGGTCCATCAATTCGATCCCAAAATCGGCAAGTTTCACAGCTGCTTTTTCAAGAATCTCATCCTGAATTTTCGTGCGACCCGTACTGATCGCATAGGACTGACCAGAGCTTTCGCTTGCTTGAGTCAAGGATTGGTTGGACTTGACTTCACGATCCTTGTCCGAACGGACGATCTCGATCAGTTCGTATTTGGCGACCGCATTACGGGTCTCGCTTCCAAGGATATCGTCCAAGCGGGAAAGAGCCCTCCGCTCATCCCTCAGGCGGAGAAAATACGTCTCGGGGTCACTAATGCGCCAACGGGCGTAGGTATCGATGATCAGGTAGGTCTTGTCCTTTGTCGACATCTCACTGGCAGGGCCGTCCCAAGGAAGATAGCGTCTTTCGATTCGATTGACGTCGTCGATAAACGGCATCTTCCATTGTAACCCTGCTTCGGTAATGGGCTTACCTCTCACTTGACCGAACCGGGTAATGATTACCTGATCGGTCTCCTTGACGACATAGGTAGACAAGTAGACGCAAAACAAAACCAGCAGGAGAGGAACCAAAAGAAGGAATATAAGAAGTTGGGGGGATTTGATCTTCATCTTGCGAGCCCTCCTTGGTTGGTTTGCAGTTGAAGGAGAGGCAGCACTTGAGAGGCATCCTCGTCGATGATTATCTTTTTGCCCATTTGAGGCACGACTTCGCTCATGGCTTCAAGGTAGAGTCTGGTTTTGGTAATTTCGGGGGCCTTCTCGAATTCCTCCAGCACCGCCACGAACCGGGCAACGTCTCCCTCCGCCTCGTTGACACGCTTGAGGGCATAACCCTCAGCGGCCTCGATGTTTTGGTCTTTCACACCCTCTGCAACGTACACCTCTTTGTTGTATTGACCTTGTGCCTCGTTAATCATGCGAGCCTTTTCCTGCTCGGCCTGATTCACCTCGTTGAAGGACGCTTGAACCGGCAAGGGAGGATTGACGTTCTTGAGCTGAATTTGATCGATCCCTATGCCGAGTTCGTATTTCTCGACCAGATCTCTCAACATTGTCATTGCGTCCTCTTCGATTTTCTGGCGACCAACGGTAATAACATCGTCCACTGTCCGGTCTCCGACGATCGTCCGCATGACGGATTCCGAAATATTCCTCAAGGTTCTTTCCGGATCGTGGACCTTGAACAAATACTCCTTGGGATCAGTGATCCGGTACTGGACGATCCATTCCACTTCGGCAGCATTCAAATCTCCCGTCACCATGCTCTTTTCCCTATCCCTGCCCCTGCGGTCCGAGAATTGATTCGAGTTGGTCCCGCCTTCGGTCGCAAAGCCATACTCTTGCTTCAATTGTCTCTCCACCGGCAAAACATAAACGTCATCGATTCCGAAAGGCAATTTGAGATGAAGTCCGGGCTTCACCTTTTCCTCCTTGGCCTTCCCAAAGCGCAGGATCACGCCCTCGGACTCCGCTTCCACCGTATAGATCGAAGTGATCAAACCCCAGACCAACACAACGGCTAACGCACCCAACGCAAGGAAGCGCATCAGATCGGGTATTCTTATTTCAAAAGGTTGCTGACTCATAACCCATCATTAAATCCTTAATCTGTCTCTTCGTCAACGAAGGAGCGACAAGATGGAAAGAAATTCACTCGGTGACTTCGTACTTCCTCTTGAGCGAAGTCTCGATTTCATGTGCCTCGTAGGCAAAGCCTCCTTCCGACGGAGAATTTCGCAACCTGATCGTCTTGGCGACGAAGGGAATGTCCGTGAGGAAAGGGTCGTCTTGGTAATAGTGACGGTGAAAAGGATAGGGAGAAGACGTGTTGCGCAAGGAACTTCCGGTCTCCGAGTCTACGATTTCGAAATGGGTGTATCCGGACTCGCGGCAGAGTTCGGCACAGCGAAGAAGACAGAGCTCCCCGGACAAAGGATGCTCTGCGCCCCGGAAAGTGACCCGAAAGAGGTTGCCTCCAAGTTTGGTATCCCCGTAATGAGAGGAGTTGTAGAGGCTGCTTGCCCCGCAGGAGACAAGGAAAAAAAGCACCACGGGAAGCAAGATCAGACGAAGCGAATTCATGACCGAATCCTAAGGCAATCGAATGAGCGGGCTCAACACTTGCTTGACTAGGAAGAGATTTTTTTCGTCTCTCTCTTTCGAACGTTAAAGTCAAGAATACGTTTGCGAAGCCTGATGTTCTTGGGGGTAACCTCAACCAACTCGTCAGACGCTATGTATTCGATCGCCCGTTCGAGGGAGAAGCGCAAGGCAGGGGTAAGGGTTTCGGTCTTATCGCTCCCCGCGGCCCTATGATTGGTTACGTGCTTGGCCTTGGTGGGGTTGACAGGGAGATCCTCGGTTCGCGGGTTTTCACCAACGATCATGCCCTCGTACACTTCGTCTCCTGCCCCGATGAACAATTTCCCGCGTGTCTCGATATTGCGCAACGCGTAAGTCATGGACTCCCCTTTTTCCATCGAGACCAAGGTTCCCGTCCGTCGCGTCCTGATATCCCCCGAATCCGGTCTGTACTCCTTGAACAAGTGGGACATGATCCCTTCGCCACTGGTGAGGTTGAGCAGTTCGAACTCGAAACCAATCAAGCCACGCGTCGGAATCGTAGCCTGCAAGGAGGTTCGACCGCGGTTGGCCGACATCGACTCGACTTGCCCCTTCCTGTTTGCAAGAGACTGCATGCATCCGCCAACCGCATCGTCCGGAACTTCCAGGTAAAGTGTCTCGAAAGGTTCATGAGACCGGCCGTCGATTTCCTTTTTGATCACGGTGGGTCGGCTGACGAGGACTTCGAATCCTTCCCTCCTCATTTCCTCCACCACGACGGCGACCTGCATGGCTCCACGGGCGTTGACCTTGAATTCGGTCGCTTCACCAGTTTCCTCGAACTTGATGGAAATATTGGTGCGGGCTTCCTTGATCAGGCGGTCCCGAATCTCCCTTGAGGTCACCCGGTCCCCTTCCCTTCCGGCCATGGGGCCATCGTTTACGGAAAAGGACATCATCACCGTGGGCGGATCAATCTCAACGAAAGGCAAGGATTCGGCTTCGGCGTCACTGGCCAAGGTCTCCCCGATGTCCACCTCCTCAAAACCCGAGACCCCGATGATGTTCCCGGCCACACCCTCACTGGCGTCATTGGTGGCGAGAGCGGAATATTCGAAAACCTTGGACACCTTGGCTCTCTCCGGCTTTTGCCCCTTCCGGAGGCGCCATATCGGATCACCGATGCGAACGCTTCCGGACAAAACTTTGCCCACCGCAATTCTCCCTACGTAATCAGACCAATCCACGTTCGAGACTAGCATCCTGAAATCCGGGCCTTCTTCCACCTCGGGGGGCGGAACGCATTCCGTGATCGCTTCGAACAAAGGGGTCATGTCCTTGCCTTCATCGTCAAGGGATCTCTTGGCATAACCGTCCTTGGCGCTCCCGAAAAGGAAGGGGGCATTGAATTGCTCCTCGCTTGCCTCCAGTTCGAGAAAAAGCTCAAGGACCAAGTCCTGCATTTCCTCGGGTCGGGCATTGGGCCGATCGATTTTGTTCACGAACACAACGGGGTTCAATCCGGCCGCCAAGGCCTTCTGCAAAACAAAGCGGGTCTGTGCCTGGGGCCCCTCGTAGGCATCCACCACAAGCATCACCCCGTCGACCATTTTCATGACCCGCTCGACTTCTCCTCCGAAATCGGCATGCCCCGGCGTGTCGACTATGTTGATCAAATGATCCCCCCACTTGACGGAGGTGTTCTTGGCCTTGATCGTGATTCCACGCTCCCGTTCCTGATCCATGGAGTCCATGGCTCGCTCCTCGAGGACCTGGTTATCCCGAAACGCTCCGGAGTGCCTGAGCAATTGGTCGACCAAAGTGGTTTTCCCGTGATCGACGTGAGCGACAATGGCCAAGTTTCTGATCTTGGCCGACTGGATGATGGATGAAGTCATGAAGGGCACAGATAATGAACTTTTACCTTCCCGGTGGCAAGCGAAGCTTTTGCCAGTTTCAAATGAAAAAGAAAAGCGGGCAGATCTATTTCACTTGATTCTTTGCCAAGCAAGGTATCGAACTTTATGCACCCGACGGATCCCTTACCCCCGCAAACCTCAAGATATTCGATGATGAAAAAGAATTCAGCTCAATTAATATGCCGTACCTTCCTTGCCACACTCTCTTGCCTACTCCTTTCATACAACCTATCCGCACAAGATCAGCGCTCCGGTTCGCTCAAAGATCTCAACGGATTTTTCCCTTTTGATCCCCCTTCCACAGCAGAGAAATGGAAGAAGAGGTCGGATCAGCTCAAACTCCGACTGCTTGTCGCAAACGGCCTCTGGCCAATGCCTGAAAAAAAACCCTTGAATGCAGTCATTCATGGCAAGGTCAAACGCCCGGGCTTTACCGTGGAGAAAGTTTACTTCGAGAGCGTGCCCGGTTTCTTCGTGACCGGTTTGCTGTTTCGCCCGGAAACTCCCAAGCCGGGGAAACTCCCGGCCGTTCTTTCCCCCCATGGGCACGGGGGCCGCCTGCATGACGCGGGGAAGCAAGGCGTACGCCGGCAGATTGTCATTGGCGCGGAACGCTTCGAGGAATCAGGGAGAATGCCCAAGATCGCCCGTTGCGCCACCCTCGCCCGGCTCGGGTGCGTCACCTTCCTCTACGACATGATCGGATACGCAGACAACCAGCAAATTTCTTATCAACTGGCCCACCGCTTCGCCAAGCAGAGACCTGATTTCGAAGGGCCGGAAAGCTGGGGGTTCTTCAGTGCCCAAGCCGAGCTCCGCCTTCAGTCGATCTTCGGACTGCAGACATGGAACTCGATCAGGGCTCTCGATTTCCTCGCCTCCCTGCCCGATGTCGACCCGAAGCGCATCGGGATAACGGGTGGCAGCGGGGGCGGGACACAAACCATCATCCTGGGAGCGCTCGACCCTCGCCCGATCGTTTCTTTCCCCAACGGGATGGTTTCCAGCTCGATGCAAGGGGGATGCACTTGTGAGAATGCAAGCTTGCTCAGGATCGGCACAGGGAACGTCGAGCTCGCCGCCCTCTTCGCCCCCAAGCCCCTCGGCATGACCGCGGCAGACGACTGGACGAGGGATATGCTTGTATCTGGCAAGGGCTTCCCCGAGATCAAGAAGCTCTATACCCTGCTCGGGAAACCCCAAAACACGACCTGCTCCGACCTTACCCACTTCAAGCACAACTTCAATTACGTCAGCCGAGCGGTGATGTACTCCTGGTTCAACCGGCACATGAAACTCGACCACAAGGACCCGATCGTGGAGGAGGATTTCAAGCTGCTGAGCACCGAGGAACACGCCGTATGGAATGACGAGCACCGGGTTCCCCCTGGTGGAGAAGAGCTCGAAAGGACATTGACCAAGTGGCTAACCGAAAGAGACAACGCCCTGCTGAAAAAGCTCCCCGGGGACGAACAAAAGATTGTCTTCAAGAATGCTTGGGAAACGATCATCGGTCGCAAGTACGATGGAAGCACGACTTTTGCCTACGAAAAGAATCGGTTGATCAACTTGGAAACGGATGAGCAAATTCTCCTCAAGCAAATCAATTCGGCGAGAGAATCCGATTCGATAACCATTTGGCTAGGGTTTGCGGACGGGAACAAGAAAATCACGGGGTTGGCAAAAGGCAAAGGACTTCATTATTTGGCACGGGTCTTCATGGAAGGAAAAGACGGACTCGCCCGTACGGTTGCCAACAAGCGCGAATTCGCCGGATACACCCACGGGTTCAACCATTCCAGGTTCGCCCGCCAAGTGCATGACCTGCTCTCCGTAATTTCCTACCTCAACCAGACTCACGGAAAAAAACTTGTCATTCGCAGCACCGGAGGGATGCAGGTGCAGGCAATCGTCGCAGCCTATCTTGCGGGGGCTTCGGTTACGGAGGTAAAGGCAGAGAAAAGCGACTTCACCTTTGCATCGATCACCGATTGCCGGGATCCGAAATTTCTTCCGGGGGCAGTCAAGTACGGCGACCTGACTTGGTTGAAACAATCCTTGGGAAAAAAACTGACCATCAAATAAACGGAGTCGCACCCATGATCGGCTTCGGCATTCAGTAGAAAAACCGGTCATAGGTATAGGCGTTGCCCATGACCACGGTGAAGTTATAGAGTTCGTGAACGACAATCGTGAAAAGCAATATGCGTACAGGAACGATTTCCCGACCAAGGTCATGGAGACCATCGTGGGGTATAGCATAAGGTGTCCGAGGAAATGCCGTTGGGTATGCAAAAGTTCGAAAAAAGCGCAAAACAAAGAACTACCCATAACGGTTTGGCTTTGAAAAACCTGCAAATCTCAAGGATCGGGACAAAGATAAAGACCGTCTCGAGGATCGGGGCAAAAAGAATGGCATCGGGCCCCATGCTGTAATCAACCACTCCATCCCTGTGGATTGGTTCTCCACTGACTGAGACTCAAGAGGGTAAGATCAACACCCGTGACTCGGAAAGAACGGACCAGCGAAGGATCAACCTTTCCAAAGGAGAAGATCTCCCCGGTCTCTCTGCTTGAATCGTCACGATGACAACAACCGAAGGGAAAGGAAGACTGCCTTGGTTTACCCGGCGGACTCCGCTTGAATCCGTTCCATTTGATAACCGAAACCCGGGCCAATCAGGGTAGAAAGATCAAGCTCACCCCCACGGCGCCTGTAGATTCCCGGATGCACCCGCGCTTCAAGGGAAGATGCTTCGGGGTAAAATTGCATCCCGTTGCTCTCGACTCCCATGATTGTTCCGGCATGGGCTGCGAGGAGGACATGGGGAACTTGAGCAAGCATTGGGTTGGTCAAGTCCTGAACCATCAGATCCATCCCGTGTGCCTTGGCCCAGCAGAGGGAAAGCAAGGCTCCGGTCTGGGTCTTGCAGGTCTTGAGCGCGACTCCGGTCCATCCGAGAGAGCGACCGAG
>Ga0315322_10001034_pt1 | contig 21450 bp, 19 predicted proteins | sample M110021515metaG_FD_203461 | JGI IMG/M metagenome (GOLD analysis project Ga0315322, IMG submission 203461) | Ammonia-oxidizing marine archaeal communities from Monterey Bay, California, United States - M1 100m 21515 | ecosystem: Environmental > Aquatic > Marine > Intertidal zone | place: USA...
CTTGCTGTACGAACCGGGGTGCCATTCACTTATGGAATGCTTGCTGCCGGTAAAGGTGACTTAGGGTGGAAACCTGTCGTTGAACTTTTAGACAGAATAAATTCTGCAGGAGGAAGGTCTTGGGCTCAGGTGCATACTCGCCAATTTGGAGTACTGCTATCCTTTTCAACGCAGCTTCCCTTTGACTCGCTTCCAATATGGAAAGAACTCAGGAAAGCCACTCTAGAAGATCAGTTATTGGCGCTGAGAAATCCTGAGATGCGCTCCAGCTTGATGCATGAAGCTGAACATGGAGACTATGGACGATCGATTGGCGCAGAGGCTCGTAAACCGGAATGGGAATTCGTATATCCGATGGAGTCGGCGCTTCCTCCATACCGATCGATAGCGGAAATTGCTGCAGCCGAAAATAAGAAACCAATTGATGTTTTTTTTGATATTGCAGTGGCTAACAACCTAGACATTTTCTTTATACAGGCTGCTGCCAATCAGGACCAATCGGTAGTCCTTGATCTAATGAAACACCCCTTTGCTATCCCAACGTTTAGTGATAGCGGTGCGCATGTTACGCAAATTATGGACTCTTCGATTCAGACTCATTTACTCGGACATTGGGTTCGGAATGAAAAAGCGTTTTCGTTAGAGGAGGCGATTCATCGCATGACATTGGTGCCAGCTCGAGCTTGGGGCTTTGACGATCGTGGGGTATTGGCCGAAGGAAAAGCTTCAGATATTAATATTTTTGACTCAGAAAGCGTTAGTCCCAACTTGCCTGAGTTGCTCCATGACTTGCCATCAGGCGCAGCACGGTTACGGCAGACTTCGGTTGGGATAAAAGCAACTATTGTCAATGGTGAAATTCTTGTTGAAGATGGCGAAACTACGGGAGCGACTCCGGGAATGTTGCTACGCGGGCCGCTGGCAAGCTAGAGCTCAGATAGAGGTGCACGGGTCGCTGGGTTCTCATGCTTTCCAACGTATGCGGAGCTATATCCCGGTTCGGCTACCCAGTCGACCTTTCGAAGAGCTGCAGCATATTTTTTGAAAATAGCGATCTGGATATCTTCACTTTTGTATTCAAATGGGTCGTTCAATTGTTGCTCAACCCTGCCTCCGTTTTCGGGACGGTTTTGGAGGAGATAACGAGTAGCTTCCCGCCACGCCTGAACCGGTGACTTCACATCGGAATAGCCTAAGTCTGTAACAGCTGGCGCAATATCGAGGACTCTATGCGTGTTGGACCAACTAGTGAGCATTGGGCGCGTGGAAGGCGCAAGATAGTGAGGAATAGAAATTAGTTCCCATTCATGCCCAACCTCGTCGGCAACGATTTCAGCGATTTGAGCTATAGATAATAGCTGTTGATCCGAAACATTGTAAATATTTCCGATCGCAGAGATAGGACGAGCGCATGCGAGCAACGTTGCATGCGCTGCATTCTCTATCCACATTTGGCTTTTAAGAGTTAACCCGCCATCGGGAACTATGAGGGTAGGCCGTCTGTCGATTGCTCGGCGAACGATTGGCCATTCTCTCGGCAGTATCTGTCGTGGACCGTATATTTGTGGATATCGAAGATGAATTGCCTCTGGATGGAGATCGAAGACAGCCTCTTCCGTCTCGCGAATCTTTCGTAATTTGCGAAAATACTCATTATCGCCTACCAGCTCAGCTGAGGATGGATTAGGGACCGGTAATCCTTCCGGGAACAAGTCATCTGGATTGGCAAACCCGTGGTAGACCCCAACTCCACCAATCGTTACCAAGTGGCCAATTTTGCCGGCAAGTAGTTCGACTAAGTCTCGTAGACGGCCATACATTACGACACCAAGATCAAATGTTCTTGTACCGATTGCTTCAGCTGAGGCATTTCGATCAAACGGGTTTGTATGAATATGTTCTACTTCATCGCTGATTAGATCAGTTTCGTGTCGCCCCGTGTGCAAAATAGTGACTTTGTAGCCACGGCGAGTAAGGCCGTTTACGATAAGAGGGCCGGTCGGACCTGTTCCGCCGATTACGAGAGCTGTTTCCATACAGTTATTGTTACTCATCTATGACTTCTCGTGTGTCAGAAGATTTTTTTTAGTTTAGTCCGATAACGTGATTGAAGAACTAGATACCCAGGGGGTAATCGCAGTGGCGACAAAAGCGGGAGATCGTCTTGATTTCGACGGTGGCATTCAGGTAATCGTTACCAAAGGTGGCGAAGGTGATATCACCCATGCCGAGGGTGGCGAAGGACTGAAAGTCGGTAAGCGTTATCAGGATGAAGAAACAGGTATCGAAGTATTAGTTACCAAACCTGGAGCTGTAACTCTGCAATGCAATGGAAAAGACATGGCGCTGCAGGAGCCAAAGAAAACAAAGTCTGCGGATTGATAACGTTTACGTAAGAACAGATTTTGACTTCTGATGACTTAAGAGTAACGCGTTTGGAAGACAGAGCCATAATTCGGTTAGACCTTCCAGGCGGTGAACTATCCGGTTCTGCGGCGTCTCAATTTTCCGCTCGTTGTTCTGAAATAGCTCAAGATAGAGATGTTAAAATTGTTGTTGTGAGTTCACTGGCGACCGACTTCTGTGTTGGTGCTGCAAAAGATTTAGATCGAGCTCAAATAGTGCCTGATCCGGCTTCAGCTTTAGCTGCTGTGTCGGTTCCTGTTGTTGGGCTATTTAGCGGCAAATGCTACTCAGTCGGTTTAGAAATCGCCCTGTGTTGTGACATCCGTATTGGTCTTAGAAATTCTACGTTTGAGTTGTCTGATCCAATGTCGGGCACCCTGCCGATGTGGGGTGGTACTCAACGACTCCCTCGGGCCATTGGAACTGGTCGCGCAACTACGATGCTTCTGCTTGGCAAAAGCATTTCTAGTGATGTTGCTGTTTCGTGGGGAATCTTGCATGAACTGACAGATACACCGGAAGAAGCTTTGCAGGAACAGTTAGCACTCCTTGCAGGTAGTGGTCCAATAGCGTTGGCTATGGCTAAAGAGTGTGTACATAGAGGAACTGAACTCCCGCTGCGCGACGCGCTGCGCCTGGAAGGTGACCTTAATCATCAGTTAGCTGCTACCGAAGATCGAGATGAAGGCCTACGTTCTTTTTTTGCTAAACGACCCCCTGACTTTTCCGGGAGATGACTCAACGTTGGCTCCCGGAAGGTCTTCATAGCTTAGGTGCAGAGCTTGGGCGGGCTATAGAGTCGCGTCTCAGAATTCCGGTGGTTGGAGATACTGAATTTTGGCTTGATCTTCCAGAACTTCTAGTAGAAAATCCTTCTCGGCCAGAACAGCCGGTTAAATGGACTAACGGGTATCTATGTGTAGACCTTGGACCAGATGACTTAGAAACGTGGACATCTTTCCTCGGCGTCGCTGGATCAGACCCCGAACCTGAATCTTTGGCGAAACGAGCACAAATTTGGCGGCTGCCGATCGTTCCGTTTCGTCAGAATGCTCGCAAAGTGCGACCATTAGATATAGGAAATATTTCTGGCAAAGTCGATTTGAGGGGAAAACAAGTACTTGATTTAACGTCTATGTGGGCTGGGCCTCTTTGCTCTGAACTCCTTGGTAGAGCTGGCGCTCGCGTAATAAAAATTGAGTCTGATGTGCGCCCTGATGGACTCAGGTTCGGCGATGGCGATAATGGAACCGGTCAGGCTCCGATGTTCCTAGAACTTAACAAGTCTAAAGAAATTTTGAATTTAGATCTCAGGAAATGCGTTGCATCAGCAGCCTTTGAACAGTTGGTAAAGTCATCTGACCTTGTAATTTCCTCGATGTCTCGGCGGGCGCTTTTCAATCTAGGGTTGACGGCTGATCACTTGGTACTCATTAACAAAAATGTTCGATCGCTCTCTATTAACGCTTTTGCTGCGGGTGGGCCAGAAGAGAGTTGGGTCGCTTATGGAACAGGAGTTCATGCAGCGTCGGGCTTAGGCTGGACATCAACGGTTCCTACCTCCCCTGCGTATTCATACCCCGATCCCATAGCAGGGTTATCGGCATGTTTGATTGCTGTTGCTCAACTAGCAGATGAGGCGGATCAGCATAGAGAAGTATCTCTGGAAGAATCTATTTTTCCGTTGGTTAACAAATGAAGGAGCGGGTGGGGTTATCTATCGATGAGAATGGCATAGCAGTAGCAACTATTAGTCACGCACCACTAAATATCTTTGATCTAGAAATGCGCGATTCCTTAATAGAAATTTTTGAAGCGGTTAGAGATATCCCAGACGTTCGATGCTTTGTGCTTCGCAGCGAAGGTAAACACTTCGGTGTAGGAGCTGATTTATCGGAGTTCGGCAGTGCCGATTCAATCTCTGAAGCTAGGCGAATTCGGTGGGAACGAGATCCATGGAATTTGTTGCTGAGTATAGAAGTCCCAAGTATTGCTCTACTCCATGGATTTACTATGGGTTCTAGCTTAGAGATGGCGTTATTATGCGATATCCGGATTGCGTCATCTGACACCATCCTTGGTTTACCCGAAACTAAGCTAGGAATGCTGCCCGCTGCTGGAGGTACCCAAAGTCTCACGCGAGTTATCGGAGCAAACAAGGCCCTGCCTCTGATTCTGACTGCAAGGAATATAGATGCTAATGAAGCATTATCTTTGGGAATGGTTTCTGAAGTGGTACAGCCGGACAATCTCGAAAAACATGGAATTGATTGTGCCGAAAGAATAGCGCTCATAGATTTGGCACTCTCAAGCCGTTTGAAACGATGTATAAATGGTTCAGGAGACTTGCCCTTAGCTCAAGGACTTGAGTTGGAAAGACGTCTAGCACTTCAGATCGGATAGGAAAGCCAACTTGTGTCTGGATTCTCCAAAAGAGTGCAACTTTCTACCGGGATCACGGTCAAACAAGGGCAGTAATCTCACAATATTCGTTAGAGAATATTGTGAGATTAAATGGCTATGTTATAGAGACTCGCAGCATTGTCCTGAAAAATAGCCTGTATGTCGTCATTGCTTAACCCCTCAAGAGCTGCATGAAGAGAGTCATCATCCCTGGGATACAGACACGTTGGATGAGGGAAGTCAGTTTCAAACATTACGCTCTGATTTCCCAGGAAATCTATTGTTGGTTTGATAGTTGATTTTTCGAACCAAAAGCAACCGTAAAACTGTCGTTTGAAATACTCAGACGGCAGAATTGAAAGTTCTGATAATTCGTGTGGAGCCGTTTCATACATTTGATGATCTAAAACTTCTAAGAAAAATGGCAACCACCCGATGCCGCTTTCAACTGAAACAAATTTAAGTTCAGGAAATCTTTCGGGAACGCCCGAATATATTAAATTACCAACTGTTCGTGCGTTTCCCATAAATAAATTGGCAGATCCAACCGCTAGTTTTCTTTCGGCTCCAAACGAAGGCCATGGAGCATTCCCAAAGAAATCAAGATTTCCCTTAGATGAACCGATATGGAAATTTATAGGCATATTTAATTCTGAACATACTTCCCAAACTGGGTTCCAGTCAGAGGTGGCCATATCAGGCATACCCGCTTCTTCTGGATTGGCGCAGGTGACTATTCCTCGTAGGCCGTTACTATGAGCTCGCTTGACTTCTGCTACTGAAGCTTCTAGGTCCCACCATGGGAGTAGCGCCATTCCGAAAACGCGTTGACCTGTATCTTCTTGGAATTCAGCTAGGGCATCGTTATATATTGAGACACTAAGAAGGCGCAGCTCATTGTCGGCGGATTTAAGGAAATTCTGATTCCCGAAGCCTGCAACATTTGGATACATTATTTGCGCGTGGATACCTAAAACGTCAAGCATCTCGGTTCTAGCTTCCGATTCGAAGCTTGCTCTATGAACCATCTCATTGTCCATATCAAAGAAAGCGGTACCAGTAATCTTTCGCCCTTCAGTATCAACAACAGAAGAAGCAATCGGCAATCCGATAGGGATATCTTTGTCGAACCACCATCTTTTTTTTCCCCCTCGTTCGCCCATCTGAGGAACTCGATCTTTCCACTTAGCGGGAGCCCGGCTAGTCCATAGGTCATATGGCTCGGACCAGTGGCTGTCGGTGTCTATCACTTTTAGTTCGTTGAAAATATCAAGTCTCAATTTGGTCGCTCTCCGAACTCGGGACTCTGATTACGAGTCTTCTTCAACTCCCAGAAACCATCAACATCACCCAGCATAAGCATTCCATCCCAAAGCTTTAAAGCATCAGGTCCTTTTGGAACTCTAGTTATTACCGGCCCAAAGATACCTATTCGTTTATTATCGGACCGGTTCCATGCAATTATGGGTGTGCCGACATCATCTCCAACGAGCTCGAGGCCTGCATCCATGCGCTGTCTAATAATGGAATCCCACCGCTCTTCATCTGCTGCTCTGGCGTGAGATTGGTCTAATTTAGTTGCATTGAGCGCATCTGCAATGTCGAAATTTAAGTCTTTATCATGATGGATTCGAGAAGCAAATTCCCAGTACAGGCTAGATAGAGCCTGATCTCCGTCAACAGAACGCACTGATTCCATTACTCGAAGCATCTTGTGAGTTGCTATTGATTTTTGATAGTAGGAACTGTCCTCAGGCGGATTATTTTTGAATAATAAACTTATTGGTTGCCATGTGATATCCAGGTCTCTCTTTTCAGCTATTTCTTCGACAACCCAACGGGCTGTCACCCAACACCAAGGTCAGAGAGGGTCTATCCAAAATTCAATATTCTTCGACATAATGGCAGACTAGCTTTCTATTCGCCAAGAGAGTCGGATAATTTGTTTAAGGCACCTAGTGTGCTATTGGGATCATCTCGGATTCCGTACAGGGGAGTTAACGTGAATTTAGGAATGCTCTTATTTATGCCGGCGTCTATAGCTGGAGATCAAGTAATTCTTATCGACACTTCTACGGAGATAGACGGCGGTGTTGCTCGAGAAGTTACATACGCAGAGTTACTAGAGAACACAAGCAAAGTAGCTGGAATGTTGTCGTCCCTCGGCGTGGAGGTTGGCGACAGAGTGGGAATCTTTGCAACAAACAGTGTTGCTTGCGTTGAAGCTATCTTCGGTGCGGCGTTTGTTGGAGCAACCGTCGTCCCGATGAATTTCCGAGCGGGAGCTGAGGAAGCGGCTCATTTGATGGCCGACAGTGGTGTCAAAGTCTTGTTTACTGAAAGTCGCTATGCACAGCTTGTCGCCGATAATCGACCAGCGACCGTCGAGCACGTATTTATGCTTGACGTCGCAGAATCTTATGTGGCAGCTCGAGATGGTGCTTTTGAACTGCCAGTTCCTGAAGATGTTGATTTCGATGGCCTGTGTGCCCTGCTGTATACGAGTGGAACAACGTCGATGCCGAAAGGCGTCAAATTAACGAATGGTGCTATCACCGGATACGTAATGGGCTCAAATGATGCAGCATCAGGTGAAGATATGGGCCGCATGGCGCTAGCCGCGCCGCTGTACCACATAGCAGGAGTCACCTCTATGCTCAACGCTCTCTACAGCGGGCGAGTTGTCGTTTTGCTCCCTCAGTTTGAAGCTGCAGCATGGATTGAAACGGTTCAGAAGCATTCTGTAACTCATGCATTTCTAGTTCCAACGATGCTCGCTAGGGTTATGGAAGCTGACAACTTTAGTAAGACCGCTTTCGAAGGAATGGATGGAATAACCTATGGTGCTGCTCCGATGCCACCATCGGTTATTCGTCGAGCTATTAGTGTCTTCCCAGAAAATGTTTCATTTGCCGGAGCCTATGGCCAAACCGAAACTACTTCGACAGTAGCGGTTCTGGATCCAGATGATCATCGAGTTGAGGGAAACGAAGCAGAAAAAGCTCTAAAGCTTAAGCGATTAAGCTCAGTAGGCAAGGTGCTCGATGACGTCGAAGTCAGAATAGTTGATGAGGCGGGTCTCCCCGTAGAATTAGAGGTGCTAGGAGAAGTTCAGCTACGCACGTTTAGAGCCATGGATGGATACTGGGGCAATGACGAAAAAACGCGAATTACAGTTGATAATGAGGGCTGGGTTCATACTGGTGACCTTGGATATCTAGATATTGATGACTACCTCTTTCTAGGTGGTCGAACTGGAGACATGATTATCAGAGGCGGTGAAAACGTTTCGCCCGATGAAGTAGAAGCTGTTCTATATGAAAACGCTACGGTTTTAGAGTGCGCTGTCGTAGGTGTTGCTAGCGAGGAATGGGGCGAGCGGGTGGTAGCTGCTGCGGTTGTTCGGCCTGGCAGCGGAACAACAGCAGAGGAACTTGTTGCTTACGCGAAAGACAAGCTAGCTCCATTTAAAAGGCCAGAAGCAATTCATTTAATGGACGAATTACCCCGAACTTCTACAGGCAAGCTTTTACGTAAGGACTTAATACCTCTCTTGGAAGAACTTGGCATCTGATTTGAAAGGCCCGTGCCTAATCAAAGGTCGGATAACTAGGTTTGGTGACCAAAATTCTGAAGCATCAAATATTCTTTTGATTGATGATGTAGCTACGGCTCTGGACGTGACAGTTTCTGCTGACATTCCTATCATCAGACTGAAAGAAAATGAATGGCTGCAACCTGGGTATAGAGACGACCATATTCATGTGATGTCAGTGCTGGCAAGCCTCTGTTCACTAAACGTATCTTTTTGCGAAACGATACCAGAGTTGATACAAACGCTAGCTGACGCGAAAAGTAATGATGGCGAGTGGTTAAGAGTCTGGGGCTATGACGATGCATTACTTCGCGAACGACGCCATCCCACTCGGAAAGAATTAGACCGAGCAACTGGCGACATACCGACCATTCTTCATCACCGTACTGGTCATGTGGCTGTGGCTAACTCGGCTGCTCTCTTAGCTTTGGGAGTGCCGAATACATCGAGTGAAATCTTAGTGGAAAGGCATGACCTACTTGCTAAGGTCCCGCGGCTTTCGCTAAGCAAGATTCAAAGCGCAGCGAGCAAAATGTTTCAGCAGTGTGAAGAGGATGGCCTTGTTTCGTTAACTGATGCTACGCACACAAATAATATTGATTCGCTGGAGCTACTAGATAGTCTTTTCAATTCAGCTATCAGCCCAAACCTTGTGGCTATGGTCGGCGCAGAAAATCTCGGCGACCTCTTTTATGGTAAGCGATTTAGAAACTTGTCTGTGGGGCATGCAAAAGTAATGCCTGACATCTTGGGAAAAGCTTCAATAAGTCACCTAATCGAACAAGCCCATATCCGTGGGTTCCCAACAGCCGTGCACTCAATGGATATAGATACTTTAAACGATGCCCTTTTAGCATTTATGGATAGCCCCGCCCCAGAGTTAGTGAAAGACAGAATTGAACACTGTTCGCTAGCATTGCCGGAACAACTTGATTCATTGAGCGAACTAAATATTGCCGTTTCGACACAGCCTTCTTTTTTGGTTTATCGAGAGCAAAAATACTTAGAGCAGCTAACCAGCTTAGAACAGAAGTGGCTGTGGCCGGTCCGTAGTTTGATAGAGCGTGATGTGGAAGTGACCTTCTCATCGGATTCTCCAGTTGTTCCATGTAAACCCGAGGAGTGGATTAAGGCAGCGTCAGAAAGAAGCCTTAATGGTGACGAATCGGTAAGTGAGAACACAGCCAGAAGGCATTCATTAGTCCAAGAAAGTATTCTCGGCCTTTCAGCAGAGTCTCTTATCGTGGGATCAAATTTGAAGGATGAGGACAAATATCATCGCCTCGACCAAGCGTTGTTAGTACGATCTGGTAAATGTTAAGGGAGATAGTGTAATGCCTGGGCCAATGAGTGGGGTGCGTGTCGTCGAGTTGGGATTATGGGTAGCAGGACCAGCGTGCGGAGGCATTCTAGCTGATTGGGGAGCGGAAGTATTTAAAGTCGAACCTCATGCAGGTGACCCATTCCGTTCGATGGAATGGCTCTACGGAGATCAAGGTAACCCACCATTTGATCTCGATAATCGTGGAAAGAAAAGCGTTGTCATAGATCTGCAAACTCCTCGAGGCATGGAGCTTATGCATTCGCTCCTTGGCTCTGCGGATGTATTCGTTACGAATTTTCGACCTGGTGGCTTAGAACGTCTTGGACTTGATTATCCAACTCTTGCTAGTAAGTATCCAACTCTAGTTTATGCGAGCGTGACTGGACTCTCATTGCGAGGGTCTGAAACTGATAGGCAGTCATATGACATAGGAGCTTTCTGGGCACGCGCCGGAATTGCAAGTGCTTTGAGTTCAGGTAGTTCGGAACCACCGGTTCAGCGAGGCGGTATGGGCGACCATATGACTGGGATGTCGGCAGCTGCGGGTGTATCGGCAGCTTTATTTCATAGGGAAAAAAGTGGGTCAGGTCAGTTAGTAGAAGCCTCCTTAATCCGATTAGGGACATATATGTTGGGTTGGGATCATAACGTTACAGCAGTCACGGGTGCTGATACTGAGGCAAGAAGTAGATTACATCAACCGAATCCACTTATAAATTGTTATCGCTGTTCTGATGGGGAATGGCTTTGGATGCTTGGACTCGAAGGCGACCGCCATTGGCCACAAGTCGTGAAGGCACTTGATGAAGAAGGTTGGTACAACGAACCGAAGTTTTCGACTATTGAAAATAGACTAGAAAACGCAGAATTTTTGACTACTAAGATTGATGAAGTCATGTCCGGTAAAACTAGGTCGGAATGGGGACAAATATTTGATCAGAATGATGTTTGGTGGGCTCCGGTGCAATCAACGCTTGAAGTCTTGAATGACCCTCAGGCCCGAGCAGCGGGCTGTTTCGTGGAAGTCCCAACCCCTGATGGTCAAACGGTTGAGATGGTAGCCACACCGATTGACTTTTCGGAGACCAAATGGACTGTGTCTTCGGCTTCACCTGAGTTAGGGCAAGATACAGAACTTGTCCTAATGGAACTAGGAATTGGATGGAATCAGATAGAAGAACTTAAATCTTTGGGGGTAATTCCTTGAGTGTCGCTGGGGCCCTATCTGAGGTTAAGGTAGCGGAACTAGGAGGTTCACTAGCTGGATCCTACGCTGCAAAGCTTTTTGCAGATTATGGAAGCGAAGTGATACTGCTTGATGGTAACAATCAAGCTGCCGCTGCGGCTTTCTTTGATATTTCTAAACATTCAGAAAGTAATTACGAGGAGCATTTAGTAGACGCTGACGTCATAATTCAATCCTCTTCTGTTGACGGTATTGAAGTTCCATTCCAGCCTCGCCATTCCGGGCAAATTGTTCTTAGAATTTCGCCATTCGGAATAGACGGTCCGTATAAAAATTGGCGCTCGACTGATCTGGTAGACGCTGCGATCAGTGGACATCTTCGATTAACTGGTGATCCTAAAAGAGAGCCTCTAAACGGAGTTCCTGACCTAGTTCATTTAGCTTCAGGCATCACAGGGTTTATAGGTGCGCTGTCTGCCTTGTACGTTCGGTCTCGCACCGGGCGTGGTCAAGTAGTTGAGACGTCGCATCAAGAAGTTTTAGCTGCACTCCATCAGTTCACATTGTTGAGGCATACCCATAATGGAAGTATTCTCAGCCGTTTAGGAAATAGATACGCTGGCCCTGGAACTCCAATAGGTGCCTATGAGTGTTCTGATGGTTGGATTGGTCTAGCTGTTTCGCAAACTGACCAGATGGAAAGAATGCTTGAAGTCACAGGTCTGACAGGATTGCTTGATAAACCAGGTATTACATCGATAGTTGATTTGATGTCTGACCAGGAACTAGTAGACAGTTCTTTAAGGCCTTACCTTCGAGCCCAGAAGAGACATGAGCTAGTTGAACTTTTCCAAGCATTGCGTATTCCAATCGCACCTGTGTCAGAAATGGAAGATCTTTTAACTGACGAACATCTTGCTGAGCGGGACTTTTGGCGAACTGAAACAAGAGAAGGGTTAAGATTACCTGGACCGCCATTTCGGATGAGTAAGCATCAATGGGAGTTAGGCCCCAAGAGGGTTTCCGGTAAATCTAAGGATGACCGTGAGCCTTTGGAAGGCTTGGCCGATGGGCCGTTAACAGGCATACGAGTTTTAGATATGACGCGCGTTTGGGCCGGTCCTCTTGCCACCCGGATTTTAGCGGACTTAGGGGCAGAAGTTCTGATGACTGAGGTCCCATGGACTAGGACACCTCTGAATGTTCCAGAATCCTACGTCAAAAATACCCACTTTTTTCCCGATGATGAAGCCGGCGATGAACCTTGGAATCGAAGTGGGTTTCATAACAAATACGCTAATAATAAGTTGTCCGCCGTTATAGAGATAGACAAAGAAAAGGGCCGTGACTTATTCGCGAAACTCATTGCCAAATCAGACGTTGTAATTGAAAATTATGCACCGCGAGTTATGCCAGCTTTTGGACTTGATGAAAATTTCCTTCACACCCTAAATCCAGATCTTGTTTATGTAACGATGCCGGGCTACGGCCGAGATGGACCAAATCGAGATTGGCTTGCGTACGGTCCTACTATCGCAGGCCACGTTGGACATACTGCGTTAACCGGATATTTAGACGAGGGGCCCTGGAAAAATGGTATCGCATGGCCAGACCCGATTGCGGGGATGCATGCTGCTGCTGCCGCAATCATTGCCCTTTTAGACCGAAAAGCACAAACGGATATACAAGGTCAGACCATAGAAGTTGCTCAAATGGAAACTGCTATTAACATGATCGGACATCATCTAGTAGCGTCTCAGTTTTTTGGTGAACAAAAAAGGTGGGGTAATCGACGTCCTGGAAGAGCTCCACAAGGTGTTTACAAATGTATAGGCGACGACAGGTGGATAGCTATCTCGATCGTAGACGATTACTCTTGGCGAGCGCTTTGCAACTATGCCTCTTGGCACGACTTAGAAGATCTTGTCATGGCTGAGCGTTGGGATCGACACGATGAACTTGATAAGAAAATCTCAGTTCTCGCTAGCAGACACAACGATCAAGAGCTGATGTTCCAGCTGCAGGAGATAGGTGTGCCTGCCGGAGCCGTGAATGACGCCTCAAATGTAATGGAAGACCCGAATTTAGAGTTCAACAAATTTTTCAGTAAATTAGACCATCCACAAGCTGGAAGCCACCTTTGGCCTCGATTTGCTTGCCGATTGTCGTTAACTCCGGCCACTATGCGTGCAGCTGCCCCTAGCATGGGCCAACATAACCGCTATGCGGCTTGTGATCTAGCTAGGTTAAGCGATACCGAGTACGAAGAGTTGGTTATCCTAAAAATCCTCCGCACGAAGCCCCCGGAGTAATTATTCAGATCTCTAGGTGAATAGAAAAAAACTCTGCGATTCGGTTGATTCCATCCTGAGCCTCCGGAAACAAACCGACGAATGTGTGCCATACATGAATCATCTCGGGCCATATCTCAAGTGTCACGGAGACTCCTGCCGCCGATGCTTTCTCAGCTAATCTTTCGCTGTCGGAAAGAAGCATCTCGTCATCTCCAACATGAATAAGCATTGGCGGTAGTCCAGACAGGTCAGCTTGAAGAGGCGACGCATATGGATCGTTGGAGTTGTTAATTGGGCCAAGAAATTGGCTTTTGAACTCACGTATCAAGTCAAGCCGAATTAGAGGGTCTCTGGATTGGCGCGATGACATGGTGTCTCCTGATAAGCCCATATCAATCCAAGGAGAGATCGGAGCTGATGCGACAGGCAACGGAAGACCTTCATCGCGGATTTTGAGTTGAACTGCGATAGCTAAGCCCCCTCCTGCAGAGTCACCACTAATAGCAATTTTCTTTGGATCGTAGCCTTCGCTGAGTAGCCATTTGTACGAATTGAGGGCATCTTCTACGGCTGCCGGATGGGGGTTCTCAGGAGCTAACCGGTACTCAACTGAAAGAAGTTGACATTTGGAAGCTAGGGCTAAGTTTCCGGTTAGATTCCGGTGTGAAGCAATTGATCCACCCACATACCCTCCTCCATGAAAATAGAGGATGACCGCATCGGATGCTGCTCCTTCAGGAATTTGCATCTCTGCCGTCACTCCGCTGGCATTAATTAAGGTGCCCTTAACTCCCTTTACAAGCGGGCGAGCTCCTGCATCAAGAAAAGCTCGATTAGCTTTTATTTCGGTAGGAATGGGTTTGCTAGCAACGAGATCTCGAATTTTGTGGAAGGCTTCACTTGCCATATTTTTTTATCTCCGTTTTCATGACGCTCTCATAAGCACGATAGCCCCAGTAGGTTGTTCTATGTAAAGAACTAGGGGATGAGTATGTTACTGAAAGATAAAGTATCGATAGTCACTGGAGGCGGCTCCGGCATTGGAGCCGCTAGCTCAAAGCGATTCGCTGATGAGGGTGCTGCTGTAGTTGTAGCGGACATCCGTAAACGAAAAGCAGAGGAAGTAGCCAGCTTCATTAATGAAAACGGTGGCCATGCCATAGCCATTGAAGTTGATGTATCTGACTCGGATTCAGTGAGTTCTCTGATCAGGACATGCGTGCAGGAATACGGTGGACTGGACGTTATGTACAATAATGCCGGAACTCTGCTTCCTGGTAATGTTGTCGACCTGGAAGTCGCAGACTGGGATCTGGTTATGGCAGTCAATGTGAGATCAGTTTTTCTTGGCGGAAAGTTTGCTATTCCTGAAATGCTAAAAAGAGGTGGTGGTTCAGTAATTAATACTGCTTCTATCTCAGGCATGCACGGTGATGGAAGCAGCGTCTCTTATGCAGCCAGTAAAGCGGCGGTTATCAATCTGACGAGAGCAATGAGCACTGATCACGCATCTCAGGGCATCAGAGTTAACGCTATTTGTCCTGGAACGATAGAGACCCCGCCAGTTAGTAGAATGATGCAAAATCCCGGTGTTCTTGAAGTTCAGCTCAAGGCACACGCGATCGGGCGTCTCGGGCAACCGGAAGAGATAGCAAACGCAGCCGTTTGGCTTGCTAGTGATGAATCTTCTTTCGTTACTGGTGAATCAATAGTTGTAGACGGAGGACTGCGAGCCCGATCTCCACTAGGTCACCTAGCTGATCCGCGACCGGTCCACAAGCGTTAAACGCAAAGACTCGAACGGGTCTCTTGCGTTTGAACCACCTTGGCTCAGCACATTAAATTTTAAGTTGATTCATGATTTTTTGTTAGAAGTCGAAAAGTTTACGCGCGTTATCGCCTACGAACCCACGGCGGTGTTCTTTGGGAAACATTGAAACCAGTTCATTTAAATCATGCACGTACTCAGGCGTGTGGTCGGCATGTGGGAAATCTGAAGCCCAGATGAATCTTTCGTATCCATAACGCTCAGCTAGAGCGGGAATAGTTCTCTCATCTGGGTCACAGCTAATCCAAATTTGACGCATGAAGTATTCACTTGGTTTCATTTCGAGTGGGACTCGGCCGCCAATAAACGTGTGGCTGTAAACAGCGTCTATCCGATCTAGCCAGTATCCGATCCAACCGCCCCCCGATTCCAAAACCAGAACTTTTAGTTCGGGATACAGGTCGAACACCCCATAATCAAAAAGCGTAGTGAATTGGTGTCTGACGCCATCAGAGGCAGTAACTGATGCAGTCAAGCGGAGTTGCTTGACGTTTTCCCAAGTTCCCATTCGGCCCCCTTTAGTCCACTGCGGCTCAAAAGTTGGGTGAATCGCAAAAGGAACACCGAGCTCTTGAGCAGTTTCAAAAACAATGTGATTGTCAGGATGGCCTAATGGTTTTGCTGAATGCGTGAATGGGGCAACGTAACAGCCCTTGGCTCCCTCATTGACCGAGCGTCTCAATTCGCGAGCTGCAGCTTCCGGATCTGATAGAGATAAGTGTGCGGTCGGGATAAGTCGCCCTTTCCCATCTTTACAGAAGTCAACGATCCAACGGTTGTATGCCCTGGTATAGGCCTGGCTAAGCTCTGGATCAGTTAATTCGGCTTCCCACAAAAGGCCGACTGTTGTGTACAAAATAGCAGCATCTAAGTTCTCAGCATCAAGCACTTCTAGACGTTGCGATGGATCCATTGATCCATAGGGAGATTCATTCATGTACTTGCGGTCGGGGTTGTTCTGAATGTCTGCTAGATCAGGCGCGCCCATGGCTCCCAGAGTCGCAGGAAACCCGCGTCGACTCATCTTGCTTCTTTCACCACCGATCTCAAGCTCTTCAAGCCCTTTTTCATCAAGGCAGATTTTGAGTGCGGTCTTTTTGTATTTTTGTTCTAAATACTCTTCCCAAAGATCAGGTGGCTCAAGAATGTGACCATCTGCATCAACTGCGCCACTGTTTTCTATTCGATGCACATCATGCATCGGCTGGTTGGGTAGCTCATTTTGCTGCATCGGCGTTGACATTTAATCTCCCCGGATTGACACTGATAATGTATTCTTGCACTTTGAAAGGTCTGATGGCGTAATTAACGTGCGGAAGCACCACCATCGATGCTTAATGTGGTTCCACTCACGTGACTTGCTCGAGGGGATACAAGAAAAGTAATCACATCCGCACATTGTTCTATTGTCCCCGGAGCGGGATCGCTCGGAATGAGTTCTTCCCATCGACCTGGGTCACCTAGTTCAGCTTCTGCTGTTTGGCGAAGTAAATCTCCCATGCGGTCAGTAACTATCAGCCCAGGATTTACGGCTAGGACCCGCACCCCATGTTGAATACTTCGGCTACCAAGAGCGGTAGTTAGGCCGACAAGTCCGCTGTTGCCAACTGCGCCCGCAATGTAACTAGGCTGAGGCCGAACGGCAGCTGCACCAATTACATTCAGGAGAACTCCGGAGCCTCGCAGCTCCATAGCTGGAACTACATGCCGGCAAATGTTTATATACCCAAATACCTTAAGATCCCAGGCATTTCTCCAGGTTTGCTCATCGATGTCTGCGATATTTCCGCCTGGGATAGCTCCGGCATTATTAATCCATATGTCAGGTATGCCGGTTGCTTCGACAAGAGCAGCTTGGCTCTCGCTGGCGGAGAGATCAAAACTGTGAACTTTAACATTCACACCAGGATTATCTCTTCGAATTCCATCTGCGCTTTTATTGAGAAGATCCGCATTCCGAGCAACTAAGTGAAGGTCGCATCCTTCTTGGGCTAAAGCGACAGCGCATCCGAAACCGATTCCTTTCGAAGCACCAGTGATGACTACTTTTTTCCCTGCTAGCTGAAGGTCCATTTATTGACCGTACTTCTAAATGCAAGCACGATGCCGTCAAGATGGGCGAGAATAAGAGGTTAAGTAACTAAACAGAAAAGACTGAGGGTAAAAATATGAGTAATCGACTTAGTGGCAAAGTTGCGATTATCACTGGTGGCGCTAGTGGCATGGGGCTCGCTACGGTAGAACGTTTTCTAGAAGAAGGCGCTTCTGTCGTAGTCGGAGACCTCAACGCTGAGAATGGTCGAACACTTATGGAAGCAATGAAAAAAACTGGGAATGCTGAAAATATCCGCTTCACGCGAACAGATGTTTCGGTGGAAGATGATGTCGCAGCCATGACAGACCTAGCGGTCGAAGCTTTTGGTCGCCTCGACATTGTCTTCAATAATGCAGGGATAGGAGGGGCTTTCGGACCAATTACTGAGATCGAAGTAGATGACTGGGATATCACATTTAATGTGCTTGTAAGGTCAGTGTTTTTGGGAACGAAACATGCTGCTCGAGTGATGATTCCACAAGGTGAAGGCGGCTCCATAATTAACACTGCATCGATAGCAGGAATGGGAGGTGGCGCTGGCCCTCAAGCGTATTCAGCAGCGAAGGCAGCAGTCGTGAACCTATCGAAAACTACGGCGGTTGAGCTAGCTGAGAACAGTATTCGGGTGAATGCCATTTGTCCGGGACTGATTTTTACTCCGCTAATGCACAGTGGTAATGAGGAACAAGCTGAAGAAGTTGTATCTGAACTTCAACCCTTGAAAAAGAGGGGGGAAGGCAGCGATATAGCTGCTATGGCAGCTTTTTTGGCTAGCGATGACTCCCTTTTCGTTAGCGGTCAGGAACATATTGTTGATGGCGGACTGTTAGCGGCAGGCCCTCGTGTCCAAGGGCGCCTGCATAACTCTCGTAATTTACACCGTACAGTAGGAATGGCTTACGGATCGACTGGGCAAACCGCCTCAGCGCGTCGTCTCTGATTTCTTGGTCGTGTAGTTATATGTTCAGAGCATTTTGGAAATTAGGATGAGCTATTGATGCGAGTAATTCTGCTCTTTCGCTCAACGTTTTTCCTCTTAGTTCAACTGCTCCGAATTCTGTGACCACAATATCTGCAGTGTAGGAAGGCAGAGTAGTTGGAGCGCCTGGCGACAGGCGAGCGACGATCTTTGAAACCGTACCTCTGGCTGCAGTGGCGGGCATAGCAACGATTGCGCGGCCTCCAGTAGCAACTGATGCTCCAAACGCGAAATCTGGTGCTCCACCGGGCCCTGAGATGTAGCGTCCCGAAGCGAATTCGCTATTGCATGAACCGTCTAAAGCAATCTCAACTGTTGATTGGAGAGCGACGAAATTGTTTATGGAAGCCATTCCTTTAAGTCCATGGGTCCAAGCACCATTGGCCATTCTGATTCGTGGGTTGTTGTCTACCCAGTCATACAAATCTCGAGTTCCCATGATTTCTGCTGCGACGGAAACGCCCACATCGCAACCTTTGTTGAGATTATCAACTACTCCAGACTCGATTAGTCCGATGCAAGCATCATTGACCATTCCCCCGTGCAGCCCAAGCCCGACCCGCTGTCCGAGAGTTGACAGAACCGCATCGGGGATAGCACCGATGCCGAATTGAAGAGTTGAACTATTCTCAATAAATTGCCCAACATGACCTGCGATAGCAATAGATATTGGGTCACTTTTCGCAGGGATGAGCTCTTTCAATGGTTCTTCGATCTGAATCAATAAGTCAAAATCTGAACGGTGACACTCCCCGTCACCATGCACATATGGCATAAGCGGGTTGATCTGGCCGATGACTAGTGGCGCCTTTTTTAGAAGTGAGACGTGACCTCCAACTCCAGTTCCAAGGCTCATGTTCCCGTTAGCTTTAGGCGAGCTAACCTGACAAATCATCACATCTGCAGCTAGGGCAGCATTAGGTTCGAAGAGGCCAGTTAGGTCAGAGTATCTCCCCGGGACTATGCCAAAGTGCGGGCTATCAAGAACGTGTCGACATGCAGCTGAAGGTTGAAGCGATCGCCAGCTAAAAGGCTGTCCTAAATGTTTCATCGGTGCCGGTGTATCTAGTAAAAATGCACTTACAAATTCTAGACTTTTGAAGTTCTCTCGTCGGGCATCAAGTTCTTCCAGGAACTTGAAAGGAGTTCCTGAACCTTGGGCCAGATAAATTCTCGCACCATCAGGAATTGAGCTTATAGCGGATTCGATTGTGACGCTTTTGCCGGCTCTGATCTCAGACATACAGATTACGATAGAGCGCAAATCTCTGAAATTCAGTGAGGTTCGCGCGATACTGATTCATGACCTATCGCCCAAGTTCATTCAGAATTACGCCGATCACTGAGACAGACGAAGAATTAAGCGCACTTTTAGAAAAGACTTTGCTGATAGACGGAAAGCCGGCAAATATTTTTGGTGTGTTAGCTAAACACCCGGCGCTTTTAAAAAGATTTAATCTGTTAGGTGGATTTATTTTAAACAAAGGAATGATTCCTGAACGTGAACGCGAAATAGTTATTTTACGAGTTGGAGCTCACTGTAGATCTAGATACGAGTTTGGTCAGCACACCCTAATTGGACGAAAATGTGGACTCAGCGAAGAAGAAATTGTGGCTCTACTGCGCCCGATTGGCTCAAACGTTTGGGATAAAGCTGACGGGGCGCTCATCAACATGGTCGATGATCTATGCCTAGATGACTGTGTCAGTGACAAAACATGGGTGACATTAAAAGATTCTTGGAATGATGCGGAAATAATTGAACTTGTATTGACCGCAGGTTTCTATCGGATGGTTTCTGGATTCTTGAACTCCGCAGGTATCGAACTTGATGAAGGGGTACCTGATTTTCCTGAAGACCCAACTATCTAGAACACGTTGATCGGAATGTTTATTCTGAAAATAGATCTCTTGTAATGACGACATTCTGAATTTCGGTCGCCCCGTCTAAATAGTGAGTCAGCCTCGAAGCTGCCAAATGGCGAGAGAGCGAGTGTTCTCTAAGCGAACCGTTTGCTCCCATTACCTGCATGCACTGTGCTAAGCCCTTCTCAGTAACACGAGTTGAGAACTTCTTAGCGTGAGCGGCGGCTACGCCAGCGTTGCCGTCTGCAGCAATAATGTTCGCCGCTTCGTAGGTCAAAAGTGTGGCTGCTTCAAGATCCGTAGCGACATCTCCGAGCATGAATCTAATACCTTGTAGATCTGAAAGTTTTCCGCCGAACGCTTGTCTGTTTAGGACGTAGTTTACGGCGGTTTCCAGACCTGACCGAAGCATCCCGCAGGACATGGCGCTCACGAGGACCCTCGCAAGGTCTATTCCTTCCATCGCAGCGCCAAAGCCTTGCGACGGTGGGAGGAATAAGTTCGCGTCGGGAACCCTGCAATTTTCAAACCGAATCCCGTTGGTGCCCATACCGTGACCGCCAAATAATTGGTAGCCAGGAAGGCGTTGAACTCCCTCGGAGTCAGCTTCCACTAGAAATGTGGCTATTCCTCGGTGGCCTTCCGAGGGGTCAGTTTGAGCGTAAACAGATAGAAGGTTTGCTTCGGTCCCGTTGGTAACCCAGGCCTTCTCACCATTCAGAATCCATTCCCCACCATCTCTATGGGCCTGAAGCTCGATAGCCGCAGCATCTGAACCGACTTTAGGTTCTGTCAACAAAAAAGCACCAAGAACCTTTCCATTAACTAGCCCTGGTAGAAAACGACTTTTGAGTTCGGTACTCCCTTTCCGTGCAATGGCGCCAGCCAAGTTATTGTGACAGACCAGTGAGAAGGCAACGGAGAAATCAACTGCTGCAATATGCTCCAAAATTTTTGCTAGTTCGATCGAGTCTATTTGCTTCCCCCCGTGTTCTTCTGGGACGAGCAAGCCGGTTAAACCATTTGAGGCTGCGCTGTCAAATGCTTCTCGAGCAAACCTGCGTTCTCGCTCCCAAGTCTCGGCGGTTGGTGCCAGTTCTGTGATAGCCCAATCTTTAGCTTCGAGAATTCGTTGTTCACCGGGTGTTCTGCTTAAAGTTTCTTCAGTAAAGTTCACGAACTAAGAGTATCTTCAAAGTATGAGTGAGGAACTGGGTTTACTTCCTGCCAATGAATTATTAACGCTGTTGGCAAGTAAAACTATAAGTAGTGTTGAACTGCTAGAGCATTTGTTAGAACGTAATGATGCTCTTGGTTCGCAATTAAACGCAATTATCACCTTTGATATTGATAATGCGTTAGCAACTGCCCGTGCAATAGACAATGCTCGGGCGAATGGGGAATCGCTTGGGAAGTTAGCTGGACTGCCTATGACCGTTAAAGATGCGTTAGCGGTGAAAGGGGTCAGATCAAC
>Ga0315322_10001035_pt1 | contig 21442 bp, 19 predicted proteins | sample M110021515metaG_FD_203461 | JGI IMG/M metagenome (GOLD analysis project Ga0315322, IMG submission 203461) | Ammonia-oxidizing marine archaeal communities from Monterey Bay, California, United States - M1 100m 21515 | ecosystem: Environmental > Aquatic > Marine > Intertidal zone | place: USA...
TTTTAAGTTCTAGTAATTATATTTTAGGAAGTGCATTAGAATTAAATTCAAATGTTTCTAGCTATTTTAATCTTGCAGATATAAATAAAGGATTAGTCGAAGAAAATGAAGATTTAAAAAGTAAACTTCACAATCAAGAAATTATTTTAAGTAATGATTTTGTTTTTTTAGATGATTCAGTTTATAAAAAACAGTATAAATTTTTACATGCTAAAATAATTAGTAGTCAGTTTAAAAACAGAGAAAATTTCTTAATACTAAATCAAGGCAGAAAGACAGGCGTGAAACAAAACATGGGGGTAATTGGTAATTATGGTCTAATTGGAGTTGTGGTTAGTGTAGGGAAATATTATTCATCCGTATTACCTGTTATTAATTCAAACTTCGAATTAGCCGTAAGGCATAAAGAATCAAATAGTTTTGGAATTTTAAAATGGTCAAAAAATGATAACTGGCTTTCTGCAACTGTTGAAGATATACCAAGCTACGTTAACATTAAAATTGGTGATGTTATTGAAACAAGTGGTGCAAGTGGAATCTTTCCTAAAGGAGTTTTAGTTGGTAAAGTGATTAACATTGAGCCTGTAGAAGCGACCCAGTTTCTTGAAATCAAAATATCTCTTGTTGAAGATTATGCTTCGATTTATAATGCATATGTAATTAAAAATCAAAATTTAAAAGATTTACAGTTAATTAATAACGTAGAGGATGATTAATTTTTTTTCAAAAGTTTTATTGTTTTTTGTTGTTCTGTTTATTCAAATATTTTTTATTGATAAAATAGATTTAGGCGAGCTTAATTATTTTTTTGCTCCGATAATTTATGGGTTAATAATTATTACAATTCAACCCTCTATTGATTTATGGATTCTAATGCTAATTGCGTTCTTAATGGGTCTAAGTGTTGATTTATTTAGAAACACTATTGGGTTAAACATATCAGCATTAGTTATGGTTGCTTTTTTTAAGTACCCGATTTTAAATTTCTTGTTTCCTAGAGACGGATATGACCCTTTAAAAGATTTAACTCCAATTAATATTGGTTGGAACAACTATTTTTTTTATGTATTTATAATGTTGTTTATACATCACTTTTGGTTTTTATTAATTGAAGATTTTCATTTTAATCAATTGTTTTACCTGTTTTTAAAAGCAATGATAAATTCAATTGTTGCACTTTTTGTGTTTGTGTTATTCTACTTTTTAAGTCGTAAAATCAAATAAATGGATCCGTATCAAGGAAGAAGATGGGTGATTATTTTAATTCTAATTTTAATAGGGTTAATATTTATTTTTCGTTTGCTTTTTGTTCAGGTTCTTAACACTAAATGGAGTGACAGAGCTCATGTAATTACTCACTCTGAGAAAAGTATACAACCTCCTAGAGGATTGATTTATGATAGAAACGGCTTTTTACTAGTTAGTGCAAATCAAGTTTATGATATAATGGTTACTCCTCGAGAAATAGGTGAAATTGACACTGTCGAGTTGTGCAAATTGTTTAGAATAAGTAAAAATAGATTTGATGATAAAATAAAAAAGGCAACATCAGGATATAATGTTTCTTACAAAGCTTCATTATTTATTGAGGGAATGGCGAAAGATGATTATGCTAAAATCTCTACTGGATTAAGGAAGTATAAAGGTTTTAATGCCATACGATCTTCGGAAAGAGGGTATCCAATGCATAACGCTGCACACATCTTAGGATACATTAGAAAAATAAGTAAAAAACAATATGAAACACACAAGCAAGATGAAGAACCATATTTTAAAAATGATTACATAGGGATAACAGGACTTGAAAGTGTTTACGAGAATGAGCTTAGAGGCAAAAGAGGTAAAGTTTATTATTTACAAGACTATAAGGGTAATAAAAAAGAAAAGCTTGAGGAAAACCAACCTCTTCTCGGGGAAAATTTACATACAACAATAGATGGACCCCTGCAGTCTTTAGGAGAACAATTAATGAATAATAAGTTAGGTTGTATTGTTGCGATTGAGCCTAAAACTGGTGAAATTCTTTCAATGGTTTCTGCACCATCTTTTGATCCTGCTTTTCTTTCGGGAAAAAAATTCAGTAAAAACTACAAGGATCTTTCAGATAATGACACATTAAAACCATTAATTAATCGACCTATTTATAATGATAGCTATCGACCAGGTTCTATTTTTAAATTAGTTCAAGCATTAGTTGCATTAAATGATGGTGTAATTAATCCAAACACTGGGTTTATCTGTAATAAACAGATTATTGGATGTCATCTACATGAACCACCTATGAATTTAGGAATTGCAATTAAACACAGTTGTAATCCTTACTTTTATCAAGTTTATAAGAGATTAATTCTAAGAGGAAGTGATCCAAGTGTTTTTAAAGATTCGAGATTAGGTTTAAATAGCTGGAGAAATTCAGTTGAAAAATTTGGAATTGGAAAACAATTGCAAACAGATATTCCCGGTGTAAAAAAAGGACTTCTACCGTCTGTTGAGTTTTATGATAAATGGTATGGAAAGAATCGTTGGGCATTTAGTACAATATATTCTAATAGTATTGGAGAAGGTGAAATAGGTGTGTCACCGCTTCAGATGGCTAATTTAGCAGCAATTATAGCAAACAAAGGACATTATTATACACCACATTTAGTGAAGAAAATTGGAGATAATGGATCGAAAAAAGCAGAATTTTTAGAAATAAATAATACTGATGTTAATCCAAAACATTTTCAGCCTATAATTAATGCTATGGAACAGGTTGTTTTAAATGGAACGGGTAGAAGTGCTCAAATTGATAGTATTTCTTTATGTGGAAAGACTGGAACTGTTGAAAATAAAAGTTTTAATGATCACTCTGTTTTCATTGCCTTTGCTCCTAAAGAAAACCCTCAAATAGCAATTGCAGTTTATGTTGAATATGGAACTTGGGGAGGTACTTGGGCAGCTCCAATAGCTAGTGTTATGATTGAGCAATATTTAAATAAAAAGTTAAGTGATAAAGGATTAAAAAAGAAAAATAGAATTGAAAGTGCAATTATTTTAAGTAAAAAGAGTGATTTTAGTTTTTAGAGATGGCAAGAGGTAAATCCATATGGAAATCTATAGATAAGTACTTATTAGGCTTATTTGTTTCAATTTTAATTTTAGGATTAGCTACTATTTTTTCAAGCACTTATGAGGGTGATTCTATAAGCTTATTTGATTTTTCTACTATTTATGGGAAGCAATTTATTTGGGTAATAATTTCTTTGATTATTGGCGTTTTTATTTTACTTCTAGAGGGTCAGTTTATTAAAAACATGTCATATATCATATACGGAGTTGTTTTGTTATTGCTGATAGGAGTTTTATTTATGGATCCAATAAAAGGAGCCAAATCTTGGTTCCAAATAGGAAGCATGTCAATTCAACCCAGTGAATTTGCCAAATTAGCTTGTTCATTGGTTGTTGCAAAATACTTGAGTTCAGTAAATGTGAAGATTCAAGATGCTAAAACTAGATTAATTGTTTTGGCTTTATTAGTAGTTCCAGCATTTCTAATAATGATTCAACCTGACCCTGGCACCATGCTTGTCTTTTTTGCATTTATTTTTGTGATGTACAGAGAAGGTCTTTCAGGGAACGTATTGTTATCAGGATTTTTTGCAGTATTAATAGTTGTCATTGCTATTTTTCTTAAAGCTTCGGAAACTGAAAATTTAATTTTTGGAATATCAATTACTGGCAATTTAATTTTTGCTTTTGTTTTATTGTTATTGGGGGGTGTAATTTTTATTGTAATTAAATTGTTGGTGCTTCCACGTTACAGAAGCTCAAAATACAAAGCACTTATTTGGTCTGTATTAACAGGCATTATTATTAATCTAAGTATCAATTATGTTTATGACTCTGTTTTTAAAGAAAGGCACAGAACAAGGTTTCAAATTATGTTTGGTATCGTTGAAGATAGAAGAGGTGATGGGTATAATATGTGGCAAGCTCTTTCTTCTATTGGTTCGGGAAAAGCACTAGGGAAGGGATTTCTAAATGGCACTTTAAGTAATAATAAGTACAAGCATGTTCCAGAACAAAGTACTGACTTTATTTTTTGTAGTCTAGCTGAAGAATGGGGCTTTGCGGGGTGTTTCATCTTTATTTTGTTGTATCTAGCCTTATTAATAAGAATGATAATGATTTCTGAAAGACAAAGAAGTAAATTCACTAGAATATTTGGTTACTCTACAGTGAGTATTCTATTCTTTCATTTCATGATTAATATTGGAATGGTTATTGGCTTAGCTCCTGTTATTGGCATTCCATTGCCTTTTTTCAGTAAAGGCGGATCAGCAGTTTTAACCTTTTCTATTTTAGTATTTATATTTATGAGATTAGACGCAGAAAGAAAAAAAGTTTTGAGATAAACATTTAGATGTCTTCATTTTTAAATTTTGCTTTTAAATCTTGAACATAAGATTTAATGGTTTGCTCATTTTCTTTTTTACAGATTAAAAGTGTATTTTCATTTTCAACAACAATGTATCCCTCTAATCCTTCAATTAACGCTAATTTATTTTTAGGCATTCTTATAATGTTATTTGAAGAGTTATATAAAGTTATTTTCTCTCCAACAACAGCATTTTTGGATTCATCTTTTGGTAAGTTTTCATAAAGCGATCCCCAAGTTCCTAGATCACTCCATCCAAAATCAGCCAAGACCACCAAAACATTACTTGCTTGTTCCATAATTCCGTTGTCAATTGAGATGTTTTTACATACGGGGTATATGGATTTGATTAAACTTGCTTCTTGATTTGTATTAAAAATTGGTAGGGCATCATGAAAAACTTTATGTAAGTCGGGCATGTGTTTTTCAAAAGCGTTGATAATACTATCAGCAGACCAAATAAACATACCAGAGTTCCAATAAAACTCTCCAGATTCTAAAAATTTTATAGCTAAATCTAAGGGAGGTTTTTCTGTAAATGTTTTCACCCTCTTAAGTGATTTAGGTTTGTCATCACTAAAGTCTTCAAATTGAATATATCCATACCCAGTGTCAGGTCTACTTGGATGAATACCTAATGTAATCAACTGTTGATTATCTGCTTCCTTAAGAGCAATTTGAAGTGTGCTTTCAAATTCAATTTGATTTAGTATTACATGATCACTTGGAACGATAATTAATTTAGCATTTTCATTTATTGATTTAATCTTGTAAGATGCATAAGCAACACAAGGAGCTGTGTTTTTTCTAAATGGTTCTAATAAAATTTGAGAATCTTCAAGAAAAGGTAACTGTTCTTTAACTAAATCAAGATATGCTTCATTAGTAACAATATATATATTTTCTTTTGGGCAAGTATTTTTAAATCTTTCAACAGTTAATTGAAGTAAAGATTTACCAACACCAAGAACATCATGAAATTGTTTGGGAAATGATTCTTTACTCATTGGCCAAAATCTTGATCCAATGCCACCAGCCATAACAACTAAATAGTTATTTTCCATAATAAAGTAATTTCGAAAAGTACAAATTTAACGAATAGGGTAATTTATGATTTACTATCTAATTCTTCAAAACTTGTATTTTGACCTTGTGTCCAAGAAGGACAAGTGTCACATTTGTTTTTTTTCTTAAACAAAGAACAAGAATTAAAACAAAAAGTTGAAAAGAACAATACTAATAATAAAAAGGTTTTTATTTTCATAATATTAATTAATATCAATATTAAACTGTTTAAATTTAGGGAATGCACATGCTATTTCCCAATATATATTAACTATTTTCGTTAATATAATATTATTTCAAAAGTATGTTTTATCATATTGGTCGTTACACAACTATGCTTTCTTACCTTTTTGCTAAACCAGAAAGAGTATCTACTTATTGGAAGAGGTTGATTGATGAAATTATCCAATTAGGTGTTAAGTCACTCTTTATGGTTGTTTTGATGTCTGCTTTTATGGGGGCAGTTTTGGTTATTCAAACAGCTAGTGCTATAGAGTCTGCCTGGATACCAGATTATACTGTGGGGTTTACTGTGAAGCAAACATTAATTCTTGAGTTTTGCCCTACTATAATATCTTTAATTCTAGCAGGTAAAGTAGGATCTAACATCGCTTCTGAGCTGGGGACTATGAGAGTGACAGAGCAAATAGATGCTTTAGAAGTAATGGGTGTAAATTCAATAGGGTTTTTAATTGGTCCTAAAATTTTAGGTTCACTTTTTATTTTCCCAATTTTAATCATGTATAGTATGTTTTTTGGTTTTGTTGGTGGGTGGGCATTGTGTTATTTAACAGAGATAATTCCTATTGAGCAGTATTTGTTGGGGATTCAATCATTCTCGTATGAAAATTATGAATACTTAAGGTATGCATTAATAAAAACAGTTTTCTTCGCATTTATTATTACAAGTGTTTCCAGTTATTTTGGGTACTACACATCTGGAGGAGCACTTGAGGTAGGTAAATCAAGCACGAAAGCTGTTGTTTATAGTAGTATTTTAATTTTGATGATTAACGTCTTGTTAACACAATTACTCTTAGATTGATAGAGATTAAAAACATATCTAAATCTTTTTCTGGTGTTCAGGTCTTAGATGATGTAAGTTTCACCTTTCAAAAAGGTAAAACGAATTTAATTATTGGTAAGAGTGGGTCTGGCAAATCAGTTTTAACTAAATGTATTGTTGGATTATTGGAACCAGATGAAGGAGAAATAATTTATGATGGTAGGAGTTTTAGAGGGATAAACAACAAAGAAAGAAAAGAAATAAGAAAAGAATTGGGTATGTTGTTTCAAGGGGGTGCTTTATTTGACTCTTTAAGTGTTGAAGAAAACGTAGCATTTCCTCTAAAAATGTTTTCTAATTCTAGTAAAGAGGAAATTCTTGAAAGAACTAATTTTTGTCTCAATAGAGTAAATATTATTAATAAAAACAATTTATTTCCTGCGGAAATTAGTGGTGGAATGCAGAAAAGAGTTGCAATTGCTAGAGCAATTGCAATGAATCCAAAATATTTATTTTGTGATGAACCTAATTCTGGACTAGATCCAGTTACAGCAATTGTAATAGATGAATTAATTAAAGAGATTACAGAAGAATATCAAATGACTACAGTTGTAATAACTCACGACATGAATTCTGTTTTGGAGATTGGTGATAACATCATGTTTATTTACGAAGGGATGAACAAATGGGTTGGAGATAGAAATACTATTTTAAATACTGACGTAAAAGAGCTTAATAACTTTGTCTACGTTTCAAAATTTTTACGTCAATTTAAAGAAATGTTATAAATAAAAAAAGCCACTGTTAAGTGGCTTTTTTTATTGAGTATTGTTATTGAATTACTTTGCAACTACTACTTTAAATTTGCTAATTTTCCCATCTTCAAAATTTAGATTGAAGATGTAATTACCACTTTCAAGGTTGTTTAAGGCAACATTAATTAATCCATTATCTGTATTGATTGTTTTAGAAGAAACCAATCTTCCAGTAATATCGTGAACAGAAAGATTAGCAAATCCATTTCCGTTTTCTAATGATATTGTTATCTCATTATTTGCTGGATTAGGATAAACTATACCCTCAATTGTTTCAAGCTCAATTACATTAACGTCATTAGCAATTTTTAGTCCAAGCGTTACAGCGTCAGCACTAGTCCATCCAGTGTACCAAGTTGCACCATCAATGTTTAATGCACCAATTGGTTGGTTGTAAATAGAGTAATTTGCCCCGTAATTTGGACCACTATCATATCCGAAACCAATAGAATCATTTGCAAATGAATTCAAACATACTAGGTATCTTTGATTGTCAACTAATTGTACCGATTCATTAAGTGGAGCATAAACAACTTCACCATTTACTGTACTTGCTGTACCATCCCAATCAAAATCAGCAACTGCCGAAAGAACATCGAAAGTAACATTTGCCCATGAGCCATCAATACCAGTCCAAGCATCATCCCATTCGTAAATTTCACCTTGTAAATAGATACCATCTAAGCTTTCAGAAACACCTTCATTAAAAGGAGAAAAGTAAATTCCTTCAACTCCAGTGGAAACCGTTGGGTACACATCTTGAAGCATCATACATGATTGGTAACTTGTGGTATGATTAATTGGAAAAGAATTAACCGCTACAGTACTTGTAGCAACATCTTGTCTTGCCAATGAAAGAATATCTGTTGTAACATAAAAATCTGAAGAAAAATTATTGTCAAAAGTATCTTCATCAGTTTGTCCAATAATTCCAATAGAGTAGGATACTGTGTATTTACCTAAATCCCAAGTTCCATTAGTTAATGCTGCAAATGAATTTGCATTTCCATTAAAAACTGATAGAGTGTCTCCTGAAATCAAATTTAGAGGAGCTAAAGAATCGTAATAAACTTGACCAGTAGGACCATTAATTTCAGCTATTGCATAAAAATCGTTGTCAGATGAACCAAAATTAGTGAATTGAACACCTAGGTCAAATGTGTATCCGTTGTTAGCCATATCTTGAGGGATAGAACCATATTTAGAAATCATTATGTCAGACTTGCTAGTACCACCATCATGTGCATATAAGTTTAATTTATTACCCATAAATGCAACAACATCTGAATTTGCCATTTCATTGACAAGAGTTGCTCCATCATCGCTAGATAGCATAACAACTGGAATGGTAACGGCAGTTCCGTCATCTCCACCAGCCATACCTATAGCTTCTGGATCTCTGTTAATAATAATAATACCAACAGCACCTGCGTTTTGAGCATTTAATGCTTTAGTTCCAAACTGACAAGTATTTCTGTAGCAAACTGCTATTTTACCTGTTAAGTCATTGATTAGTGGGTTACATCCTTCTTGAGATATCGGATTTCCTTGAGGATTTAGACCAGCAGTGCCATCTTCAACCATCATTAAAGTATCTTCAACAAAAGTATTGGCAACGTTGAAATCGGGACAAGCCCAATCACCTCCGCCTGGATCAGCCCAGGTAAAGTCATAATTATTTGCAATTACTGCAGGAGAAACTCCTCTTACAATAATTTGTGCATTAGCAAAAACAAAAGTAGTTAGCGCTAATAATGAGAGTAATATTTTTTTCATGTAGTGTTATTTAATTATTAAATTTTTAGGAGCCCTAAATTTACGGAAATCAATTCATTAAAACAAGAGCAAAAAATGGATATAAAAAAAGGCAGCCGAAGCTGCCTTTAAATTTGAGTTTATTAAGAATTATTATTTGATAATAACTCTTTCGATAATAGTTCCATTATTATTAGAAACTTCAACTAAATAAACACCAGTACCTTGGTTAGATAAATCAATAGTAGTTGTAGTGTTAGATACTTTAGTCATAATAATTTGACCAAGCACATCATACACAACGATTGAATTTTCTTCATTGTTTGTATTAGTAATGTTTACTATTCCTTCAGAAGGATTAGGATATACAGAAACTCCTTCTAAAGTAGCTTCATCAACACCAACTCCCCAACCGTTGCCCATAAGCATACGAATTGCAGTTCCAGTTCCGTTTGTGTATGATTGATCTCCAGGAATATAAATTGCACTAGCATCAGATGGTTGAGCAACTGTTCTGTCGTCTAAAACTCTGATATCATTTGCATTTCCAAAGCTGTAAAGTTCAACAGCTGCATAGTAAATACCAGCATTAATGTTTAAAACTTCATCAAACCATACATCAACATATCCATTAGATATATCGTTAGCTGTAACTGTTGTAATACTAGATACAAATAAATTAGTCATGTCATATGCCCAAAAATCTGAAGTATCTTTGATTGAAGCAATAATTTCTCCACCAGCAGTGTTTCCAGTTGAAGTTAACATTACTCTTAATCCTGAAACTTGATCAGCTTGTTTTACATGGTAAAGTGTAGCAAGAACTAGACCATCTTCACCACCAGTAAATGATGCAGTTCCTAATGATGTGTAATCATCATAACCAGCTGGGTGATTTCCAGCACCATCTAAAGAGTAAACATCTGAAGTAACTTCGAAATTTCTTTCATAAACATTGTTTCCAAAAGTAGCCGCACCAGAAGTTTCTTGATCTGAGACAGATGTGAAATCACCTTCGTAAAGACCAGTTGAAAGAGTTAAAGCTTCAGTAGTTTCGATTGTAATTGTAGAATCAGATTCCAATAAAGTTGTGCTTCCACTGTTACCAAACGAACCAAAATCACCAGTCATAACAACATTTGTTTGGTCTTGAACACCAAAGTTGAAGATTTGAGCTCCAACGAAATAATTTGCATCAACATGATTAGATGGAGTTCTTCCGTACTCAACACCGCTATTGTTTTCACCAGAAATGTAAGCAGTAGTAGTTTGAACATCATTTTGAGGTTGCTCAATGATTGCGAAATCATCTACAAACCAAGCATATCCCCAAGTACCAGTCCAATGAAGTCTGATGTATATATCAGAAAGCTCAGTAGGAGTTAAACCTACTAGTGCAGAACTAATGTTAATTTGCATTAGTTGAGGGTTAGTTGTTGCTGCACTATTAGCCCAGTTTGGGAAAGCATCAAAAACATTAGTTAGAGTTGAAATGTCAGTTAATGGATCTAAATCTGGCCAAGTAACATTACCAGCACCATCACCAATACCAACAACAACGTAAGGTCTTTCACTGTTATACCTTCTGTAATGTGTCTCAAATTCAACAACAACATTTGGATACGCAGATAAATCAATTGGAGATGCCATTGTAATCCAGCTGTCTTCAATTTCAGAACCACCATTTGCTCCACCATATGCATCAGAATCTACTATTGCCCAACCATCAGCTGCAGTTGAAGAAACTATGTCAGCAATAGGATAAGAACCAGCACAGGAAACTGTACCAATTGACCAATCTAATGCACAAGCAGAAGCATCATGACCAATAACCCAATCAGCAGCACTGCTAAATGTGTTAGACCAAAGAACTGTTTTTTCTTGGTTAAAATTGTTTGTGATAGGCTTTAATTCAGAATGCTCTACAGAACGAGCAACTGGTCCTTCACTTTTTTTATACTGTGCGTTAAGTCCAGAAACTATTGCAACAGATAAAATACTTAAGTAAATTTTTTTCATTTTGTTTGTTTTAAATTATAAAGTTTTATACTAGGGTTAATTATAAGGTTTGCAAATAAAATTAATTTAAAGCGAAAATCCAAATAAATCAACCCTTTGGATGTTTTTTAAAGACTCATTATCAATTATATAGTTGCTTGCTCTTGGTATGCTTCAATAGGTAAGCAACTACAAACAAGGTTTCTATCTCCATGCGCATTGTTTACTCTACCAACTGGTACCCAGTATTTGTTTTCATAGAGTGAATCTGTAGGGTAAGCTGCTTTGGTTCTTGAATAACTGTGTTCCCATTTGTCATTTATAAGAGATGCAGCAGTATGTGGAGCATTTTTTAGAACATTATCTTCTTTAGGATAAATACCCTCTTCAATTTCTTGAATTTCTTCTCTTATTTTAATCATTGCTTCAACAAATCTGTCAAGTTCACATAGAGCTTCACTTTCAGTTGGTTCAATCATCATTGTTCCTGGCACTGGAAAACTTACTGTTGGAGCGTGGAATCCATAATCAATTAACCTTTTTGCAATGTCTTCTACTTCTACACCAGAATCTTTTTTAAATTCTCTACAATCAATAATCATTTCATGAGCAACTCTTCCATTAGGACCTGTATAAAGCACATCATAATATGAATGTAGTTTTGCTTTTAGATAATTTGCATTAAGAATAGCAAGTTCAGTAGATTTTTTTAGTCCGCTAGCACCAAGCATTTTAATATATCCATAAGAAATAAGTAGAATTAAGCCACTGCCATAAGGAGCAGAGTTAATGGGCTTAATTGCTTTTTCTCCTCCTGTTTTAATTATTGGGTTTCCTGGTAAAAAAGGAGCGAGGTGCTTGGCAACTCCAATGGGTCCCATTCCAGGACCACCACCACCATGAGGAATAGCAAAAGTTTTGTGCAAGTTTAAGTGACAAACATCAGCTCCAATGAGTCCTGGAGAGGTAAGACCAACTTGAGCATTCATGTTTGCTCCATCCATGTATACTTGGCCACCATTTTCGTGAATTATATCTGTGATTTCAATAATGCTTTCTTCAAAAACACCATGGGTAGATGGGTAAGTAACCATCAAAGCAGCTAAGTTAGCTGAATATTCTTGAGCTTTTTCCCTCAAATCAGAAACATCAATGTTTCCATTTTCATCACAACCGACAATAACAACCTTCATTCCAGCCATTACAGCACTTGCTGGATTTGTTCCATGTGCACTACTTGGTATTAAACAAATGTTTCTTGCGCTATCATTATTGTTTTCATGGTATGCACGAATAACCATTAATCCAGCGTATTCTCCTTGTGCACCACTATTGGGTTGTAATGACATTCCTGCAAATCCAGTTATGTCGCATAAGTCTTTTATGAGAGTGTCAAAAATTTGTTGATACCCTTCTGCTTGGTCTATTGGAGAAAATGGATGAAGATTGGCAAATTCATCAATTGTTATTGGAATCATTTCTGATGCTGCATTTAATTTCATTGTGCAAGAACCTAACGAAATCATGGTATGTGTTAATGATAGATCTTTGTTTTCCAATGTTTTTAAATACCGCATCATTTCTGTTTCTGAATGATAGGAATTGAAAACTGGATGCGTTAAAATTTCATCTTTTCTCTGCATGTAAACAGAAGGACTATCAGATTTTTCAAGTATTATTGATTTATTCAATGCATCATTTAAGCACTTAACTAGTTTTTCTAAATCAGACCAATCAGTTAATTCATCAATTGAGATGACAGCAATCCCTTTATCAAAATAGTAACCAAGATTGATTTCGTTTTTTAAAGTAAACTCTTCTAAACGTTTTAAGTCTGCTTTAAAACTAATTGTGTCAAAGGCATTTTCGTTGAGAACTTCAACGCCAGCATTTTCTAATGCAGATTTAAGTGAAATTGTTTTAGAGTGAATATCTTTAGCTATTTGTCTTAGGCCTTTTGGTCCATGATAAACTGCATACATGCTTGCCATAACTGCTAATAAAGCCTGTGCGGTGCAAATGTTTGATGTAGCTTTGGCTCTTTTAATGTGCTGCTCTCTAGTCTGAAGAGCCATCCTTAAAGCATTATTACCATAGCTGTCTATCGAGACTCCGATTATTCTACCAGGAATAAACCTTTTGTGTTCTTCTTTACAAGAAAAATAAGCTGCATGAGGACCACCATAACCCATAGGCACTCCAAATCTTTGTGTAGAACCAACAACAACATCAGCACCCCAACTTCCAGGAGATTCAAGTAAAACAAGGCTTAATATGTCCGAAATTACAGCAAGCTTAATTTCGTTATCATGACATTTACTTGCAAAAGACTTATGATTAAAAATATTTCCTAGGTTATCAGGATATTGTAAAACAGCTCCAAAATAAGTGTCATCCATTTTGAAATCTTCTGGACTTCCAAATGTTAGCTCTATTCCTAGAGGTTCGGCTCTACATTCTAAAACCTCTTTTGTTTGAGTAAAAATAAAGTCAGAAACATAAAACTTATTTACTCCTGCTTTTTCTTGCTTTCTAGTTCTCATATGAAAGAACATTAACATAGCTTCAGCGGCTGCTGTTCCTTCATCTAAAAGTGATGCGTTAGAAAGTTCCATTCCAGTTAAATCTGTTATCATGGTCTGGAAATTCAACAATGCTTCTAATCTACCTTGAGAAATTTCTGCTTGATAGGGAGTGTATGCAGTGTACCATCCTGGGTTTTCTAAAACATTTCTTAAAATTACTGACGGAGTTTCTGTCCCGTAGTAACCTTGACCTATGTATGAGTCGTAAAGCTTGTTTAGTTTGGCAACTGAATTTATATGAGTTAAATATTCTCTTTCTGACATTGCTTCTCCAGTAACTAGCTCTTTTTCAGCTTTTATGTTAGATGGAATTGTTTCATCAATTAATTCAGAAACAGATGATGCATTTACTTGGGAAAGTATATTTTTTGTCTCTTCTTCAGTAATTCCGATGTGTCTGTTTACAAATGATTTATGGCTCATAATTGGAATGAATTTTTTGGCAAATATATTAACAAATCAATCTAAAAATAATTTAGTTAAATATTGTTTTCACATGTATTTTAAAAATAAGATGTTTTAAGATTCCAAGAATCAACTTATCTTTGTATTATAGAAGTTAATTGAATTCCTTTCACATGTTAATTCAATTCATTACAGTTTTTTAAGAATGCAATTTTTATATCGTTGGTTAATTTATGGTAATTTTTGGATAGCGTTTGGTGCGGTTGGTTTAACCTATGCAAATTCAATGATGATTTACAATCAAGTGAATTACAAACTCTTAATTGTTGTTTTTTTAACAACTCTTTCTGGGTATAATTTACAAAGAATAATGAGGGGAAAAGAGCAAAATTCTTATGAGTTAAAAGATGATTGGCTTTCAAAAAATATTATTTCATTGGCAATAATTTCTATTGTTTCTCTTTTGATTTGTGCCTATTTATTTATCGGTTTTAGTTTAGATAGATTATTAATATTTGCTCCTTTTTCTTTCATTGTTCTGTTTTATAGATGGCCAATTTTAGGCATATCACTTAGAGATATTCCATTTATTAAAGTATTGTTAATTGCATTTTGTTGGGGGTTTGTTACTGTTTTTCTTCCTGAATTATATTACGGGAATAAATTTCTCAATAATTGGATTTATATATTAAGTAGTTTTTTATACATTCTTGGTTTAACCATTCCATTCGACATTAGAGATATGGATTTGGATAATCAATCTAAAAAAACAATCCCACAATTATTTGGTAAGCCAATTTCTTGCGTATTAGCTACAGTTATTATTCTTTTGTCTGGTATAGTCTTTTTTATGTTGAAACAATATTCTATGTTTTTACATTGTTTATTTTCTGCATTAATTGTTTTATTCTCTTATAAAACTAGATCTGACTGGTATTATTCATTTATTTTGGATGGATTATTAGTAATTATACCTTTGTATTTTTTATTCTAATAAAGTGAGAAGAGCAAAAATATTGATTATTTATACTGGTGGGACTATCGGTATGATCACAGAACCTTCAAGTGCTGTGTTAAAACCTTTTGATTTTAATCAAATCACTCAAGAGATTCCAGAGTTAAAAAAAATTAAATGTTCGCTTGATGCTGTTTCATTTAAAAACCCAATAGACTCTTCTAATATGAATTTTTCTTCTTGGAAAAGAATTGGAGATTTTATATGGAAAAATTATGAAAATTACGATGGCTTTGTTGTGCTCCACGGTTCAGACACTATGGCTTATTCTGCTAGTGCTTTAAGCTTTATGTTTAGAAATTTATCTAAGCCAATTATTTTCACTGGCTCTCAACTTCCAATTGGAACCATTAGGACAGATGGCAAAGAAAATTTAATAACAGCTATTGAAATTGCTTCATCATCAAAAAACAATAAACCTATTATTCAGGAAGTTGCTATTTATTTTGAATATCAATTGTATAGAGCAAATCGAACAACAAAGGTTAGCTCCGAAGATTTTGAAGCTTTTAAATCTTTTAATTACCCAACATTGGCTGAAGCTGGAATTAATATAAAATACAATTATTCTGCGTTACTTTCAAGTGAAAGTAATGTGCAATATTTTTCAAGTTTTGATAATTCAATTGGTGTTATTTATCTATATCCAGGTATGGATTTTAACATGTTGGAAAAACAACTCAATTTAGAAAAACAGCGTGCAGTTGTTTTATTAACATTTGGTTCGGGGAATGCTCCAACAGACAAAAAGTTTTTGAAAATCATTGGAAACAATATTTCTAAAGGAAAGTTCATTGTAAACCTAACACAGTGCAATGCAGGAAGTGTACAGTTGGGCAAGTATGAAACAAGTGCTAAATTAAAAGAGTTAGGAGTTGTTGGTGCTAAAGACATGACAATAGAAGCGGTAATAACTAAGCTAATGCTACTACTGGCTGAGAATAAAACAATAAAAGAGTTAAAGAAAAGTTTTCAAGAAAATATTTCTGGTGAAATTTGAAAATTAAGCCTGTAAATTCACTCTTTCTTAGAATTCTTGAAATAAATTTTTATTTACAACGTTAAAATTTTGTATTTTTCGAACCAATTTAATTTACAATAAGAGGAAATCCTCATTTTTTAAAGATTTAAAACCACAAAGAAACAACAATTATGAAAAAAGTATTTGCGTTTATTGCAGTATTCGGAATGTTATCAATGAGTACATTAACTGCTCAAGATTCACTACCTAATGACTCTACTGTAGCTCCTATTGAAGAAGTCGTAGAAGAAACACCTGAAGAAGTGCCTTTAGAAGAAGTAGTAGAAGAGCCTGCAGATGAAGTTGCTGAAACTGCTGGGATTTCACAATCTCTTAAGTTGAAATTTATTGAAGGTGGACCATTGTTCATGTCTTTTGTACTTATCGCTTTAATTTTAGGTTTAGCATTGTCTATCGAACGTATTATTTATTTAAACCTAGCTACTACAAACACTAAGTCTTTATTAGATAGCATTGAAGATGCTCTAGCTAATGGCGGAGTTGATGCAGCAAAAGAAGTTTGTAGAAATACTAGAGGTCCTGTTGCAAGTATATTTTACCAAGGATTAGAAAGAAGCTCAGAAGGTGTTGAAATGGTAGAAAAATCTGTTATTTCTTACGGTGGCGTTCAAATGGGGTTATTAGAAAGAGGTCTTTCTTGGATAGGTTTATTTATTGCTCTTGCACCTATGCTTGGTTTTATGGGAACTGTAATAGGTATGATTCAAGCATTTGATATTATCGAATTAAAAGGAGAAGCTAAGCCTGATGAATTGGCTGGTGGTATTAAGGTTGCTCTTATTACAACTGTTTCTGGTTTAATTGTTGCTATTATTTTACAGATTTTTTATAATTACATTGTTTCTAAAATTGATTCATTAGTTAATCAAATGGAAGATGCTTCTATTTCTTTGATTGATATTTTAGTTAAGCACGAAGTTTCTTCAAAGTAATTCTAATTCTAATTATATAATTATTATGGATACTAAGGTTCAAAATATTGTACTCAAATCAATAACAGGTCTTATCATTTTTTTAGGAGTCTTGTTTACCGTTATGGTAATGGGAGATGACAATCCTGCAGAAATGAGTTATGCTCAGCAAGAACAGTGGGCAATTAAAGAAGCTAAAGACTTAAAGCTAAATGAAGAACTTAGCTCTTCTGAGCTTAGTCAACACATTACATCAAGAACCTCAGAAATTGCATCTGAAAAAAGCAAAGCATTATGGTCTGATGTTTCTTTAGTTATCGGATTTACCAACACAATTTTAATTTTAGGAGTTTTAATTGTTTTAGGCGGATTCATTTATTTACTTGTAATTGACAGAAAAAAAGCTTTACGTATTCTTGGAGGCATTGGAATTTTTGCTCTTTTAATGGTTATTGTTTATGCGGCATCATCAAGTGATGTTCCTGCCGAGATGATTAATTCTGAAGTAGGTCTTCTTGAAGAAGAAAAAATACACACTCCAGAAAATTGGAAAATTGCTAGTGCAGCTATTAATGCAACAGGAATTCTAATTTTAGTAGCTCTTATTGGTTGGATTGGTGGTACAGTAGTTAAGTATTTCAGATAATAAATAGTTATGGCAAAAAAAGAAATAGAAGAAATAAATGCAGGTTCAATGGCTGACATTGCCTTTTTACTTCTTATTTTTTTCCTTATTACAACAACAATGAATCTTCCTCAAGTTCATGAGGAAAGGTTGCCTCAAAAGTCAGAAATTGAATTTTTGTTAAACAAAACGAATGTTCTTCAAATTCAAGCTACTAAAACAGATAAAATTGCTATTGAAGAGGAATTTGCTAAACTGGAAGACATACAAGAAGCTGTAAAAGAATTTTATGTGCATAAAGTTGGTGATAGAAGATGGCCAAAATACATAGATGTCACTAGAAAAGTTTGTGAAGATACACTTGTTAGGTTAGACGAAGTTCTTAAAGTTTATCCAGACGCTCCTCTTTATAATATTGAAAGAGGTATTTGGGCATCTAGACTAGAAGCCGTAAAGTTAATTGGAGATTTCCCTGCTTTACCCAATAGTGCAACAGTGTCAATACAGCTAGATAATGCTACATCTTATGATATTTATATGCAAGTATTGGATCAAATTATGTTAGGATTAAATGATTTAAGGAATGAGTTGTGTTTAGAAAAATTTGGCATTCCATTTACTAAGCTCAATAAAAAAGTAGAAACTGATAAAGCTAAAATTTCTGCAATTCGTCAGGTTTATCCTAAAAGAATAATGAAAGAGAAGAACAGGTCAGTTCAGTAAAATTTATATTATGTCAAAATTTTCAAAGGGTAAGAAAAGAAAAGATCCTGCAATATCTACTGCAGCCTTACCAGATATTGTTTTTATGTTACTTTTCTTTTTTATGGTAACAACTGTTTTTAAAGAAAAAGAATCTAAAAAAATTGTTATTGACAAAGTCACTATTAAAGAGACTGTTGATTTAGAAAAAAATGTTAAAGCAGCATATTATTGGATTGGAAAAGTGCCCGGTGAATTCACAGCAAAAGGAGAACCTCTTTACAAAACACAATTGGATGATGATTTAATAAATGATAATTCTGAAATCAGAAACTACTTAAATAAGTTAAAGAAGAATCCAGAATTTGCTCAAGTATGGGATTCTAAATTTTTCAATGTTTTTAAGGTTGATAAAAAAACTAAAATGAGGTTAGTAAGAGAAATACAAGATGAACTGAAAGAAGCTGAAGCATTTAAAGTTGTTTATTCTGTTCAAAAAGACAAGAAGAAAAAGTAAACTAGATTATTTTTTAAAAAGGGAACTTTATGTTCCCTTTTTTTATGCTGAATAATTTTGTTTTATCTTTTTTAGAAGATTATTTTTTCTCCAAAAAATGAACAATAAAGCAATGCTAATTAGAAGTGTAATTATATTTTGGTAAGAATTTTCAATTGTAATTATATTTTCTAAATCCATTCCCCTTTTTTTTGAATATATGGAAATAATACTTAAGCTATTAAAAGTAAAGTGTAACAAAATGGTAGACCATATGTTATTAGTTATTGCTATTGTATAGCCCAATAATAATCCTAAGATTAGTAATGGTATGATGTTGTAAAATTGAAAATGCAACATAGCAAATATTATAGAAGAAATTAATATTCCAATATGAAAATTATTTGTCCATCTAATTAACAAGGTTTGTAATACCCCTCTAAATGCAATCTCTTCACAAATTGCTGGTACTAGCGCCATTAATAAAAAATTAAATAATAAACTTTTATTTGTTGTGCCTATAAATGATTGATGAATTTCATCCATCTTTTCTTGATTATACCTAATTAGATTCATTGTTTTATTACCTAAAAAAGAAAAATCAATGCTGTGATTTAACTCCAGAAGGAAAGAACTAGAAATCACCATAATTGTCAAAATTAATGGAAGTGCTATTATGGTGCTAAGCTTTAGTTTCTGAAATTTCAATAGTTGATTATACTTTTTATTGAAAAACCAACAAAAGGCTATTGAAGGAATAAGAAATGTGCCGATTTGATCTAATAAAGCAGCAATTTTATAAGATCTAATAGTATTGTTATTAAAGCTTTCAAGATGAGTTAAATCAATTTTAAAAGCCCAAAGTGAAATATAATAGCTTAAACCACTAAAAATGATTTTCCCTATGAGACAAAAGATGAAAAAATAAAATAATTTTTCAGTAAAGGATTTAGTATAATAAGTACCATTTTTCATATTTATAGCAGTGCTTATGTCCTTAAATATTAATTTTGATGTGTAAAATTACATTTTTGATATACATAGGAGACATAAAATTAACTGAATTTCCATTGCTTTTAGCTCCAATGGAAGATGTTAGTGACCCACCTTTCAGAGCACTTTGTAAAAAGCATGGCGCAGATGTCATGTATACTGAATTTATTTCTTCAGAAGGCCTGATTAGAGATGCAGCCAAAAGTGTACAGAAATTAGATATTTTTGAATACGAAAGACCAGTTGGAATTCAAATATTTGGTTCAGAAATTGAATCTATGAAAAAAGCTACGGAAGTTTGTGAAGCAGCTAATCCAGATATAATTGATATTAATTACGGTTGTCCAGTTAAAAAAGTTGCAGGTAAAGGTGCTGGAGCTGGAATCTTACAAGATATTCCAAAGATGGTTGCATTAACCAAAGAAATAGTTAAATCTACTTCTCTTCCAGTTACTGTTAAAACCCGTTTGGGATGGGATGAGAATTCTAAATACATTGTTGAGGTTGCAGAGCGCTTGCAAGATGTAGGAATTAAAGCAATTTCAATTCATGGTAGAACACGTGCTCAAATGTATAAAGGGGAGGCAGATTGGTCGCTTATTGCAGCGGTTAAGAACAATTCAAGAATGAATATTCCTGTATTTGGAAATGGTGATATAACTTCTGCTGAAAAGGCATTGGATTATAAAAATAGATTTGGTGTCGATGGTCTAATGATTGGAAGAGCTAGTATTGGAAATCCATGGTTTTTCAATCAAGTTAAATCTTTTATTAATAATGGAATTATTTTAGACCCTCCAACATTAAAAGAAAAATTGGATGCGGTTCAAGAACATTTAAATTTTAGTATAAAATGGAAGGGCGAGAAACTTGGTATTTTAGAAATGAGAAGACACTATTCTAATTATTTTAAAGGAATCCCTGATTTCAAAAAATTTAGAATTCAATTAGTTACATTAGAAAATAAAGAAGATTTATTTAATGTTCTAAATACAATTCAAGAACAATTAATAATGCAACAGCAATGAAAATATATACAAAAACAGGCGATAAGGGAAAAACCTCTTTACTGGGAGGAGATAGAGTGAAAAAAAATGATTTAAGGATTGCTGCTTATGGTACAGCAGATGAATTAAATTCATGGCTTGGTCTTTTGAAAGACCAAGAGATTCCAGAAGATGATGTTACATTTCTTGTTGAAATTCAAAATAAAATTTTCACTATAGGTTCTCATCTTGCCGCAATTGGAAATAAGAAAGTAAATTTATCTATACCCTCAATTAAAGAGTCAGATTTAACTGTTATTGAAATTAGAATAGATGAATTTCAAGAAAATTTACCACCAATGAAAAATTTTATTTTACCTGGTGGGCACACTACTGTTTCTTATTGTCATCTTGCCAGAACAGTTTGCAGAAGGTGTGAACGGTTAGTTATAGAGCTGTCAGATAATGAGGAGGTTAATCCTTTAATTATTCAATATTTTAATAGACTCTCAGATTTCTTATTTGTGCTTTCAAGAAAATTATCTCATCACTTGGGAGCTGTTGAAACTACTTGGAATTCAAAAAAATAATATAAAGTTGGTTTTTTACTTTGATGTATCAAC
>Ga0315322_10001036_pt1 | contig 21409 bp, 13 predicted proteins | sample M110021515metaG_FD_203461 | JGI IMG/M metagenome (GOLD analysis project Ga0315322, IMG submission 203461) | Ammonia-oxidizing marine archaeal communities from Monterey Bay, California, United States - M1 100m 21515 | ecosystem: Environmental > Aquatic > Marine > Intertidal zone | place: USA...
AGATGAGCATTGATATCCGCACATGCTTCAACTAAGTGCTTTACTGCCATCACATTCAATTCCCAACATGCCTCCTTACTTGATTCACAAGCATCAACATTAGTCATGGCCGCTGTATTAATTACAACATCTGGTTTTAATGATTGAAACAATTTCTTAACCTCAAAGGGTCTAGTAATGTCAAGTGAATGATAATTTCGAATAGGCAGCTCCTCGTTGCGATTAGCCCCCAAAGAAGTTGCTATTAAATTAAATATTTCGGTGTCTTTAAGCTGGGAAATCAACTTTTGACCTAAAAGACCGTTAGAACCAGTGATTAGAATAGTTTTTCTGCCCATTTAATTTGAAATGCCAAAAACACTATTAAGCTCCATAATTTGCTCCGGCTTTCCAAGTACAATTAAAATACTACCTGGCACAATTTCCGTATCACCATCCGGATTGATTATATAGTTGGCCGAGGGATCTTTGAATCCAATAATATTACAGCCCGTTTTATACTTTGCATTTAAATCAGCAATAGTATTGAATTTTGAATCCGCAGGTAAATTATCAAATGAAACAGCCTCTAAGGTTACATCTGACTCTCCTTGAATACTAATATTGTCTAAAAATTCAATGACATCAGGCGTTACTACGAGAGACGCCATGTGCGATCCACCAAGAGAATCTGGCATAATTACGTTGTTAGCTCCCGCTATTTTTAATTTTCTCACGGTCGATGCGTTTGAAGCCCTGGAAATAATGGTCAATTTCTTATTGGTTTCACGAGCTGTGAGTACTACAAATAAATTATCAGAATCCGAAGGCAAAGTAGTTATTATTGCACTTGCCCGTTCAATACCAGCTTGTAACAAATCTTCATCTTTTATTGCATTACCACTTAAATACGGGAATTTTTTCTCCAGCTCAAATTTTTCAATAATCGCTTCGTCCTTTTCAATTACAACGAAACTCATTTTATAAGCGAGTAATTGAGAAACGGCTTGGGTTCCAACTCGACCATAACCACAAACGACAACGTGACCACTCAATTTTTCCAGACTTTTTATCATTCTATAATCTTTAAAATACTTCTTATATTCTCCGCCAACTAAATAAGAAGTTATTGATGTCAACGCATAAGCAAATGTACCAAAACTTGTTATGATAAGGAAGGCCGTAAATATTCTGCCAAGATCAGACAATTCTCCAACTTCATTGAACCCAACCGTCGATACGGTCAGTATCGTCATATAGAAGGCATCTAAGAGTGTAAAATCATCTTCAATTATCAGAAACCCAACAGTGCCAAGCACTAAGATTAGCACCAATAAAAATAAGGCGTAAAAAATTTTATTAAATAATCGAAAATTAAAAAGCATACCGCCACCTATAGATCCCAAATGCTTTTCCTCCGTCGTTTAAATTTAAAAAACTTTTTATGGTCCAAAATAAATGCCATAATTAAATAAATAACAATGGGTGAACCCAATGTCAGGAAAGACAGATAAATAAAAAATATTCTGATGTTACCAACACTTATACCTAATTTTTTTCCCCACCATTCGCATACTCCGAATGCACGTTTTTCAAAATAGGATAGAATATTTCTAATCATTTTTATCAAAAAAAATTTCAAAATTAAAACGCAATTTAAACATTTTTTAGATGTCTAACGAGTACTGAAATAGTCTATATCAGATTGGAATTTCTCAGCTCCTGCTCCATTTGACTCTGTATAGCAAGCGCACTTTTACGAGCAGCCTGAACAAAATTTTCGTCATTAGACGCATACAATATACCGCGAGATGAATTCACAAGTAATCCACAGGTAGCATTAATCCCGTATTTTACCACTTCAGATAAATTTCCACCTTGAGCCCCTACACCTGGAATTAGCAAGAAGGAGTCCGGGACAATTTCGCGTACTTTGCCTAAAGAATCCGCCTTTGTTGCACCAATCACATACATCAAATTATCGGCATCTCCCCAATCTTTTGACCTTTCTAAAACTTTTTCAAAAAGCTTTTGACCTTCAGCATTTTCAAATAATTGAAAATCCTTACTGCCATCATTGGAGGTTAACGCCAAAAGAATAGCCCACTTGTCTCTGAATTTTAAAAACGGTTCTACAGAGTCCGCACCCATATAAGGTGCAATGGTTACTGAATCAAAATTAAACGTATCAAAAAATGTTTTCGCATAATAGCTAGAAGTATTTCCAATATCTCCTCGTTTAGCATCGGCTATCGTGAATATATTGGAAGGGATATGGTTTAAGGTTTTTTCTAATGTGTCCCAACCTTTTGAACCCAACATTTCATAAAAAGCAATATTGGGTTTATAAGCGACACAAAGATCTTTAGTTGCATCAATAATTCGCTTGTTGAATTCTAAAACTGGGTCATCGAACTCCATCAAATGAGTTGGAATTTTTGACAAATCCGGATCCAATCCAACGCATAGGAACGAGCGTTTCTTTTTTATCTCTTGAAATAATTGCTCTTTTGTCATTGATTATTCCTCTTCACCTTTAAGTTTCTCCGCGTTTTCCGCCATTTTCAGTGCATCAATCATTTCTTGTACATCTCCATTCATGAAATTCGCCAAATTATAAATGGTTTTATTTATTCTATGGTCAGTAATTCTGCCCTGCGGATAATTGTATGTTCTGATTTTTGCTGATCTATCGCCCGATGAAACAAGGGATCTTCTATGCTCAGCTCTTTCCTGCTGAGCCTTTTCAAGTTCTACTTGATACATTTTAGAACGAAGCATAGTTAGTGCTTTTTCAAAATTTTTGTGCTGAGATCTTCCGTCTTGACATTCCGACACAATGCCGGTTGGAATATGTGTCAACCGAACTGCAGATTCAGTTTTATTTACATGTTGCCCACCAGCTCCAGATGCGCGATAAGTGTCTCTGCGAACATCAGCCATGTTAATGTCTATATCTACATCTTCCGCCTCTGGCATAACAGCTACTGTAATTGCAGAAGTGTGCACTCTACCTTGAGACTCCGTTTCAGGAACACGCTGAACACGATGAACTCCTGATTCAAATTTAAGAATACCAAAAACTCCCTCTCCCTTGATAGACAATACTATCTCTTTGTAACCCTTGACACTTCCTTCATTAGAATTGATTAATTCAATATTCCAACCAATATTTTTAAAGTACATGGTATACATACGATATATATCTTCAACAAATATACATGCTTCATCTCCACCTGTTCCCGCACGAATTTCAATAATAACATCCTTATCATCTTCCGGAGACTTAGGAATTAGGAGGACTTTAATCTCTTCGTCCATCTCGTTTTTACGAATTTCAAGCTCCTCCAATTCGCTTTTAGCCATCTCCTTAAATTCATTATCGGACTCTGTTTTTAGAATTTCTTTGGAAGATTCAATGTTTTCAATAATATTTTTGTACTCATTATAAGCCTCCACTATCGGCTCCAGCTCCTTATATTCTTTATTTAACTTGACGTAACGCTTCATTTCAGCAATTACTGCGGGATCGACAATCAGTTTTCCAACCTCTTCGCGCCGCATATTGATGGCCTCCAATTTATCTAATAAACCACTCATATTATTCGTAAATAAATTCGCCGTATTCTGATTGAATTGTCAGCTTCTTCGATCCACTTTCAACTCTTCCAATAATTTGAGCATCTACATTATATTCTTTGGAGATGGCAATTATTTCTGATGCTTTTTCCGCTGGAACATACAGCTCCATTCTGTGCCCCATATTAAATACTTTGTACATCTCCTTCCAGTCTGTACTTGACTCTTCCTGAATCAATTTGAACAACGGCGGAGTTGGAAATAGGTTATCTTTAATAATATGACCATCATCTATGAAATGCAATACTTTAGTTTGGGCTCCTCCACTGCAATGCACCATTCCATGAATACAGTCTCGGTGCGACTTGAGCACCCTTGCAATAATCGGAGCATATGTTCGTGTTGGCGAAAGCACTAGCTTACCAATATCCAAATCTGTATCTTTCAACTTATCTGTTAACATTTTTGAACCTGAATAGACCAGTTCTTCCGGAACCGCTGGGTCGAAGCTCTCTGGGAACTTGGTCATCAAGATCTTAGAAAAAACATCATGTCTCGCAGAAGTCAATCCGTTACTGCCCATTCCACCATTATATTCGTTTTCGTAGGTAGCCGTACCGCATGAGCTTAGACCTACGATCACATCACCTGGCTGAATATTTTGATTAGATATAACCTCTGATCGTTTAAGACGCGCCACAACCGTACTGTCAACAATAATGGTCCTGACCAAATCACCCACGTCAGCCGTTTCACCTCCAGTGGATTTAATTTCTACACCGTGCTTGGATAGCTCTTTTAATATTTCTTCTGTACCGTTAATAATTGCTGAAATGACCTCTCCGGTGATTAAATTTTTATTCCTACCAATTGTACTAGACAAAAGTATGTTGTCAACGGCACCAACACATAGCAAGTCATCAACATTCATGATTAAGGCATCCTGGGCAATGCCCTTCCAAACACTCAGATCTCCCGTTTCTTTCCAGTACATATAAGCTAGAGACGATTTGGTCCCTGCACCGTCTGCATGCATGACAATGCAATAATCCTGATCACCCGTTAATTCGTCTGGAACAATTTTACAAAATGCTTTCGGGAAAAGTCCTTTGTCAACATTTTGAATAGCAGCATGAACATCTTCCTTTCCAGCAGAGACTCCTCGCGCGTTGTATCTAGTTTCTATTACCATAAATGCTACAAAAATAAAAAAGCCCCACAATCGTGAGGCTCAATACGTTAATAAGTTATAAACTTTTATTCTGCTCCACCAGAAGGCTTATAATCAAAACTCAACACTCTAAATTGAGTTCTTCTGTTCTTTTGATGCGCAGCTTCTTGTTCCTCTTCGGTCGGAAGCTTATCAATTTCACCGCATTCAAATTTAGGCCCACGAGGTTGTTTTTCACCATATCCTACAGGCACCATTCTATCTGCAGGAATATTTTTTGAAACTAAATAATCTACACATGATTGTGCTCTTTTCTGAGACAACTTTTGATTATATGAATCAGAACCTCGGCAATCAGTATGCGATTGCAGCTCTATTACAATGGACGGATTTTCATTAAGTGTTCTGAATAAGTAATCCAATGAGTCTTCTGAGTTTATCGTTTCATTTATCTGCAAAGCCCATTTATCTAAATCATATCGTACCTCAGGAAAATCAATAACTACATCTTTAGTTGCAGGTTGAATTTCATAGGCCGAATAAAAATGCTTACCCGTTGTTCGACCAACTGTCGAGACACTCCCGTTACCAATAAGAAAGTCTGTTTTGGAAATCTCAATGGTATAATTTGTCTCCTTCTTAATCAACCTATTACCATTTTCCTCCTTAAATTTGAACTTACCCGTTGCATCTGTCATTTTCGTAACACTAGTACCATCCGACCCTATAAGAGTAATACTGGCATCTGGGACAGGTTCCAGTGTAGCTTTATTTTTTACTTCTATTTCCCAAGTGAACATAATCTCAGGAACTTTAAAGCTATAAATATCATCATGGCCTTTTGTTTTCAGTTTACCCACTGTTCTAGAAGAAGTGAAAAACCCTTTTTCCGAAGTGCCTCTATCAAAAATAATTCCGAAATCATGTTCAGAAGAGTTCAGAGGATATCCTAAATTTTCAATCTCACCCCATTGGCTTTCTCCTGTAGATGCCGCCTTAAACATATCAAGACCACCCATACCTATATGCCCATTAGAAGAAAAATACAAAGTGCCATCCGGTTTTAGATGCGGAAACATTTCGTCTCCTTCAGTATTGATTCCCTCACCCAAATTGGTTGGAGGTCCAAATTTCTTTTCTTTTCTTTCCCATTTAGCCATCCACAAATCTTTCCCACCGAATCCACCTGGCATATCGGAAGCAAATATTAAAACCTGATCGTTAGCAGAAAGACAAGGATGTCCTATCGTAATGGTATCTCCGCCATCTGGCTTTAAACCAATACTTTCCGCAGTTTTCCAATTAGAACCTTGTTTCGTTGAAACCATTATATCACATCCAATGTTGTGCTTCTTTTCTCTTGGACAACGTGTAAAATACATGGTATTTTTTTTCCTATTGAAAGTAGCAGCACCCTCATTATCTTCGGTATTAATTGTTGTAGCCATCGGTTTAGGCTCACTCCATTTCCCATTGTTATCTCTGGTAGTAATCCACAAATCCATAAAACTCTCACCAGTTCTATCATCAACATCAGCCCCAGTAGAACCCGGTCTAGAAGAAGAAAAAATTAATTGTTTGTACTTCGGATCAGAGAATACAGGTGAGAAATCATACTTATCTGTATTTAACTGTAGCTCAGAGGCAATTATGTGTCTAGTCTTGTTATTGATCCACTCCTGCGATTGTGTACAAGCTTTAAGCCCATCTTCTGCTAATTTGAAACCGGGTTTTATTTTTAAGAATTTTTCATACTCATCTGCAGCATCTTTATACTCCCCCTCTTCTTTGATAACCTCTGCTAACTGATAAATCACCAATGGATTGGTCTTATCATATTTTAGTTTGATTGCTCTTCTGTAGAAGGTCTCCGCCTGTGTTGGTTCAACCAACATTCTGTAGCATTCTCCAATTTGAAAATTAATCCGTGCTTTTTCAGCTGGTTTGGCTTTCGTCTCAGCTTTCTTATATGCATCTATAGCTGAAAAGAATTGTTCATTTTTAAATTTCGCATCTGCTTCTTTAGTGAAGTTTTTTTGAGAATAAGCTCCCACACACACTACGGAAACAATCAACACTGCAGCAAATTTTCTAAATAATCTCATGTTTTAGTTTCTTATGCTTTCCTTAAAATCGTTCATCGAAGAAACGAAAATAAGTAAATATTTTAATTCATCAACCAAAACTATACCACATTTGACTCTCTTAGAACTTCAAGAAACCACAAAAGTTGGGATTTTGATTTGTATTAGGTACAAACTCTTCAATTTTTTACCTAAAAAAAATTCATTTTAATTAGCAAATAACATTTCTCTCAGCTTCGGCAAAGGCCAAAATTCATCTGCCACTATCATCTCCAGCTTATCTGTATCGTATTTAATTTTATCAAAAAAGGGTTTTATCTTGTCGCAGTATGTCTCCGCTCTTTTTTCCAGGTCCTCTATTTTATTGGCCTTTTTCCGCATGGTTATCATGGCTTCAACGTTCTGTTTAATAGCTGTAAACCTTTTTGAAATCTCTTTAATCATTTCGATTTGAGTGCTTGTATAGGTTTCTACATCATCACTCATAATATCCATAATTCCCTCTACATTTTCTACAAGTAGTTTTTGATATTTAATAGCGGCAGGAATAACATAATTGTAGGAAATATCACCTAAAATTCTGGCCTCTATTTGCAATTTCATTACATAATTCTCCAATTCTATTTCGTGACGTGCATGCAATTCAACCGAAGAAAGCACATTCATTTCTTCAAAAAGCGCAATCGTTTTTTTGTTTACCATAGCGGCAAGCGCACGTGGAGTATTCTTGAAATTTGAAAGCCCTCTCTTTTTTGCTTCCTTCACCCATTCATCTCCATAACCATTCCCCTCAAAACGAATATTTTTGGACTCTATAATTAATTTTTGAAGCTCCTTCAATATTGCTTCGTCTTTCTTCTCTCCAGTAACAATTCGAGCATCTACAGAGACTTTGAACAATTGTAGCTGTTTAGCAACAATTGTATTTAAAGCAATCATCGACGATGAGCAATTGGCTGTTGAACCTACTGCCCTAAATTCAAATTTGTTACCCGTAAATGCAAATGGGGATGTTCTATTCCGATCGGTATTATCCAACAATATCTGTGGGATTTTGCCGATTTTCAGTTTCAATTCAGTTTTATCTTCCGGGGTCATTTTACCTGACTTAATGTTCTTCTCTAGCTTATCTAACATTTCTGTTAGCTGAGATCCAATAAAAACTGAAATAATAGCCGGCGGTGCCTCATTAGCACCAAGCCTATGATCATTTGAAGCAGACGCAATAGATGCGCGCAATATATCTGCATTGTCATAAATAGCTTTGATTGTGTTTACAAGAAAGGTTAAAAACTGCAGATTCGATTTGGGGTTCTTTCCTGGACTTAATAGATTGATACCCGTATCCGTTGCAAGCGACCAGTTGTTATGTTTCCCAGATCCGTTTAATCCAGCAAAAGGTTTTTCATGAAACAAAACTCTAAAATTGTGTTTCCTGGCTACTTTTTCAAGTACATCCATTAACAAGAGATTATGATCATTTGCTAAGTTTGTTTCTTCAAAAACAGGAGCACACTCAAACTGATTCGGTGCAACCTCATTGTGTCTGGTTGTAACAGGGATTCCCAATTTCAAAGATTCCTGCTCATAGTCTCGCATAAAAGCCAATGCTCTATCAGGAATAGACCCAAAATAATGGTCATCCAGTTGTTGTCCTTTTGCAGGATAATGACCAACCAATACTCTCCCTGTAGTTGCAAGATCAGGCCTAGCATGATAAAGGGATTTATCGACTAAAAAATACTCCTGTTCCCAACCTAAAGTAGCATTTACTTTGGTTACACTCTTATCAAAGTATTGACATACTTTAGTTGCCGCATCATCAATAGCAGAAAGTGCTTTTAAAAGAGGCATTTTATAGTCTAAAGCCTCACCAGTATAAGCAATAAATATGGTTGGTATACATAAAGTAGTTCCCATCACAAAAGCAGGTGAAGATGGATCCCAAGCCGTATACCCCCTGGCTTCAAAGGTGTTTCTAATACCTCCATTAGGAAAACTTGAGGCATCTGGCTCTTGCTGAACTAATAGGCTACCCTCGAATTGTTCTATCGCCCTTCCTCCTTCAATTGGCTGAAAAAAAGCATCGTGCTTTTCAGCAGTTGCCCCAGTAAGCGGCTGAAACCAATGCGTATAATGAGTCGCTCCTTTAGCTAGAGCCCAATCCTTCATTGCAGATGCAACCTGATCGGCCACGGATCTATCAATTCTTTTCCCTTCGTTAGTAGCTTCCAGAACACTTTTGTAAGCCTGATCAGTAAGGTATTCCCTCATAGAATCCTGATTAAAAACGTTCTCACCATACAATTCGGAAATTCTTGCTGGTAAAACAGGAACTTGGACTGCTGCTCTTTTTTGTGCTTCTTCTATTGCGTTAAATCTAATTCGACTCATTTTGCCACGTTTTTGAATTTACAAGACAAAGGTATGTTTTTAAGGGGGTCTAAATGAGTAATAATGCTTTTTTTATCAACGCACCCCCATATTTTTGAACGAATTATTGAAAATATTTCTTTTTTTAAACTAAATGGCCTTCTCTAAAAATTAGCAAAGCAATGTAAACAAGATAAGTCAGGAACAAAACGAATCCCTTAATTCTTCCTATTCGAGACCCAACAAACAACATTACCCCTAAACCAATAGCGATACCCAACATCCACCAAAAGTCAAAATAAAGAACGGACTCCTGCACTGCTATTGGATGCGCCATTGCCGTGATTCCGATGACTGCCATAATATTAAAGATATTAGAACCCACCAAATTCCCTAATGAAATATCTGTTTGTTTGCGATATGCAGCAACCGCAGAAGTAACTAATTCGGGCGCAGATGTACCAAATGCCACAATTGTGAGACCTATAACATGCTCTTCCATCTCCAAAGATTTGGCGATATTAACAGCTCCCTTAATGAGCCATTCTGCGCCAAAATAAAGCGCAACAAAACCAATTAATATGTAAATAGATGCTACCCAAACAGCTGACTTTCCAGTCTCTTGATTGTCTTCCCTCTTAGACAATCCAGAATCTCTCCTTGATTTGACCACTAATACCACAGTAAATATGACCAAAAAAACAAATAGCAGAATTCCTTCCCAAGATTGAATTTGACCGTCCAATGCAAAAACGATAAATAAGAGTGTCGCCAACACTAACATTGGCCAATCCAATCTTTTCGTTTGACGACCTGGCACCACCGGAAATATGATTACTGTCAATCCCAAAACCAAAGCTATATTGGCAATATTAGATCCAACAACATTACCTATTGCAATCCCAGGACTACCGTTCAGTGCAGACTGCAAACTAACCAATAACTCAGGAGCTGATGTTCCAAACGAAACAATAGTCATCCCAATTACCAATGGGGAAATGAGTAATGCCTTTGCAACAACTACAGACCCCTTAACCAGGAATTCTCCTCCCAAAGCAAGAACTAATAAACCACCAACTAATAGTCCTACATCTACAATCATTTCTCGAGATCCTTGAATGGCTTTGTAAGCTCTTTCATTGGTTTTTCCAAATCTTCAAAAGGCCGTTTTATGTCCTTAGCAACTGAACTAGCGCCAGATTCTGTGTCGTGCACTGAACTTTGAATGTCACGTTGAATGTCTTGCGTAGCGTCTTTGATTTGACGCATACCTCTACCCAAGGTGCGTGCGATTTTAGGCATACTTTTAGAACCGAAAAACATCAATACGATTAGGAGAATTATAATAATTTCTCCACCACTCATTCCGAACATAACTATTTAGTATAATGACAAAAGTAAAAAAGCCTCTCCAATGGAGAGGCTTTCATACAAGTATTTATAAAATTTTATGCTTTTTTCTTAGTCGTGTTTGCATCAAAGTTCTTTGATAAATCCACTACTGCTGGCGTGGCGATACACAAAGACGAGTACGTTCCGACGATAACTCCAATCATTAATGCGAATGTAAATCCTTTAATACTATCGGCAAAAATGAAAATTACAAGCAATACAATAAATGTACTTAAAGAAGTATTAATTGTTCTACTTAGGGTACTATTCAATGCTTTGTTAATCACTTCCTTGTGATCTTGCTTTCTGTGAACACCCAAATACTCCCGAATCCTGTCAAATACAACAACCGTATCATTTATCGAGTATCCAACCACTGTTAAAATTGCAGCAATGAATGCTTGATCTATTTCCATTGTAAACGGAAGTATACCCCAGAATATTGAAAACAGAGACAACACAACCAATACATCATGGAACATCGCAAGCAATGCACCTAAACCATACTGCCATTTTTTAAATCTGAAAGCGATATAGACAAAAATAACTATCAACGACAAAATTATGGCAATAAATGATGACTTCATAAGTGTTTCTGTGATTGTCGCATCAACCTGTCTAAACTCTTGAATTCTGTAGGTCCCATTTAAAGTCGCTAACTCTTTAGCTTTTGCACTTTCAAGTGCTTCGTTATTGGAAGATTGGTCATCAGCAAAAACAAAACCTAATCCATTCATAGCTGATTCCACAGCTGCATCAACCATTTTGTTACCATCTAAAGACTTATCAGTGTACTTGTATTTTGTTGTAATCTCATACTGGTACTCATTGCCTCTACTTTTAACTTCAGGAGGCATATTGTCAAAAGCAACTGTTAAAGCACTCTTCAGATCTTCTTGATTCACCGTACTCTGAACTTTAACATGGTATTTTCTACCTCCACTAAATTCTACTCCGATATCTAACCCTTTAGTAACGATAGAGGCAACCCCTCCAGCAATAATTAAAGCTGAAATAACGTAAAATATTTTTCGCTTTTTAATAAACTTGTAACTCGCATTAACAAAAACATTTTCAGTCAATCTAGTTGAAAAAGAAATTTCCTTTTTTCTTTCCAGCATCAATGTGAAAATCAATCTCGTGATAAAGATTGCAGAAAACAATGAAGTAAAAATACCAATGATCAATGTTATGGCAAAACCTTGAATTGGACCAGAACCAAAATAGGCAAGAACAATAGCCGTAAACAATGTTGTCAGGTTGGCATCAATGATTGCCGAATATGCATGTTTATATCCATCCGTAATGGCTAATCTTTTTCCTTTACCAGCACGCACTTCTTCCCTTATTCTTTCATAAATAAGCACGTTAGCATCTACGGACATACCTATTGTTAGCACGATACCGGCGATACCAGGCAATGTAAGTGCTGCTCCAAGAGAAGCAAGTGTTCCAATTATAAAGAAGATATTCGCAACCAATGCGACATCTGCAACTATCCCAGCCTTAGAATAATAAAATATCATATACATCAACACCAAAACAATGGCAATCATAAAAGACAACATACCACTATCAATGTTTTCTTGACCTAGCGTTGGACCAACTTTAGACTCATCTACAATTTTAGCTGGAGCGTCTAACGAGCCTCCCTCTAAAACAGTAACTACATCTTTCACCTCGTCTAAGGTAAACTGCCCGGTTATACGGGAGTTACCACCCGTAATAGCTACTTGTATATTAGGCGCTGAATAAACCAAATCATCCAAGACGATTGCAATGGGCTTACCAATTCTTTCAGCTGTCCAAATACCCCATTCATCAGCACCTTCATTGGTCATTTGCATATTAATTTGCCACCCCGTTCCACGCTCCATATCCACAGAGTACGATGCAACATCAATATCCTCACCCGTTAATCGAGCTCTACCATCGGATTCTAATTTGATGATATACAATTCTAGTCTTTTTTCATCATCATCAGCATTACTAGGTTTGTATGCCCACATGAAAGTAACGTATGCCGGAAGGCTAGAAATTACTTCTGGATCGTTAATAATTGCGTTAACATAAGCCGTATCCGCGATTTTAACATCACCGATAATACCCCTTGCAGCTAATCCAGTATTTCTAATGTATCTGTCCCAAGGATTATCTCCTGAGAGTCTATTATCCAGAATTGAATCCTTTTCTATTTTCGTATAAGCTCTGGGTATTGAATCAAACAACACAGAATTAATTATTCGATTGTTGCTAGAATCTAAAATGGCAACACCAGAAATAGTATCCGTTTCCCAAATGGTGTCGGAAACAACCAAGTCGAAAGTGGAATCTAGTTCCATTACCTCATTACCTAAAGCTTTTTTCTCTTGGTCATACAAGTATGATTTTATCACGCGAAGGCTAGCAACAAAATTCTCATCCACTTCAGGTGTTTCCCAGAACTCTAATTTAGCCGTGCTCTGAATCAAGTTTCGTGCTCGCTCTACGTCCTTAACACCCGGAAGCTCTAAATGAATTCTTCCCGAAGCAGGTTGCTTCGAAACCGAAGGTTGCGACACACCGAACTTGTTAATCCTGGTCATGATGACTTCCTCCGTCTTGTCTAGTGCCTTATCCGCTTCTTTACGCAAAATGGCAATCACCGCATCATTGGTTAAGTCGTCGTCAAATTTCTCTTTAGAACCAACTGAAAAGAAACGAGTCATTTTTTCATCTGGACTAATGTTATCCCAGTTTTTCTTGAATAAATCAATAAAATTCTCATTAGACTCTGAAAATTCCTTGTAAGCTGCATCAAACGGATCTTTAAAAACGGATTGATATTCAGCTTGAGGCCCTGCGAGGTTTTTCACTAAATCCGGTACAGAAACTTCTAAAGTAACTGACATTCCTCCTTGAAGGTCAAGCCCTAAGTTCAGCTGATGATTTTTACAATATTGATACGTATGCCCAAAAAGGGGATATACTGACTGCGTTGACACACCTATTAAATACTGCTGCTCAAAGAAATCTCTTAAATCCGACAGGCCCGCACTATCAACAACACCAGCATCATCAGCAAAAACGATTGATTTTTTACCGACGTTGTAAGCGTATTGTGCAGGAGTTAGCCTAGACAAAGAATCTTGAACCTCCATCTGTCGGAGCTCGGCATGATTTTTAGCTTCTGATTCGACACTGCTAACAACCCATCCAAACGACAGCTGATACAAGCAAGCTAACGCCAATAATATTGTAAATAACCAAATGGCAGTTTTGTTCTGCATTTTTTTAAATTTTATTTATAGAAATCCTAAATTAAACACAAGGGTTCGTCATTAGGGCTGCAAATATAGAATTTCAATTGATTATTAACAACATTAATTTTAACGAAGCCTGAAGGTATTTTGGGTTTCCAATTTGATTCTATTAATTTTAGCTTAAAATGCAATTTAATTCCGCATCTTACCGTCGTTAAATAAACACCACATGAAATACACCTTTTTTGTCCTTTCCCTTATTTCTTTTGTTAACGGATATTCTCAACTTTATCATTTTAATGCAATCGACTCAATAGAAGTTTTAGAGTCTTCTACCCCACTTTCATTCCCTTGGGCAAGCGGTATAAACTCTGGACAAGTATCTACCATAGAATTAAATAATGATGGTTTGGTTGATTTATTTGTTTTTGACAGAACAGATAATTCCGTGTTAACGTTTTTAAACACAGGAACTGCAGGATCTCCAAATTACGTGCATGCTCCAGAGTTCGAGGAAAAGTTTCCATCAGAGATGAGGAGCTGGTGCTTACTTCGCGACTACAACTGTGATGGTAAAAAAGACATTTGGTGCTATGCCACTGGTGGAATCGCTGTTTACAAGAATATAAGCACAGGAGGGAATTTAGAATTTGAACTCACTACCAATCTCGTAATGTCTTACTACAACACAAGCTACCTCAATCTTTATGTAAGTTCGGTAGATATTCCTTCTATTGACGACATTGATGGTGACGGAGATTTAGATGTCGTTACGTTTAGCATATTCGGCACCAATCTTGAATACCATCGTAATCTTTCAATGGAAAACCATTTCACCTGCGATAGCTTAGAATTTCAAATCAGAAATAATTGCTGGGGACACTTTTCGGAGTCTTTCACAACTAGTGCACTTCAATTGCTGGATACCTGTGACAATTCTAACTTAGGAGTAGCCGCAGAATACATCCCAGACCAGACCTCTTTAGAGAATAAATCAGCCCCTCGACACAGTGGTTCTACAGTACTTACTATTGATGAAAACGGTGACGGAGTGAAAGATGTACTGATAGGAGACGTTAGCTATCCTAAAATGTCGATGCTAATCAACGGGGGCACAATCCCCAACAACAACAGCTCAATGATATTGCAAGACACGACATTTCCGAGCTATGACAACCCCATCAACTTAAAAATATTTCCAGCAGCTTTTTATGAAGATGTTACTAATGATGGCAACAGAGATTTAATTGTAGGTACCAATACAGCAAATCAAAGTGCAGATAAAAACAGCATGCATTATTACTTAAATACTGGAACTGACATTAATCCCACTTTTTCGTTTCAGCAAGATAATCTCTTACAAGGTGAAATGATCGATGTTGGAACCGGCTCAATACCTACTTTTTTTGATCATAATTCTGATGGACTAATGGACATTTTACTATCCAATTTTGGGACGTTTAATGCGTCAAGCGATTCATACGAACCATCAATTAGCTTGTATGAAAATATGGGCTCGAGTATACAGCCGATTTACAGTCTCATTACGGATGACTATATGAATTTATCCAGCTCGGGAATCGAAAAAAACATGATTCCGACGTTTGCCGATGTTGATGGAGATGGAGATGAAGACATGATTATTGGTGATTACAACGGGGTTTTACATTTCTTTACAAATAGTGCAGGTGCGGGAAATACGGCCAATTTTGTCCTCACAGCACCGCAATTAACAGATATTGATGGAATTACGATTGATGTTGGTTTGCATGCAGCCCCAACTTTTGTGGACTTAGATGAAGACGGTGATTTTGATTTAGTAATCGGCGAACGAAATGGGAATTTGAATTATTATGAGAGTAAAAGCTCAGTTGCACCGTCCTTTACTCTTGTAACAGATAGCTTGGGCTTTGTGAGAGTTAATTATGCTGGAACCAGCATTGGAATGTCTATCCCACGTTTTTTTGACAACGCAAATGGAGCTACTCAGCTGTTTGTTGGATCAACCCATGGCGAAATCGAACACTTCAACAACATTGATGGCAACCTATCGGGTTATTTCAATCAGGTCACAAATCAAGTATCCAATATCTCTGTCGGTCTACATTCAGCACCAGCCATAACAGATGTAAATGGGGATAATTATCCCGATTTACTTATTGGAAATAAAAGAGGAGGACTTCAAATTTTTATCGGAGACTCCTCAATAACATCGGTTTCGGATAATTTTAAATCGATTGATTTTGAGTTATTTCCAAACCCAGCAAGAGAGACCATGTACATTCGATTGAGCCAATCAGCTGGTTTTTCTTATCAGTTGTTTGATGTAGCTGGAAAAGTGATAATCTCTGGCACTAAAACAGCTAGCCACATTCATTCCATTAACACACAACATTTAAATCCTGGAATCTATTTCATTCAAATATTCAACCAACAAGGTAGGGGAACACGTCCCATTATTGTAGAATAAAAAAGGGCAATCTTTCGACTGCCCTAAACTGATCTAATTCTTAAAAAAATGGAAATTAGATGACCGCATTCATGTCATCCAATACTTGCATTACTCCCCTAACTGCAACAGCCGAGTCTGCTAATAATGCTTTTTCATCACTATTTAATTCCAATTCAATAATTTCTTCGATACCATTGCGACCAAGTTTCACCGGAACTCCAAGGTAGATATCACTCATTCCGTATTCCCCTTGCAACCAAGCGCAAACTGGGAAAATTCTTTTTTGATCTTTACAAATAGCCTCTACCATTTGTGCTGCTGCCGCACCAGGCGCATAATAGCCAGATGTTCCAAGAAGGTTAACTATTTCGCCGCCTCCTTTTTTAGTTCTTTCTACAATTGCATTTAAACGTTCTTCTGAAACCAATTCAGTAACAGGAATACCTCCAACGGTTGTATATCTTGGTAGTGGAACCATAGTATCTCCATGCCCTCCCATAAGAACAGCTTGAATGTCCTTAGGTGAACAGTCCAACTCCAATGCTAAGAATGACCGGTACCTGGCAGTATCTAATATTCCCGCCATCCCCATCACTTTCCTGGAATCCTTTTTTGCTGTTAGATACGTTGCATAAGTCATGACATCTAACGGGTTAGAAACACAAATCAAAATTGCTTCAGGCGAATTAGCTATTACGTTTTCAGTTACAGATTTTACAATGCCCGCGTTAGTCGCAATCAAATCATCTCTACTCATTCCTGGCTTTCTTGGGATACCAGAGGTAATGACAACGACATCAGAGTTTGCAGTTTTAGCATAATCATTTGTTGAACCTACCAATCTTGTATCAAAAGAATTTATTGGAGAGGTTTCCCACATATCAAGGGCTTTACCTTCGGCATACCCCTCTTTAATATCCAATAAGACTACTTCATTGCACACTTCATTGTGTGCTAAAACATTGGCGCAGGTCGCTCCAACATTTCCTGCTCCTACAACTGTTACTTTCATTTAATTTTTATTTGTTTCGTTCTACTTTTCGGTATGCGAAAATAATAAACTATCTGTAGATACCTATAATTAGCTAAAAAGTTAATCTTTGCAAAAGAGATTCAGTTTACCATAAAGTTTCAATTTTTTTAAAATCATTAGGCAACCCTAACGAACGATTATCGTCAAATACATGAATTCGTAATGAATTTAACAGAAAAGCAGCTTCAAAATACGATAAAGAAGAGCATTAAAAGAGACCGAAAAAGTCAAGAATTGCTCTTTAAAACGTACTACAGTAAAATGATGGCTGTGTGTATGCGATATAGTCGTGACCACGATACTGCTCAAGATGTTTGTCAAAGCGGATTCATAAAGGTCTTTGAAAAATTGGAACATTACAATTTCGGAGGTTCTTTTGAAGGATGGATAAGAAGAATTATGGTGAATACCTCTATCGATTACATCCGAAAATCAAAAAAAGAACTGAAGATAATTGAAGATGAAAGCAGAATTGAAACTGACGTATTTCATGAAGATGAAAATGACAACGATTTTGTTGGATTACCGGTAGCCGATGTTATTGAAGCAATTCAGCAGCTAAGCCCCGCGTACAAAGCAGTATTCAATTTATTTGTAATGGAAGATTATTCTCACCAGGAAGTGGCTGAAGCACTCGGTATTTCCCAGGGAACTTCAAAATCCAATTTGGCAAAAGCAAAAAAGAAATTAAGAGCCCTACTCAAAAACAAAATTAAATACGATGTCTAATTTAGACGGATTTGAAAAAATAGTAAAGGATAAGTTGCAGCAGCAGCAATACGATTACGACTCTTCTCAATGGAACGCCATTGAGAAGCGGCTCCCTCCACCTAAAAAGGGATTTCCTTGGAAATATATTGCTGCTGCTTCGACCCTTGCTATTGGAAGTATTCTTTTGTGGCAGCTACCTAATTCTGATAAGCAAACCGTTAAAACAAGTAACGTTAATGTAGTTGCCTTGATCGATTCAACAAATATTTCATCAAAAGAGAGTTTCCTCAGCAATTCTACCAATCGATTAGAAGATCGAATCGAGTCCCCTACCATTATTGTTGATGACCATGCGCTGATCGAGATTGAACAAACTGTTAATATTGACAAATCTGATAATGTTGACAATGCTTTAGAAAAGGAAGTTAATAGTCAACTACTGGAAGATTCGCATGTATCAGATGAAACCCAAGAAACTTCAATTCTATCTGAAATCAAGGAGGTTGACACCCAAACTACAAAAATTATTCGACCCAGTGCTCAATTTACAATTACAACAACAGAAGCTTGTGTTGGAGAAAATCTCACCTTTAATTCTTTAAATAAGGTGGAAAATACGCAGTATAATTGGGATTTCGGTAATGGAGAAACTTCAGAAAACAGATCTCCTGAACATAGTTACAAACTGCCTGGCATCTATTATATTCAATTGAAAGCAACCAGCACTAAACACGAAGAAATAGTTAATGTTTCTGATAAGATTGCAATTCAAATTAATCCTGCTCCAAATGTTGATTTTAGCTGGGTTAAAAACACCTATAATGCTGTACCAACTGTAGAATTTACAAACCATTCTGAACATGCTGATTCGTGGAATTGGAATTTTCAGAATGGTATAATTTCAGATGAAAAAAATCCGATAATTACTTTCAAAAAGAAAGGTTTTTATCAAATTACGCTTACTGCCTCTAACGTTCATGGATGTGTTAAGATCTCACAGCAAGAATTAGAAGTTGTAACCGATTATAACCTTTTAGCGCCTAATACCTTTACACCCAATGCCGATGGAATAAATGATAAATTCATTCCTGAAGCGCTTAAAATTCTGAATGTTAGTTTTGAAATGACCATTTTCGACAAACGAGGTTTAATCTATCAGTCCCGAAGTCTGAGTAATCCTTGGGCTGGAGAAAATCAACGTGATGGAGGATTTTGTGAACAAGGAGCATATGTTTGGATAGTGAAATATAAAAATCAACAAGGAATTGATCAAATCTTTAAAGGAACCATAAATCTGCTCCATTAAGTAAATGGAATTGCTTTCCTAAAAGTTTAGTTCGACAATTTCAAATATTGGGTGCGAAATATGAAGAAATTTTTACTCGTTCTGACTGTCATTTTTCTGAGCCATGGATCAATGTTCTCACAGTCAGACAATTGTATTACTGCAACGACCTTTCCCTTAATTGGAGGTTCTGGTTGCCAATCAGGAACTACTACTGGTTCGACTTCAGAAAGTATAATGTTTGGAGCCTGTAATGCTGCTCCAGTTAATGAAGTTTGGTATACATATGTTGCTACTGGTTCTCAAAATGACCTAACAATAATTTCTTCAGGTTTAACTGAAACTGAAATTGTTCTTTACACAGGTGGTTGTCCATCAAATGGAGGTACGTTAATTACTTGCCAAACTGTTACTGGAACTAATACCCTCAATCAAAATTGGGGTTTTCCTGCTGGAACACAGATTTGGGTTGGAATCATGTCTAATGCTGGAACAGATGGTGATTTTGATTTATGTATTGATTCTTACGATCCACCACCAGGTGGTGGTAACGGTTGTGCTGGAGCAATCCCACTTTGTGATGCGTCTCAAACCTATAATATTCCCGACATGAGTATATTTACGGCATCAGGAGCATCTCCGCCTTGTTTTCCAGGAGGAGGCAATCAAGATATATGGTTCCAATTTACGGTTACTCAAACCGGGCAGCTTGCATGGGACATTTCAGCTACATCTGGATCTGGAATTGAATGGGATTGGTCTATTTACGACATAACGGGTGGATGTCCAACAAACCCTGCTCAGTGGTCAGCAACTAATGTTGCTTGTAATTATAACTATTCAACCGGAAGCGGTGTGTCAGGAATGAATTGCACTTCTGCAACAGTTTGTCCAATAAATACTTTAGGAGGCACAGCCGAAGAATACTGTCCTTGTATTACAGTGACTGCTGGAAATACCTATGTCATTCAAATTGATAACTATACCAATACCTTGGCTACTGGACTGGATTTTACATTTGGGCCAGATATGACCGCACTGATTGCGCCAGATGTTGATTTTACTATCGCAACTCCAGCTATAACGTGTGGAAGTTCTGTAACCGTTAATATTTCAGACATGTCAATCGGCGTTCCTACATGGGATTTTGGAGATGGAACCACATTTATTGGTAATAATCCTCCCGACCATACGTATACAACACCAGGCACTTATGCAATAACAGCGACAATTGGCGGAGCTTGTCCAGACATTCAAACAGAATTTATTCAATTGTTTGGTCCCTTAGTTACTACACCTTCTCAGACTGACGAGACATGTGTTGGAGATTGTGATGGAAGCGCTGCAGTGGCAACTACGGGTGGCAGTGGAACTTACACTTATTTATGGTCTCCGGGAGGAGAAACGACACCGGCGATAAGTAATTTATGCAGTGGCAACTATTCAGTTACCGTAACCGACAACATATGCTCCACAAACAATGTTGAAAACATCACTATAACTGGTCCGCCTTGCGTGAATTGCGTTATTGATTCTATACCCATTTCTTTAACTAACTGCTATGTAAGTGGTGCTGGATTTTTAGTCTATGATGTTGCAGGAACAATGTACTACACAGACCCCCCAGCGACAGGAACCTTAACCATCACTGCCTGTGATGGACAACAAGTAATCGTTAGTGCTCCATTTGGAACATCCAGTCCTTTTACGTTCTCTGGTCTACCTCAAGGATCTGGTATCTGTGACTTCACAGCAGTATTTAGTGACGAACCAGCATGTACGTTTACGCAAGGATTTCAATCTCCACCACCTATTCTCGGGTTTAATGTCTTTTGTACTGTGGGGGGAGGATTTGTTAATGGTGATATCACTTTTGATGACTCCTACGCTTCTGGCACCTTAGTAATCTCTGTTTTTGATGGAACATCCACTTTTGATACCATTATTAATCTCCCAACTACTAGTCCTCAAAACTGGTCTATCTCAGGACTTGACCCAACCGCAAACCCATACATTGTAGACTACTACTTCTCGGATTACCAGTCATGCGGAAGCCAGCTAGCTATTAACTGTGGATGTGCAGCTGATGCGGGAACGGTATCAACTAC
>Ga0315322_10001039_pt1 | contig 21395 bp, 24 predicted proteins | sample M110021515metaG_FD_203461 | JGI IMG/M metagenome (GOLD analysis project Ga0315322, IMG submission 203461) | Ammonia-oxidizing marine archaeal communities from Monterey Bay, California, United States - M1 100m 21515 | ecosystem: Environmental > Aquatic > Marine > Intertidal zone | place: USA...
GGTACAGCGATTTCAGCAACCTTCGCATAATCTTCTGCTGAAACCCGACCCATCTCTTTGTGAGCCCAAACTAATGCACGCTCAACCTCTAATTGGCGTTGGTGTCTTCCTAGTTCAGACCAAATTTCTTTGAAGTCTTGGCAGCCATATCGGTAATCAAGTGGGCAGAAGGCCATGTTTGTATCCCTCTGAGCAGAGGACATGAACATTCCGAGTGTAGTACACTGCAAATATATTGGGAAATTATGAAAATTCAAGGTGTCCACGAACACCATCCCAATGGATTTCAAAGCCCATTTTTAGTTCTCCTTTCATGTGAGGGCCAGCGATTACAAGCGTTTCATATTCGCCACCCTCTCCATCCACATTAAATCTATATTTCAGGGCAAGTGAAGACAATTCTTTTAGAGAGTCCTTAGTAATTATATGGCCGAGCCATGATTTATCTAGCCCTTCAGTCGATACTCCAGTGATCATTACTTTGAACCCATTTTCGATTAGGCCTTCCATGTGTAACACACTTGATTGATGCCAAAGTGGGGTGAAAGATTTGATTCCCAACCTTTCGCACATTCGTTCGAGCCGAGTCTTTTGGTAATCTGAGCGTAAAGCTCCCGAAACGATTCCATCAATCTCCAAATCTTGTAAAACAACTTCTAAGTCTGCTATTTCAATCTCCTGTTGCCCTTGGGTTTTAATTGGCACCCATTCACAATCACACAGTTCTGCTTGCCTTTCTACAAGTGAGGTTCCAGGGATCTGAAACATCCAAGAATCGTTGCCTTCAACAATCATTGTAACCATGTGAGAAATGTTCCAGCCCTTGCATTGAGCCCACCAAATAGCCGCGCTGCTATCTTTTCCACCACTCGATAGGACTGCGACCTTCACAGACCTCCCATCCCGCCAAGGTTGATAAGACCCCGACCCGGACCAGCATCTGAGGTAGACGCTATGCAGCCAAGCGGAAGAGGATATGACCACGGAATTACCACATTCAGCCCAGATGGAAGATTGTTCCAGGTGGAATATGCAAGAGAGAGTGTGAAGAGAGGTACTACAACTGCTGGATTGAAATTCAGAGATGGTGTTGTTTTAGTTTGTGACAAGCGTATAGCAAGCCGACTTATTATTCCTGAATCTATCGAAAAGATGTTCAAGGTTGACAATCACATTGGTGTTGCAACTAGCGGTCTAGTCGCAGATGCAAGGCAACTCGTTGCCCGAGCACGTGTTGAAGCACAGATTAACAGAATCACCTATGCTGCATCAGTACCTGTCGACATTCTCGCAAAGAAACTTTGCGATTTCAAACAATCATTCACACAATATGGTGGCTCGCGTCCATTTGGAACTGCTCTGCTTATCGGTGGTGTTGACCAAAATGGAATTCATCTGTTTGAAACAGACCCTTCTGGCGCTTACCAATCGTACCATGCTGGAGCAATCGGAAGTGGAAGAAACACTGTTATCGAATACTTCGAGAAGAACTGGAAAGAAAATATGACCTTGAATTCTGCAATGAAACTCGGTCTTGAAGGTCTAAGAAATTCAAATGACCAAGAACTAAATCGAGATGCTGTTGAAGTAACTGTAATCGACAGTGAAGGATACAGAGTTCTCGACCGTGGTGAAGTTAACAAGCAAATTGACCGACTCAAACCACTTGAGGAGTGATTTTCAACATGGTTAGCCTAGACAAAGCAGTCTTGGCACGCTGGGAATACGCTAGTAAGCGTTACGAAATATTAGTTGATCCTGATCTGGTTGATTCGTTTCAAGAAGATGCCACAAGTGTAGACATTAATGATTTTCTTGCAACCGATGAAGTATGGCATGATGCAAGAGGTGGCGATCGTCCGACTGAAGAAGCGATAGAATCGACTTTTGGTACTCAGGACATTCGTGAAATAGCTGTAAAGATTATTGAAAATGGTAGCATCCAGTTAACCACTAATCAACGAAAAGATATGGTGGAACAAAAGCGTCAGCTGATTGTACAAGAAATCCATTCAACTGCAATCGATCCAAAGGCAAAGGCGCCACATCCAAAAACACGTATTGAGTTAGCATTGGAAGAATGTAGATTTTCAGTTGACCCCTTCAAGCGACTTGATTTACAGGTTAAGGATGCCATTAATGCTCTAAAGCCTCTAATTCCATTATCTTTCGAGCCGGTAAGAATTGCTTTCAGAATTTCTAGTTCAGGATATAGCGGGGCTGGGAGATTATTACGGCCATATCTCGATAAAGAAGAGTGGCTTTCAAACGGTGATTGGGCATGTATTATCGAATGCCCCCCGGGAATGGCCAAAGGATTAATTGGAAAGGTCAAAGGCGTTGACAGCAACTCTGAATCGAAAGAGTTGTGAGTTTTGCTTCAAGCGTCTGCTTTATCATGGGATGGCGGGTCGCCGGTCTAGGAGAGAAAGAAATGTCAGGAGCAAAAAAAGGCGCCGAGCTGCGCCTCGTGACTCCTGGAGAGGCCATCGGGGCCTCATCAGGTGCACGAGCAGGAACTGGAACCCTAATCATGGGCGACAACATCATAGCAACCCGAGTCGGGTGGGCTAAAGAATTCAATGGAGTTACATCTGTTGATCCAATTCACGCTGCATACATGCCAAGATCTGGTGATTTAGTCATTGGAGTCGTTGAAAGTGTACGCAACAATCTGTGGTTCGCAGATGTCAATGGACCATTCAATGGACTACTACCAATGTCATTAGCACCTTGGAAAGTAGAATTCGGAGCAGCACGTGAACAGATGGATATTGGCGACATAATGTTAGCACGTGTCCAGGAAGTTGATGAAGCACACAATGTTGTACTCACAATGAAAGGAGTTGGCCTTCGTAGACTAAAAGAAGGAATAATGTCTGAAATATCAATGAACCATATTTCTCGCTTGCGAGGAGATGAAGATTCAACTCTTCGTCAACTAAAGGAAGCGAGTGACTGCCGCATAATTGTGGCTGAAAATGGACGCGTTTGGGTCGATGGAGACTCAGACGGAATCGCATTCATGCGTACTATACTCGATTTGGTACGCAACGAAGGCCATAAGGCCACATTCAGTGCTTCAATGGAAGCACTAATCGAAGAAAGGAGGAATGCCTAATGGGCGGATACGGAGATGTTAAATTACTACGTGAAGATGGTTTGCGACTAGATGGTCGTAAAGTCGATGAAATGAGAGAAGTTCAAGTTGAAGCAGGTGTTCTACCTGCTGCAGACGGTTCCGCTTGGGTCAAGCATGGCCTCAATGTGGCAGTTTGTGCAGTTTATGGACCAATGGAAGCCCACCCGCGTAAGATACAGCGCCAAGACCGTGCTGTTATCGATGTGCGATACAACATGGCACCTTTCTCGACTAGTGATCGAATCCGACCAGGTTTCAATCGCCGTTCACGTGAAATCAGTAAAGTTACAGCTGAGGCACTTGAAAGTGTAGTTCTCGTTGAGAGATACCCTCGGTCAAAGATTCGAGTTGAAATCGAAATTCTAGCAGCAGAAGCTGGAACTCGTTGTGTAGGAATTACTGCAGCTGCAGTGGCTCTTGCCGATGCAGGAATACCAATGAGAGATTTGATTGTTGGAGTTGCAAGTGGCAAGATCGAAGACACAGTGGTTCTTGACCTAGACAAGGCAGAAGATAACTACGGACAGGCTGACCTTCCTATGGGGATCCTTCCAACTACCGGTGAAATCGCTTTCCTACAGATGGATGGCGACTTATCGATTGACGAATACAATACTTGTATGGAATACAATTTGAAGGCTGCAAGAGAAATTCATGTACTGATGGTTGATGCTCTAAAGCGCCGATATACAGAAAAGAATGGAGGTGAGGCTTGATGGTTGAACTAGTACCTAGTCTACTTCGTCAAGAACTTGCAGCACTCGCAGAAAACGATCAGAGAATCGATGGTCGTGGACGATGGGATTCTCGTGATATTACACTAGAGACTGACTGCCTTTACAATGCTGAAGGTAGTGCTAAGGTTACATGGGGAGACACCATCATTTATGCTGGTGTCAAATTCGAAATAAGGACCCCTTGGCCAGACCGCCCAGCAGAAGGATCTCTAATGTGTGGAGCCGAACTTCGACCTATCGCAGGACGAAAATACGAGCCGGGACCTCCATCACCTCAATCTATTGAATTGGGCCGTGTAGTAGATCGTGGAATCCGTGAATCTGGTTGTATTGACATGGATTCACTATGTATTATCCCTGGTGAGAAAGTTCTGGGTGTAATGATAGACATCCATGTGCTATCAGATAGAGGTAATATCTTCGACGCATGTGCTCTTGGCGCAATTGCAGCATTACGTACTGCTACAGTTCCAGCAGAGCGATTTGATATTGGTGAAGATTACCCTCTTGCTGTCTCAATGACACCTACAATGTGTTCGTTTACTCGTGTTGGTGGACGCTTTGTTCTCGATGCAAATGAGGAAGAAGAATTAGGTGGAGATGAAAGGATCCACATCACTCTTGGAGATGAAGGACATCTGCATTCACTTCAGAAGGGGTTAAAGGGAACTTTCACGCCGGCGGAATTCGACGAGATACTAGGAGTCGCTCAGCAACGCTGCGCAGAACTCGCTAATCTGGTCAACTCTAAGGAGGAATGAACATGGCAAAGCGAACACAAAAGGCAGGAGCAACCGGCCGATTTGGCGCAAGATATGGTGTAAGTGTCCGACGTAATGCAGGCATGGCTTTGGCTAAGAAATCAGCCAAATATACCTGTCCGGTTTGTCAATACCGCAAAGTAACCCGCAAGTCCGTTGGAATTTGGGCATGTGGAAAATGTGGACACACCTTTGCTGGTGGCGCATGGGAACCATACACCCGTGCATCTGATGCAAATAACAGAATCATTCGCCGTAACGCAGACGGTGCAACAACAGCAGACATGGCTTTCATCGCCCAGCAAGCTGCAATCGAATACGAGCGTGCACTTGCTGCTGGTGAAATCGACGAAGAGGAGTGATTCTTTTTGTGGCATGTCCGCCTTTCGGTGGATTCACCTAACGCTGTATCTTTAGCGGCTAGCCTTGCTAGTGAAGAATTAGTGAATTTGCAAGGTAATAATTTTTCATTTGAACTAAACGAGTCACGTGCAAAGGATGCTCGTGCTATGTGGAATACTAGAATGCGGTCTTTGATTATTGCAAATCGTGTAATTGAAGTAATGGATTCTTGAACCCCCTACCCCTGAGGTGATAATATGGAAGCCGCTCAACAGTTACAGATGGTTGTTGCCGAAGTACAATCTGCACGACAGCAGGTCGCTTCGCTAAACGCTCAACTACGTGAGTTAGAAGGAACTGTTATCGCAGTGCAAAATCAACCTGAAGATATGGCACTGCACCGCCAAATGGGTACAGTTCTAATCGAAGTTGAAGATAGAAAACTATTGCTTAAAGATCTCGAAGAAACCCTTGTACAAATGAAAGCTGCTGTTGCCACAATGGGCCAGCGTGAAGCAGAACTTGTTTCAACCTATGAAAAATTAAAGCAATCATTAGAGGGATGAAATTGGATCATCTAGCAGGATGGATTGCCGAAGCAACATCACGCGGTGCTGTTCCAGTACTTGCAGGACGCAATGGCGATATGGATACGATTGGTTCCGCAATCTCACTAGCGGCATCAAATCCCGCTCTTCTTGCATGTGGGTTGCATGTGGGCCGATTGGCAAGTAGACTTTGTACAGAATTACAAGCCCCGTTCAGAAAATTATCTGAAAAACCATCCTGGCCAGACAAACTTGGCGGGATAATTATTGTTGACGCTGCTGCTGAATCACAGACTGGAGTGAAAATTCCAGAGGGTGTGCCTATTTGTGTAATCGATCACCACGATACCTGCGACTGGAATTTTGGACCGGGCGATCTCGAAGTAAGGAGTGATGCAAGGGCTACCACACAGATGGTTTTTGATTACTTGAAAAATCATTCACCAGAGACACTAACCAAAGAAGTCCGTAAACTACTGCTGGCTGGCCTAATAACCGATACTGGAAGATTTCGTCATGCAGATGAATCTTCTCTGCGAACGGCTGCAGAAATATTAGAAAACGCCGGTTTCGAATATCAAGAGTTTGTTGAAAATATTCAAACTGAAACCATTAATGCCAGTGACAGAGGTGCCATTGTGAAGGCCTTAACTAGATGTCAATCCATCGAATCTGGCAAATGGAACCTAGTTCATACCCATGCAGGAATATTAGAAGGACGCGTTGCTGGATTGCTAGTACAAGCAGGTGCAGAAGTCGCACTTGTCTCACGAAACCGAGATGGTGAAACACGACTTACAGCGAGGGCCCCTCGATCTTCCACCATTTCCGGAATCCACTTAGGAAAAATGATGCAGGAATTGGCACAAAAAATGGGTGGTGAAGGCGGTGGTCACGATGGAGCCGCTGGTTGGAGTGGGAAATGTGATCGCATAGCCGGTGAAACCGCTTTCATCAATATTCTAGCAAAAACAACGAGGCAGGAAATATGAATCCAGAAGAAATTGTTACTGCATATGACAGCGGTGAAAGAAACCTTGAACCCTTACTTGAGAAAATGGGTTGGACTAGTTGGTTGGGTGTAGCTGAACTTGGACTTGTCATGGGTAGTGAGATCATAGAATATTTAGATGATAAATTGACTATTGCTGAGAAAAAAGTTCTCGACTTAGTCAAGATGCGTTTGAATGGAACACTGACACTCGAATCTATAGAAGAGGCTTTAGCAATATCTAGAGACCCCGAAACAAGAAATCTTTCACTTGAAGGTCGACTACGAATGGAACGTGGACTCGTACATTTCGAAACTGGAAATCATGATGCTGCTCGTGATGATTTAACATGGGCTGAAACACGTCTTAAGTCAGTAGATAAGGCAAGCCGAGACCATGATATTTCATTATTGAATAAGGCGGCTTTTCACATAGCAATTGATGAGCCTATGATGGCATTACATGTCCATGGTGAAATCTCACGGCATGCGGGGCATGCAAATGAAACAATTGCAATTTCACGCTTACAGGCAGCCCGAATCCATATGGCATTTGACCAAATGTTTGATGCTGCTAGATGTGCATTCAATTCTCATGCTCACGCCATGATTGCAAAACAATCGGATTTGGCAGTTGAATCCGGTGCTGTGTTTGTTGAAATTTCTTCTGGATTTATCGATGACAAAGCGGAAAAGTTTGCTGATCAAATCGTGGGTGCAAAACCACTTTCATTAGGCGAAACTGCACCTATTTTACAAGTTCATCCAGATGATATCTTTGGAGTTCTAGAATGGTGTGTAGAGAACACATCAGCTGGTTATTCGGGTGAGGAAAGACCTGACTTACGGGCACTGGTAATGCTAGCAAAGAGGTTAGAAAAAATAGAACTATTTTCCGACCTACTTTCATCCCCTGAAGAGGTTGAGGATGCTATGTTAGCTGCACTTTGTGCATCGATTAGTGATGAAATAAATGCCAAAATATGGACGGCAAAAGTCACAGAAATAATGACCCTAAAGAATGCTTAATCAAGCATCTTTTGCGCCTTAATCATCCATTCTTCAGCCCACAAATCACCAGAGGTTAGCAAAGAACGGGCCATGAAGAATGCTTCTGCAGCCTCTCCTGCATCAAGTAGATCTTGAAGTCGTTTGATTGAGGGATCAACCGATTCACTAATGTCTTCGTCAATTTCTTCAACTGGAACTTCAGATACTGTCTGCGACAAAGTTTGCATTCTATCCAAGAAGTCTGCACGTGTACTCAGTGATGGACCACTCCAAGGCTGTGCATCATCACCATCCATTGCTTGTTTCAATCGATCTAGGAATAAATCTCGCACTTTTTCAGTCGGTTTCAATTGTTGAACATGGTCATAGCATAGCCAAGCTTGGTCAATCTCATTTCTTCGCTCATGTAATCTTCCTAACTCCATCCACAATTCATGATTAGCTGGGCGATGAGCAAGCAAATGGTGGACAAGGTCAATGAATAATTCTTCGTGCCCGGCTTTTCTTAATCTCTCTAAACGCCTACCATAGATGATATTTGCACGTTGATCAGAAAAATCAAGTCTTCGACAACGTTTTGCAAAACCATCCATATCATTATCTTCAAGAGTAGAAAACCATTTCTCAGGATCTAGAGAGTCTGTTAGGAAGGCCGCTTCCAATAATTCCAGACCAAGTTCAAGGTGGTCAATCCCTTTTAGTTGCCCAAGCTGGTTAGGGTCACGACCAAGAACAACAAATAAGTCTTCCAACACTAGTGACAAACCTTCACTGTCCAAGCGCATATGCTTGATTTCTGCAAGACAACGCCAATTCCGTTCATCGGTAAAATCGTACAAAACAGCTTGCTGTGCATTCTGCTCTGCCCACGCATAGTTTTCTGATTTATTTGCTGGGTCTTTTTTTGCAAGTTTCACAAAGCGATCGGCCTGGGAACGGTGACGGCTTCCGAGGTTACGTCTCGGATGCTGGAGGACCGTTGAACTATCCATTTTACCAACTCATTGAACCGAAATAAATCCTGTGCGGTCATAACCCCATGGAATAGTTGCATCTATTCCGATTTTTGCAGTTGTTCCATCTTCAAGACGAGAAGGGTCCAAACTGGACCCTTTTTGATTAGACAAAATTACTGTATCTGTATCTGGTTGCCAACGAGTCATAAGGGCCCATTCAACACGAACTGGATTTGTGATATCTATATCTTCATCAACTATTGTAACCATCTTCATTGAACGGTGTCCTGCTAAAGCGGCATCAATTGCTCGCTTGCCATCACCTTCATTGTTAACCTTAATTTTAACAACTGCTGAGAGCCAACCTCCCCCTCCCTCTGTCATGTGGACATCAAGGCATTCACAAACTTCATTCACGGCTGATTTTATTGTCGGAGCTCTAGGTAGACCCATTAGAGTCTTATGCTCTGCTTCAGCAGGAATCAGTGCATGAAATACTGGATTTTTACGATGGGTAATTCCATCTATTTCTATCACTGGCTCTTGGCGAATATCGTCGACTGTTCCTGTTATGTCTACATAAGGTCCTTCGTCATCATTGTCTGTTGTTACACGACCCCACATTGCATACTCCGCAAAGGCAGGGACTTGGATGCCATTAGGAAGTGTTACCAATTCAAGTGGCCGGCCGTGTACCTTTTCATGTAGCGATGCTGCTATGGTCAATTCATCAATATTAGAATCAAATGACATTGCTGCAGCCAAAAGAACAACAGGATCAGGTGCATTGATCACAGCAATATTGACTTCCTCACCTTCACTTCTAGCATCACCAGTCATGGAATGAAGGTGTCGCGGTACAATACGAGCAACAAGATGATTTTTATCACGTAAAAATTGTCGATGGAACGACATATTGCGGATTCCATTATATTCTGCAATAATCACACTTGCAGACATGTACCTTCCTCTGTCTTCTCTCCAATGATGAGGAATCGGTAATGCTGTCAAATCTGGAGAATCCTGTGGGCATTCTAATACTGGCCCAGATTCGACAAGTTGTGGGACTCCAGGGTTTGTCATCGCCCATCCTAATAGGTCAATGAAATCTTCCGGCTCGATAGATAAGGCAGCACATAGACGAGGCCTCGTAAGTAAATTTACAGCAACCCTATGCCCGGGGGCTTCAATCAGATTTTCAAACAAAAGTAAGTCATGACCTGTTGATTTAGACTTGTCAAAAACACCATGCAGCACGCTGGTTGGCTCGTCCACAATATCGGCTGCGCCTAATAGATCACGGAATGCCATATCCGATTGCTGGAGGTGAATAACCATGAACATTGGCCTGTTCATTAGGCGAGGTGTGCACCATTCCAACAGTGAAATTTCATCGGCATCATGAAATAGGGGAGGTAGGTCGGCAATTTGCTTCTATGGAGTGATTTGGCATGGGTCGTGGATTATTCGCAGGTACCAAGATGGCAAAGGACCGTCAAAAGTTTAGGTGGTCCGATCGTAGATACAAGAAGCGTATGCTCAAATCTAGAGCTAAGCATGACCCTCTTGCTGGTTCAACTCAAGCAAAGGGTATCGTTATCGAAAAAGTCGGAATTGAAGCTAAGCAGCCTAATTCCGGAATTAGAAAAGCCGTTAAGATTACACTAATCAAGAACGGAAACAAACTTACTGCTTTCGCACCAGGAGATGGTGCAATCAACTTCATCGATGAACACGATGAAGTAATGGTCGAAGGTATTGGTGGAGCAATGGGTCGTTCATACGGAGATATTCCGGGTGTACGCTACAAGGTCATCCAAGTCAACGGAGTCTCACTTGATGAGATGGTACGTGGACGAAAAGAGAAACCTGTTCGATGATTCGGAGTGATTTAGATGAGTGAAGAAGTCGAGACACAAGAAAAAGAATCTGTCCCTGAAGAGATCAAGCCTATTGCAGGAATCGGAACACTTGTCTTTGGCAAGTATGATGCTGCTGCAGTTGTTTGCCGCGACCCTGGACTTGCACCTTACATCAACCTCTCAACCGTTGGTGTTCCACACACCGGTGGCCGTCACGCTAATGCTTGGTTTGGTAAAGCGCGATTGTCTGTTGTTGAAAGATTTGTTAACAAGTTAATGCGTACTGGGAAATATACCGGTAAGAAAATGGGAGCTCTAAAAGCATTCGAATCCGCTCTAGATTCAATTGCTGAGCGTAGTGGGGCTAACCCACTACAGGCATTTGTCGATGCTATTTGCTCCGCAGCACCAATGGAAGAGATTACTCGAATCAAATTTGGAGCAGTATCTCAACCTAAGGCCGTTGACAGTTCACCTTCACGCAGACTCGATGTCGCATTAGCAAATTTAGCTAAGGGTTCACAGCAAGGAACTTCCAAGTCCAAGCGAACTCTTACTCAGTGTATTATCAACGAGATTACAAAGGCTAGTAACGGAGATGTTACCTCTTACGCCGTCTCCAAGAAAGAAGAAGTTCAGCGAATTGCTGCTAGTGCACGCTGATACTATCTGTCGAAAAGCGGTGTTGCTAGCAACACCTGACCCCAACGGTCAATAATGGTGGTCTATGCGTGCCGCCTATGTCAGAGTATAGTGCATCCACACGAATCAATTGGCTGAATACTATTTTTCTAATTTCAACACCGGTTTTCGCACTGGTCGGAGTTGTGTTTCATTGGATCTACTTTGGAGCGCCAGGCTGGGCTGAAGCAATAATCTTCATTTCGTTTTACTATGCTTGTGGTCTTTCTATTACTGTCGGGTACCACCGGCTGTTTTCTCACCGATCTCATGATGCCTCTTGGCCCCTAGTTTTGTTCTATTCTATATTTGGAGCAGGGGCATTTCAAAATTCAGTACTCGAATGGTGTTCAGATCATCGTAATCACCACAAAGGAACCGATACTGAGAAAGACCCATACTCTGTTCAACGTGGGTTTTGGTATTCACATATGGTTTGGATCATGATTGAAGAAGATGCTTTTCAAAATGACTTTACCAATGTTAAGGATTTAGAAGCAAGTAAAATTATTCGCTGGCAGCACAGAAACATCTTCCTCATTGGAGCTGTTTCAGGAATATTTTTACCCGCAATAATCGGATTTATGGCAGGTGGAATCGCAACTGCAGTAGGTGCCCTGGTTTGGGGTGGATTAGTTCGTTTGGTGTTCGTACACCATGGCACTTTCCTAATCAATAGTGCAGCACACATATGGGGGACACAACCATACTCTGAAGAAAATTCGAGTCGTGATTCTTTTTGGTTAGCATTCCTAACATTCGGTGAAGGTTACCACAACTTCCATCACACTTTCCAAGCAGATTACCGAAATGGGCACAGGTGGTACCATGTCGACCCTAGCAAATGGTGGATACGTGGATTTAAATTACTGGGACTGAAATCAAATCTAAAGAAGACACCTAAGCATTCGATTGAAGTGGCTAAATTGGATATAAAGTTCAAGAAGAATGCAAGTAAACTAAGTTCACAAAACATCGATATTACCCCGTATGAGATGCAAATTACAAAGCATCGTGAGTCTATGCGTACGTGTTTATTCGAGCTTCACAAGGCCAAAAAAGATTTGAAGACGGCGATAAAAAATCAAAAGGATTCTATACGTCAAAAGATTACTGAAATAAAGCAAGCATATGTTCAGATTAAGAATGATTTGAAACTATTGTTCAAAGAAATGAAAGCTCAAAATATTGTAAAAGCTTGATTGGTTCAACTAGAACACAGCACATCGTTTGACAACAAATTTGGTAGTCGATTTGATAAACCCCTTCAAGGTGGCGAAGTCTGACGAGAGTCAGGTGATTCACCATGGGCCGTAAAGAAGACAACATCAAGAAGGCAACAGAAGTAATGCACATCCTACCACAGATCCGTAACCTCTGTATCGCAGCACACATCGACCATGGGAAAACAACCCTTTCCGATAACCTGATCGCAGGTGCCGGAATGATGAGCGAAGAACTAGCAGGTAAGAGCCGTGTTCTCGATTTCGATGAACAGGAAAGTGCTCGTGGAATTACAATCAATGCTGCATCTGCATCAATGGTACACGCAATTGAAGGAACTGATTACCTAATCAATCTGATAGATACTCCTGGGCACGTAGACTTCGGTGGAGACGTTACAAGAGCAATGCGTGCTGTTGACGGTTGTTTCATCTTGGCATGTGCTGTTGAAGGTCCAATGCCTCAAACTGAAACTGTGGTTCGACAAGCATTGAAAGAGAAGGTTAAGCCTGTTCTTTTCATCAACAAGGTTGACCGACTGATTAACGAATTGAAGGTAACACCAGAAGACATGTTGAAAAGATTCGAAGAAACTATCAAGAAAGTTAACAAATTGATTCACTCATTCGCACCAGAGGGTATGGAGAAGAAATGGCAAGTTAGTGTCATGGATGGTACTGTAGCATTTGGTTCAGCATACCACAACTGGGGAATTACAATTCCTTACATGAAGAAGTCTGGAGTTTCAATGACTGAAATCTTCGAGTACTGTAACAATGAAGACCAGAAGACTCTGGCTAAGAAAGCTCCAGTTCATGAAGTTCTTTTGGATATGGCTGTAACCAAGTTACCAGGACCAGTTGAAGCTCAGCCATACCGCATTCCTAACATCTGGAACGGAGACCTTGAGTCAACTATTGGTAAGGCAATGATAAATTGCGACCCAGATGCAGAACTCGCAATGATGATCACCAAGATTTGGATGGACCCTCATGCTGGTGAAGTTGCAGTTGGCCGCCTATATTCCGGTTCAATCAACCAAGGAGAATCAGTATTCGCAATTGGAGCTGCTAAGCCAGAACGTGTTCAGCAAGTTAGTATGATGGTTGGAGGAGATAGAATTCCTGTTCCTAAGGTAGTTGCAGGAAATATCGCTGCAATTACTGGTATTCGATCTGCTGCCGCTGGTGTAACACTATCTCGTGACAAGGATTTCACTCCGTTCGAAGCAATTCGACACTACTCAGACCCAGTTGTTACTGTCGCTGTAGAACCTAAGAGCATGAAGGACCTTCCTAAGTTCATTGATGCACTTCGTTCACTAGCAAAGTCAGATGCTTCACTCCAAATTATGACCAACCAAGAAACTGGGGAAGCATTACTCGCTGGAATGGGCGAATTACATCTGGAAATTACCGTATACCGCTTGGAAGAAGAGCAAAATATCAAGGTTAAGGTAAGCCCACCAATTGTTGTATACCGCGAATCCGTCGAAGGAGACAATAGAGGACGTTCGTTTGAAGGTAAATCACCAAACCGTCACAACCGATTCATGATGGAATGTGAACCACTTCCTGTAGAAGTTGTTGCCGCACTAAGAGACGGTCAATTTGGAAGCGGTGCTGTTAGAACAGGAGATGCTAAAGAAGTTGGAAGAAAATTCGGCGAACTAGGCATGGACAAGGACAAGATGCGCAAGATATATGCAATCAATGGAACCAATGTTCTAGTCAATGATACCAAGGGTATTCAGGGACTTCACGAGACACGTGAATTAATTATTGAAGCATTCAACGAAGTCTGTAAGAAAGGACCAGTAGCTGATGAACCTGTAATGGGAATGATGGTACGCCTAGTGGATGCAAAACTCCACGAAGATGCAATCCACCGTGGTCCAGCACAGACAATCCCTGCAGTACGTAATGGAATAAAGGGTGCAATGCTTCGTGCACGCACAGTAATGATGGAACCAATGCAAAGATCACACGTGAGTGTACCTAACGATTGGCTTGGACAAGTTACACGTGAAATTACTAACAGACGTGGAATCATTGAAGATATGCCATCTGAAGGTGAAGCGACCACAGTTATTGGAACACTACCTGTTGCAGAAACATTCGGATTTTCGAATGATATTCGTGCAGCATCACAAGGAAGAGCAGTATGGAACTCCGAAAATATTGGATTCGAAATTCTACCTCCGCAATTGTTCGATAAGGTTGTTGGAGAAATCCGTACCCGCAAGGGATTGAAGCCGGAACCAAACCCAGAATCTTACTACGCAGAGTGATTTGATTTAATCGTCAAAAAATTCCCGGTGAGATTCATGGGCCAATTATTGGGTATTTTCGTCTCAAATGGTGGAGTCCCAAAGAGTACTATTGAAACTGTTCAAGTAGATTTCAATGGGCTAATAGGAGATAGCCAGTATGATAAGAAGCATCACGGAGGATTACTTCGAGCTGTTTGTGTACTAGAAAATAAACTACTTCAGAAGTTAAAGGAAGAAGGCCATCCCATCGGACCGGGAACCACCGGAGAGAATTTACTAATTGACGGTTACAATCTTGAGATTGGTTCAACCTTTACCGTTGGAGAAGTTGAGTTAGAAGTAGTATCTGCGGCGACTCCTTGTAAAACGATATCACAATCGTTTAGCAATGGTAATTTCAATCGAATATCACACAAGAAATATCCAGGTGATACAAGATGGTACTGTAAGGTACTCAAACCCGGCGAGATTAGTATATCCGCTTGAGTTGGTAATCGGTTAGTTCACGAAGTGCACGCATAGCAGGACCTTCAGGGAGCCTGTCGAGAGAATCATGTGCTTTACGGTGGTAATATTCGGCTTTTGTCCTTGCATATTCGATTGAACCAAGGTCTTCCAATGCTTTGTGAGCACGAGTTACTTGTTGCGCAGTAACATTGTCTCCCTTTCCTAAAACAGCAAGTAATTCATCCTTGGATTGCGAAGAAGGCTGTTCCAGTGCATGAATAACCATCAGAGTTCGCTTGCCTTGGGCGACATCACTACCACTTGGTTTGCCGAGTGTATCAGAATCCGATAGTACATCGATTAAATCATCCATCAACTGGAAACATAGACCAACCGCTAGTCCCCAATCATGCATGCATTGTATTGTATCGCTATCTGCACCTGCTAGATGTGCACCGACTTCAGCACATGTTAGGAACATGGCTGCGGTTTTTCCGTGAATCATTGTAATGTATTCATCCTCTGAAACCGTCCCCCGATCTTCAAATTCAATGTCCAATTGCTGACCTTCACTACACTTACGTACCATGCGTCCAATTCTTTTAACCAAAAATGGTAATTGCTCAGGCTCAATTCCTTCAGCTACAGCCATTGCTTCAAATGCTATCGCCAGCATTGCATCTCCCGCATTGATGGCTGTTGGTAAATCATATGCAATATGCACAGCTGGACGGCCACGACGGATGTCATCATCGTCCATAATGTCATCATGTACAAGAGTGAAATTATGAATTATTTCAATCGCTGCCCCCACATCAAGCATTCCTGAATGTGTATCTCCAACCGCTTTGGCAACAAGCCAAGGAAGAGTTGCACGGAGGCGCTTTCCACCACCCTCCAAAAGGTGCATCATCGCACCAGAGAGCCTCTCAAGCGATGTATGTGTAAGTGCTCTTTCTATACGAACCTCAACTAAATCTTTGACCTCTGCGATACTTGTATTCAAATCTGCACCTGTTGCTCCTGGAAGCATATGAGATACATCGCCCATATCATGAATCAAATCATCAGCAATTACACAGCCTGGGCGCCACCAATCATCATCCATCAAACGCGCAGCAATGCATCTAAACCAAGGAGCAATCACGTTTTCAATGTCTTCAGCGATCAATAAATCTTCAAGTTCTTGTTTACTTACCCATTTAATTTCACTAACTTCATTGGGGTTTGGGGTAACATCAACGTCAGCATGAATAACTAAACAATGATCGATTTCTCTTTCGATCCAATTTTCATCTTGCCGTGCCTGGTAACGCATCTTAGTGACAAATTGGAATTTTTCTATATCGATTTGGCTAGGACTTATTCCTAATTCCTGCTCCAATTTACGAATCGCAGCACGTTTTACACCAAGGTCGTTTTTGGATTCCATTTCTTCTTCACTATACAATGGATGGGAACAGCATGAATTTGCCCAGATATCAGGGAAGGTGATTTTGTGAGATGCTCTTCTTTGTAGCAGTAACCGACCGGCAGAATCGAACAATAGGACACTAAATGCTCGATGATAAGTACCGATTTGATGGTGACTATCTAGTTTTGAAACCGGGCCAATTATTTCATCGGTTTCAGAGACTTGGATAACCGCTTCCGACATTAACGACTCTTGAATCGAGTCACTACCCATCAATACCTCTGTGGCATCAGCTTCTACTTGTAGAGTAGGAACATCACCAATGGTATATCCAGACATACACTCTCACCCATGCTTGGGTTCCGCGGCGACTACATCAAGGGTTCCCTGTGACTATTCTAGTACCGATAACGGGACGGCCTTCTATTGCATCCAGTACTCTATCAGAGAATTCCCCATTGACAAGACTCACTTCAACCCCTTTTTCAGCAATCATAGCACCTCGTGAGGCTTTTAATCCGATTCCACCGGTTACATCAATTTCAGATGCATGTTCGCCTTCAAAGAACATTTCAGGATTCCAAACCTCAATCAAATCTTCTGGCCCGGCTCTCGACGGGGGCACTCTAAGTATTCCATCGACTCCACCAATCGCAAAAACAACTCGCTCCACATTGGACAATTCAGTAGCATACCTGAATACTATATCATCACCTGATAGTATTCCAAATTCTGTGGTTTCATCACTCACTACATCACCATATAGAACCGTAATTCCTTCAAAAACCGGCAAATCTCCTTTGAAATTTGGACCGGTTCCACTAGCCCAGGTGTGCGGTGGAAATGTTTTAGCTTGAAGTCCATATTTGGCTAAGGATTGTAATACCAAATTGTTCAGTTCAAGCATATCAGATCGGACTTCAGCAATTGCCGCATCCTGTGAAATTCCATTTATTCGCCCATCTGCCAATCTAAATTTCTTGGCTTTCATGTGACCAAAAGAGCCAGCTCCATGCACGATTACCAATTGTTTATCGGATTTAGAACAGGCTTCAGCCAATGAATCAATGACCTTTGAATTTACTGTGCACAAACTGTCTTTGTGAGTGATTAATCCACCACCCCACTTGATGACAACAGTGCCGCTCATGCTTATGCCATACAATTCGCACTAATGTGTGCATTGGATTTACATGGGAGTTGGAACAGGACAGTAACATGTCAGAGTCACCAAGTGTCGATGAGTTCATCCGTCACATGCAAGCAGAATTAGATGCCTGCGAGGAAATTATTGACAAAATAGAGCGTCAGAAACGCCAATTGAAAATTGAATCTTCACTACTAATGGCGATTGATTTTTCTGAGAAATTCAAGGAATTATCAAAATTAGGGCAAAACCCAATACAAATTGTTCAAGCATTGGCAATGCCAGATGGAACAAATTCAACTGCAGCAAAGAACATTATTGCAATTGCTGGTGGAATGTGTCCAGCATGCGGAACTCAAATGGAATCGGATCTAAATTTCTGCTCTAGTTGCGGAAATTATGTTGAGTGATCATTCCTCTTCCCAGATTGCGACCATGTCCTGGATGGATGGGTCGTCTGCTTCGACGTGGAACAGGTATTCAGCTGGCATTTCTTCACAAAGGAAAACTGTAGTTCCTGCTCGCCAAATCGTAAATCCATCAGCAATTGCTCGTGTCGTATCAACTTCAAGAATTGCAGGACGACTAATTCTTACGTGTCCTGCTTCCATAGCGTTGGAAATTGTTTTGGAGAGGTGAACATGCTTTCTGTCCCCTGCTGTGATTCCTAGTTCCATATGTGTTGCGACCGCTTCTGGGTCACATGGCCAGTAAAGTGCTTCAGGGATGTCATCAGTTGGGAGGTCCAATTCTAGTTCAATGGAGTGCCCATATGTAGCCCTGATCATTTCGCCTTCAACCTGGTACCGTCCTTTCTCATCGGCATTTGCAATAGCTTCGAAATGCCATCCACGGATCCAATGGTAGTGTCTTCGCTGCTTTTGGATTGCTTCAGATAACTCTCGAGAGTTAACCCAGCCGTTCAAATCCATCTCCACACCAAATTTCTCTGGCGCATGTCGGAGAACCAACGCAAGTATGCGTCCTAGGCTGTTAGATTCTCTATCAGACATTATGAACTTGCCCTCAGCATTGCATGTAGGGCAGTTTGTTCCGCTAAAATGACCGTGGGTCCTGCATTGTCGCAACATGATATCATCCCGCCGACAGGCGATGTATTGTTGAACCTTGTGGACAGGTTTTGATTTATTTATTCCAAGATTTGCCATAACTAGCGATTGATTATCATAATTTTATTGCTTAGCAAGGAGAGTGTTCAAATGCGACTATCATAGTCCCTGTAATATGTCAGAGTGGGGATTCCGCAAAGGAAGACGCGAGGCTGCAGAGAATCTAACCGCCAGTGAAGAAGGTGATTGTCCTCGATGTGGTGGTGAAAAACAACCCTCAACTCTTGCAGGTTACCTCTCATGTTCACGGTGCCAATATGAATGGAAGGATCCAGATCATGTGGCCAAAAAGCGAGGACCGCCAGACACATATCGTCGTGATGCAGAACTTATTGAAGATTTCAAGCGAGAAATGGAAGGTGGACAATTATCCAATGTCTTAGGAATTGACAAAGGGCTATCTGGAAAGCAAGAGCAATCACTACAACGCCTTGAAGACAAATGGATGAGCGGTATGACTGGTCATTTCAATGCTGCTGCTGAAGAAAGGAAACCTCTGATGATTTCATTTGATGATGATGATAACCTTGTTGACACTACAGTAGGAAGTATTACCATTGTTGCAAATGGATTTGATGGTGGTGAAGAAGTTCGACTTGAATACCCAGGACTCGGAACTGAATTCTATGCATATGATGAAGAAAGCGAAACCGGATGGCGCAGAGGGCGTGGACCAGAGGATACCGCACGTTCAATTGCACAAGTAATCAATCGGCATTCCAAATTGGTTTATGCGAATCAGGATGGCGCTACTGTGTTGTTAGAACTCCGTTCTGAGCAATTAAATTCAGATTCTCTAGTCATTTTCGTAGATGACCCTGGTGGCACCGACATTGTAGCAGAGAAGGGTGGCGTTTCAATGGACCCTCGTGATGTTAAGATGCTAGAAGACTACCGTGTAGTTGTTCAAATTTGTTTAGCTGATGGTATTATTTCACCCTCTGAAGATCAAATGCTGTGGGCTATGCGCCAGCAATTAGGTATTGATGACCAATTACATGTACAGATTGTACAGCAAATTTTTGGCAATCACGCACTCAAGGAATGTACGGGTTGTGGCGAAATGGCTGAACTATATGTCGACTATGCGGCATGGTACTGTCAGAAGTGCGAAAATTGGTGTTAGTGAAGCGTTTTATAGACACTTTTGCGTCCTTTTTCACAATTGTCGAGCGAGGCATATTCATAAGGTGAGGGCCAATCGCCCGAATAGGCGAGTTAACATGGCCGAACAAGTACTTTACATTGGAATAGACCTTGGAACCTTCCGCTCTGTAATGGTGTCCAGCGATAGCCACGAAGAAGAGGAATTGACAGTAATTGGAACCCCAAAAGATCCAATAGCACGAAATTTCCTGAAGAGAGACGTTCTATTTGGCGAAGAAGCCCTGAAGAACCGACTAGCACTGAACCTATTCAGACCCCTAGAATTAGGAGTTATCAAGGATACGCCAGAAGACCGTCAATTCATTGCACACTTTATTACCCACTTAATCGGACTTTCAGATCCTGAAGATTATGATCGTGTAGTAGCTGTTATCGGGGCACCTGCAGAAGCAAGCCACGTAGACAAGACTGCAATCTTTGATGCTGCAGCCGGTTCAGTTAACGCTGCAATGATTATTTCAGAGCCGTTCGCAGTCGCATACGCTCTAGATATGATTGAACACACTCTAGTTATCGACATCGGTGCTGGAACTACTGACTTGTGCCGTGTATACGGTACAATCCCTGGTCCAGATGATCAGATGCACACAGGATATGCTGGAGACTATGTTGACAACCAAATTATTGTCGAAATTCAGCGTAAGTACAACGGTGCACAAATCACCAAAGATATGGCACGCCGTTGGAAAGAAAACTATTCCTTTGTTTCAACATCAACTCCAGATGAGCCAGTAATGGTAGACTTCTCGATTGAAGGTAAAGCAATGACTCTAGATATCACAGATTGTATCCAAAATGCATGTGAATCGATTGTTGATCCAATCGTTGAAAATGTTAAGGAATTGATTTCTCAATCCAACCCTGAATTCCACAGCGAATTCCGCAGGAACATGGTTCTTGCAGGTGGCGGCTCTGGTATCGCAGGTCTTGGCGCAATGATTGAGCGTCGACTTTCCGATATGGGTGATGTAAATGTTCACGTTGTCGATGACCCAGTTCGCCTAGGCGCAATGGGTGGTCTAAGACTATCCATGGAAGTCCCTGAGGACATGTGGAAGAACCTAACTCTAGCAAGCCGCTGATTAGAAGTTCACTCTTCTTCAGAATCTTTTGTCACTAGTGGCGAGCCACAGTGCGGGCAAGAATCATCAGGCGACAATAGTAATGGGTTTACTGCCAAAACTGCCAAGCATGTTGGGCATGCGGCTAACATTTCATTAGCTTCTAACTGAATCCCTTCATCATAAACGGAATGACCACTATACCCCATCTTGTAAACCGGATGGAAATGAATTCGAATAAAGCGAATTGAGGAAAAGGTCGCCCATCCGATTAGAAGTGTTATCAGCCAAGATCCACCAGATCCTGCAAATAAAGCGTAGACATTGATGAATAAAAATATGCAAAATAGTCCTGAAATCAATCCCATCAACAATGGAGCAAACCAGTAGGCCCAGTCTGCTTTTGAGCGGTACATGAACCAAATTATTCCACCAACTATTGCTGGAATAAGTGCGAGAACAGGGCTTACAAAATTACTAGCGATCCAAAATAGTACAAACG
>Ga0315322_10001040_pt1 | contig 21351 bp, 16 predicted proteins | sample M110021515metaG_FD_203461 | JGI IMG/M metagenome (GOLD analysis project Ga0315322, IMG submission 203461) | Ammonia-oxidizing marine archaeal communities from Monterey Bay, California, United States - M1 100m 21515 | ecosystem: Environmental > Aquatic > Marine > Intertidal zone | place: USA...
CAAGGTTTTCGTTATTTACTACTTCAAAATCTATAGTAGCTTTACTAGAATTATTATATACATCCCAAACCTTAAGTGTTATTGAATGTACTCCTTCTTCTAAGTCGCTTAATGGATAATTTATTTCTCCTCTTTTATATGTATTTAATTCTGCCTCGTAGTAATCATTCAATATAATTGACTCAGCAGTATTGCCATCTAGATAAGCTTCGATATCGTGTCCTATTCCATTTCCAACTGTGTTTACTCCATTTTCATCAAAAATCTTTGCCAAGAAAATTGGTTGAGCATCTGTAATTCCGCCAGAGACAAAATTTTCTTCATTCATAAACAACTCAATTTGTGGGCCTTGTTCATCTAATTCAGCATCTTCATTTATACCACCAATTAAAATAGATTCATTAAATCCGTTAGCATCTATAATTCCATTTTCAGCATAAAAACTAAACCTAGCAGCGCCATAATCAAAAGAAATATCTTGTGGAACTATAAATTCAAAAGAAAAATCACCATTGATAACAGTAGACTTTCCCTTGTAAACTTGATTTTTCCACATTTCGTAAGAAGCTTGACTAGACCCCGGATTAGTTCCAAGCGTTGAAAGCAAAGAAATTTTGTCATAAATTTTACTGTAAACAAAACCGTTAAAATCAGTTAATTTCTGACCAATTGAATTGGCTATATGTCCAGTTATTTTAACACGACTTAAGGCTTTTATAGTATCATTAAATACAGAAATAGAAATTCCATTAATTGAATCTGCAATAATGTTCATTTCAGGATAGGAAAATTTTAGAGCAGGGTCTCCAAGTAATGCAAATTTTCTAAAATTTGGATCTGCACTGTTTAATGCAAATTTATTTTTGGTGCCTTTATAAATATCTCCTAATCTTTGAGGAAGGTCATTAATCTTATCAAATACAGTGTCGTAAAAATATCGGTTCAACCATTCGTTTGGAGTTGCATAAACCAATCTTGTAGTTGTAAATAAACATATTCCCCCTCCATCAGGATTTAAAATCACATATTCACCAGCAGATGTTCTATCATGGTCATCAAAACGACTAAACTCACAAGTAGCAGTCATGAAAACTGGTAATCGTTGGTAATTACTCCAATCGTTTATAGTTGGAACAGTTAGAATTTGTTCATGAGCCCAACCAGATTCACCACCATGACCAATGTAATTAACCAACAAAGAGCCTTTATCTACTTGTTGTTTAATTGCCTGAAAAGCACCTTCAATTCTTTCTCCTACGGCTGTACTTTCTTGTCCATATGCATCGGAATGAATTTTATATAAATTAATTTCAGGATGAGTGACTTTTACTTTACCAGCCATAATTTCAATATCAGTAAAATATGCGTTGTTATCTTCATCATCACTAATCATAGTAACTAAGTTCCTCCAATCTCTTAACACAGAAGCAGATTCTCCGTTAGAGCATGTTGCTTGATCTGAATCGTTGGATTGCTGAACTGTGTAATTTTTTATTTTTTGAACCATGGCATTAGCTTGTTCAACAGTTGAAACAGGAAGTCTACCAATAGCGATATTTAACAAATCTGTATTAAGCATTGAACTACCATCAGAAAGAATGGCATAATAATCATCTGTAGCATAAGTTGTAGTAATACTAAGAGATTCATAAGACTCAAAAACAGGTATTAAATTATTCCCATGCCCCATCCTATCTCTGTTATCGTAAGTTCCATCTCCAAATAATAAACAATATTTAGGAACCATCCCTTGAACGCCATTACCTCTAGAATAAAACATTCTTAAAAATTGTTTTATTGCTGTAGCGTCTCTCATTCCAGATGAAAATTCATTATATATTTCACTGGGCGAAACTAAATGGACTGTCAAACCTTCAGACTCATGAAAAACTTTTAAATCAGCAGCGGCTGAATAAAATTGTTTTGGAGCAATAATTATCATATCTGCGTTTGCTAAAGCATGTAAATTTTGAGACTGTATAGGGCCTATAATTGTTGGAGTTGGAAAACCAGTTCCGCTAATAGAAACAAATTCTCTTAAACTGTCTGTTTGCACTTTAAAACTAGCCGAATTTCCAATAGAACTGTAAGCAACAGAAAGAGGATTTAACGGGTCGGTAATCTCCCAAATATATTGTAGCTGAGCTGTGTTTTGAAGCTGGAATTCTGAAACATTACCTAAACCGACAGAATTAGGATCTGAAAAAACCATGTCATTTTCATTAATAATTAGGTTTCTTCGTGCATTCACTTCAATATAGTCCAAATACCCTTTTGAAGAGGGTGAGCTTGTTTTATTGTAATCAACATCAATTGAAATAGAATTGGAAGAGTTGGCAACAAAATCTAAATAACCGACAATTGCTTTTCCAACTGGAGCATAATATCCTGAACCTGTAGATGGTATTTGAAGATTTACTGACTCAGAGGCTGAGGAAACAGAAAAATAAGTATTACTAACAGCAGACTTACCTATTACTTTTGCTTTTACGCTAACAGAATCATTAATTAAATTTGGGAAATTAAACTGGTAATTAAATGATGTTTGAACATCAAAAACATCTCCATACCATTGAGAACCAGATTTCAACAAATTAATATCATCTTGTTCTATAAATTTGAAATCTAAAAAACTACTCACAGTATGAGTAGAAGCGTTTGTTGTAGTTGTTGCAGATCCAATTCTATAAGGTAAATGAGGTCCTGCTAAATTCACAAAATAATAAGAGCTGTCACAATATAAATGACTGTTATGAATAAATTTAGAACCATCAAAATTCTTTTGATGAGGTCCTTGACCATAAAACAAAATATAATCCCCAGATGAAAAAACACCATCACCACCATCTTCGACATGTATTCTTATCATGCTTAAATCATCTCCACGATATGCTCCATTAATTGGTGATAGCATCCCTCCACCATTTCCAAAAACATTAAGACTTTCACTTGAAATTTCTCCATTAATAACACCATTGTTTAATAAAGTTTGATAATCTAATTTGTAAATACCATCTTCATGTATTGCAACTTTATACCAGTCACCACCACTTGCAAGAACAGAGCTATTTGCAAATGAACTTTTGTTATTTAAAGTATTGTTAGACCCAATTAAACGGCCAGAAACTTTAGTAAGTTTAAAATAATTTCCATTAGCATCTATTCTCACTGAATTCCCTTGTAAAACAATAAGATCCTTACCATCAAGTTCAGTAGACTTCAAAGAAAAAGAATATTCTTTTGGAAGTTTTTTGACTGTTAAGAAACATGCTACTTCTTCATCATTTAAGGGTAACTCCCTAAAAGAAACCAATTCAAAATTTGAACTATTGCCAATAGAATTTAAATATGTTATATGATTTGGAACATTATTTAAATGATTCCAGTGACCTTTAGTTGGATGGAAAACTTTTTTAGCTTTTTTATCGTTAATAGATAGAAAGTAAGTTTCAGAATATGTAATGTGTATTTCAACATCCTTTAATTGCTGCGATAGCATTGAATTTGAAAATACTAGCACGTTTGTAAGAAGAATTATTATTCTGAACATTTATGAACTTTAATTTAAATTTAAATTGTAAATTAATGTATAATTAACCATTGTAATATTAATGTTGAAGCTTAAACGCATTATCAATATGAAATATTGCATTTTTTATTACATAAAAATAATACAATGTTGTTCTTTTTTTTGTATAATTGGTGGCTAATTATTTTAAACTTTAATTAAAAGCAAGATTATTATTGTGTGTAGACCCTTCTCCATAAGACAACTACTTCTATCGATATGTATAGTATTGTCCTCAATTATAATTAGTGCCCAAGACCCTGAGTTTACACAATTTTATGCTAATCCAATCTATTTAAATCCTGCATTTGCTGGTACTAATATTTGCCCAAGAGTTAATCTAAATTGGCGAAACCAATGGCCTGGAATTTCCGGAACATTTGTTACATATTCCGCATCATTTGACCAACATTCTGAATCTCTACATGGTGGTCTTGGCCTTTTAGTAACTACAGATCAAGCTGCAAATTCTTTAAAAACAACCAGAGTTAGTGGAATGTATTCTTACCAACTAAAAGTTTCTCGTAAATTTTCAGTTAGAATGGGTTTAGAAGCAACATTTTTCCAAAAAACTTTAGATTGGAACAAATTAACATTTGGAGATATGATTGACCCTAGAAGGGGTTTTGTACTTCAAACTGGTGACCAACCCAGAGGAGGATCAACTGCTGGATTGGATTTTTCTGCTGGATTTCTAGGCTTTAGCGAAACATTTTATTTTGGATTTGCTGCTCATCACCTCACTCAGCCTAATGAATCTCTCATTAAAGAAGAAAGTAAATTACCAATGAAATTAACTGCGCATGCTGGAGCGATGATTCCACTTGCAGGATCTGCATCTAAGTATCAAACTGAAGATGCAATGATTTCCCCAAACATTATATATCGAAGACAGGAAAATTTTCAACAATTAAATATGGGACTATATGTAAAAAAAGGCCCATTAGTTGGGGGGATATGGTATCGCAATAAAGATGCTTTTATTACTCTTATTGGAATTCAATCGGATAACATCAAAATTGGATACAGTTATGATGTAACTATATCGAAATTGGCAAATGCAACAGCAGGTTCACATGAATTGTCATTTCAAATAAATTTTAATTGCAGACCTAAGAAAAAGACATTTAGAACCCTAAGTTGTCCATCTTTTTAAAAAAAATCCACTAATTTTGTAACTTATTTTTTAATTTTCGTTATAAGTGTAGTTAACGCAAACAATTCAATTATGAAGAGGAATAATTTTATAACCCTTACAAGCGCTTTATTATCATTAATATTTTTAATGGGCTCTTGTGCCTATGAAAGATCTAGCATTACGGGCTGGGACTACAATAATCCCAGAAATGGAGGTTTCCAAAAAACCCCTTATCCAGAACAAGAAACTGGACCTGGATTAATTCTCATTGAAGGTGGTACATTTACCATGGGTAGAGTTGAGCAAGATGTTACCTTAGAAAACCACAATATCCCTAGAAGAGTTACTGTTTCTTCTTTTTACATGGATGAAACCGAAATTTCTAATTTTAACTGGTGTGAATATTTATATTGGGTTGGAAGAACTTATACAGATTATCCTATGATTTATAAAAAAGCTCTTCCAGATACTTTATCTTGGAGAGATAAAATGGGATTCAACGAGAATTACGTTGAATATTATTTAAGACATCCATCATACAGAGATTACCCTGTTGTAGGAGTTTCTTGGTTACAAGCAAGTGATTTCTGCGCTTGGAGAACTGACCGTGTTAACGAATACATATTAATTAGAGAAGGTGTTTTAATAGTTAATCCTAACCAACAAAACGAGCCATTTAATACAGATGCTTATTTAGCTGGTCAGTACGAGCAAGGTTTAAATCCATTAGGTCAAATTCCAGATTTGGATCCATCTAAAGGTGGCTATGACCCAACTACAGGTAAATTTAAAGCTAGAAACATGTCTGTTAGAAATGTAAGAATGGAAGATGGTATTTTATTGCCTAGATATAGACTCCCAACTGAAGCTGAGTGGGAATTTGCAGCTTATGGCTTGATTGGAAATACAATTGATGAACGTGTAGTTGAAAGAAGAATATATCCTTGGAATGGACACTGGGTAAGAAACCCTGAAGACGAATGGCAAGGAGACATGCTAGCCAACTTTATGAGAGGAAGAGGTGATTACATGGGCGTTGCAGGTCATTTGAATGACAATGCGGATGTAACATCACCAGTATACTCTTATTGGCCTAATGATTACGGATTATACAACATGGCTGGTAATGTTAGTGAATGGGTTCTAGATGTTTATAGACCTTTATCAACAGAAGATGTAAGTGACTTTAGACCTTTTCGTGGTAATGTATTTAAAACTAAAGTGCTTAATCCTACTGGTGCAATTGATGAAAAGTATGATGCAACAATTTATGATGTCTACGGTATTGAACAGTATTTAGTTGACTTTAGATCTGAAAGAGAAGGTAAAGCTAATTCAGAAATGAAACATTCAGGTGCAGGTAGAATGTACGGTTATACTCAAAAAAATAGATTAGATTCTCTAGAGAATGAGTTACTAACAGCTATTGAAACAACTGTAAAAGATGCTAAAACTTTATTAGAGAAAAAACAATCAGTTGAAGCATCACTTAAAATTCAAGAGATTTTTGACAATGTATTTGATGATTTTGAAATGATCGTTCAACAAGATCCATCATTTGCAGGTTACACTCTTCAAATTAGTCCTATTATAAGATCAGGATTATCAGATTTCATATTGAACACTCCTGGAAATTTAAAAACTAGAGAGGTTCGTGCTGAAGAAAATATCAATAGAAGAAACTACAGAGTGGCAGACAACATTGACTACTTAGATGGTGACTTAAAATCTTCAATGTTTTATCCTGGAAATGATATCAATACAGAAAACATAAAAGATTTCAACACTGGAAAGAAAAATGAAGACTGGGCAATGTACCAAAGCGGAATGGAAGCTGCTAATGGTGCTGTCGCTGGCTCACCTACTTCGCTTATTTCTGATAAATCTAAAGTATTTAAAGGTGGCTCATGGCAAGATAGAGCTTACTATTTAAATCCAGGAACTAGACGTTTTCTAGACGAAAACAAATCTGCTTCAACTATTGGTTTTAGATGTGCTATGGACAGAGTTGGTAGCCCTGTTGGATTAGGTGCCTATGAATAAAATTAAATAAAAAAAGACATAAAAAAGGGAAGTTATATACTTCCCTTTTTTTATGTCTAAACTTATAAATTAACTAAGGATGCTTCTTGCAATAACTATTCTCTGAATTTCAGAAGTACCTTCATATATCTGAGTGATTTTAGCATCTCTCATAAGACGTTCTACATGATATTCTTTCACATATCCGTATCCTCCATGAATCTGAACAGCTTCTACTGTTGTTTTCATAGCAACCTCGGAAGCATTTAATTTAGCCATTGCTCCAGAAAGCCCATAGTCATGACCGTTGTCTTTTTGCCAAGCAGCTTTATGAACTAATAGTCTTGCAGCCTCAATTTCTAAAGCCATATCTGCCAATTTAAATTGAATTGCTTGGTGTTCAGAAATTAGTTTACCAAAAGTTTCTCTTTCTTTAGAATAAGCCAATGAAAGTTCATAAGCGCCTGCAGCTATGCCCAAAGCTTGAGCAGCTATACCAATTCTACCACCTGCTAACGTTTTCATGGCAAACTTAAATCCAAAACCATCCTCTCCTATTCTATTTTCTTTAGGGATTTTAACGTCTGTAAAAACTAAAGAATGCGTGTCACTTCCTCTTATACCTAACTTATCTTCTTTTGCACTAACTTCGAATCCTTCCCATCCTTTCTCAACAATAAAAGCATTAATTCCTCTATGACCCTTTTCAACATCTGTTTGAGCAATTACTAAATAAGTAGAAGCAGTACTGCCGTTAGTAATCCAATTTTTAGTGCCATTCAATAGATAATGATTACCTTGGTCAATTGCTGTGGTTCTTTGTGATGTTGCATCAGAACCAGCTTCAGGTTCAGACAAACAGAATGCCCCCACCTTTTCACCTTTAGCTAATGGAACTAAATATTTTTGTTTCTGTTGTTCACTACCAAATGTTTCTAATCCCCAACAAACTAAACTATTATTAACAGACATTGCAACAGAAACAGAAGCATCAATCTTTGATATTTCTTCCATTGCAATAACATAACTTAGGGTATCCATACCACTACCACCATATTTAGGATCAACCATCATACCCATAAAACCAAGCTCTCCCAATTGTTTAAGTTGATCTAATGGAACAATTTGATCTCTGTCTCTATCAATTACACCCGGTTTACAAGCATTTTCGGCAAAATCTCTTGCTGCATCTTTTACAGCTAAATGTTCTTCTGAAAGTTGAAAATTCATAATCTTATTTTTTTTTGAAGTCAACAAATTTAGTTCATATATTCACTTGATAAAAGAATGTCAAAGATTTTTATGAAACAATACCACGCTATAGGTTTGATGTCTGGAACTTCATTTGATGGATTAGACATCGCCTATTGCTCTTTTAAACATAAAAAACACTGGGAATTTAAGATAATTCACAGTGAATGTGTTAAATATAGCAAAACTTGGATTAGTAAAATTTTAAATGCAAAAAACCTTAACGCAAAAGATTTTTTAATTCTAAATAAAGAATATGGGCATTATTTAGGCGGAAAAGTTAATTTTTTCATCAAAAAACATAAAATCACTGAACTCAATTGCATTGGTTCACACGGTCATACCATTTTTCATGAACCAAATAATGGACTAACCTTCCAATTGGGTTGTGGTGCTGCCATTGCATCTACAACAAACAAAAAAGTTATTTCAGACTTTAGAAAATTTGATGTTTCTATTGGTGGACAAGGTGCTCCTCTTGTTCCATTTGGTGATGAATTGTTATTTAACAACTACAGTTACTGTCTAAACCTTGGAGGAATTGCAAATATTTCTTATTCAGAAAAAGAAAATAGAATTGGAGGAGATTTAACTTTTGCGAATATGGCAAGTAATTATTTAGCCAAAAAAATTGGTTCAGACTTTGACAACAATGGAGAAATTGCAGCAGCTGGAACAGTAAATAATGAATTACTTTCTCAACTCAATTCAAATGCTTTTTTTAAAAAACAAATGCCAAAATCATTAGCTAGAGAAGATTTTGAAAACTGGTTTTCAACAATCTTTCAAGCTAATAAACAAATAACAGTTCCGGACCAACTAGCCACTTTAGGTCTTCACTTAACAAACACAATTAGCAATGCAATTACTAAAAACAAAAGAGATGTTTTAATAACTGGTGGAGGAGCACATAACAAATACTGGATTAACCTACTTAAAAACAAATACAATATCGAATGTATATTACCATCTAAAGAGATAATAAATTTTAAAGAAGCATTAATTTTCGCATTTTTAGGTGTGATAAGATTAGATAAAAAAATAAATATTTTGAGTTCAGTTACAGGAGCGTCAAGAGATAATATTGGTGGAGTAATTCATTTTGGTTAAAAACTTACTATCAGACTTTTTATAAATAAAAAAAGATTAATTAATTAAGCTCAATATTTTTCTAAATTTGCTCTCTCAATAATTTAAAACAAATGAAAGAATTACTTCAAAAATTTGAAAATAAAACACCCGAAATTGTTTTTAATTGGAAAGATGCTGAAACTGAAGCTGAAGGTTGGGTAGTTATAAATTCACTTAGAGGTGGTGCAGCTGGTGGTGGCACAAGAATGAGAAAAGGATTAGATAAACATGAGGTCACTTCTCTTGCTAAAACAATGGAAGTGAAATTCACAGTCTCTGGACCACCTATTGGAGGAGCTAAGTCTGGTATAAACTTCGACCCGAATGATCCAAGAAAAACTGGTGTGCTAAAAAGATGGTATCAAGCAGTTACTCCTCTACTTAAGCATTATTACGGAACTGGTGGAGATTTAAATGTAGACGAAATACATGAAGTAATTCCAATCACAGAAGATTGCGGTGTTTGGCACCCTCAAGAAGGTGTCTTTAATGGTCACTTCCAACCAAGAGAAGCTCAAAAAATTAACAGAATAGGTCAACTAAGACAAGGAGTACTAAAAGTAATTGAAAATGATTCTTACTCACCTGCTGTTTCAAGAAAATATGTTGTAGCAGATATGATTACTGGATATGGTGTTGCTGAATCTGTAAAACATTATTACAACATTTATGGAGGAGAATTAAAAGGGAAAAAGATAATTGTACAAGGTTGGGGAAATGTTGGCTCTGCTGGGGCTTATTACCTAGCTCAAGAAGGTGCTATAGTTGTTGGAATTATTGACCGAGTGGGTGGCTTAATAAATAAAGAAGGATTTAGTTTCGAAGAAATAAAACAACTATTTTTAAACAAAAACGGCAATGCTTTGCATGCAGAAAATATGCTTTCTTTTGATGAGGTAAATGATGAAATTTGGGATTTAGATGCTGAAATCTTCATTCCTTGTGCAGCTTCTCGATTAATTACTAAAGATCAAATTGACCGTATGATTAATACAGGAATTGAAGTTATAGCTCCAGGAGCAAATGTTCCTTTTGCAGATCCAGAAATATTTTTTGGACCCATTGCTGATTATACTGATTCAAAAATCAGTGTTATTCCCGATTTTATCTCTAATTGTGGAATGGCAAGAGTCTTTGGGTATTTAATGAGTAATGACATAGGTGTTATTGAAGATGAAGCAATTTTCGAAGACACCTCTAACACCATTAAAGATGCTTTACAAAATGTATACAATCACAACAATTCAAAAGAGAGAATATCTAAAACTGCATTTGAAATTGCTTTAAAACAACTAATCTAATATATTATGGAACTTATTATTATAATCATATTTATACTTGGCTATTTAGCCATAACCCTTGAGCATTCTCTTAAAATAGATAAGCTTATTCCTGCATTGTTAATGATGGCTCTGGCTTGGGCATGTGTAGCGATTGGAATTGATGGATTTGAAAATTGGTTTGATTCAGGTAATCACGAAATGGTTAATGGCTTTGCTAATTTACCATTAGATGGACATCATGGAGAAGCATCCAAAATGGGTTGGTTTGAAGGAACTCTTCTGCATCATTTTGGAAAAACTTGCGAAATCCTAATCTTTTTGGTCGGAGCAATGACTATAGTCGAGATAATAGATCACTTCAATGGTTTTTCAACAATAAAAAGGTTTATTAAAACAAATCAAAAAAGAACATTGCTTTGGATCATGTGTATTCTTGCTTTTATTTTATCTGCTATTATAGACAACTTAACTGCAACAATTGTTTTGATTACAATACTTAGGAAATTAGTTCCTGAAAATAAAGACAGAATTTGGTTTGCTGGTTTAATCATTATCGCTGCAAATGCAGGTGGTGCTTGGTCTCCTATTGGAGATGTAACAACTACTATGCTTTGGATGGGTAAAAAAGTGTCAACAATACAGCTAATCAAACTACTTATAGTTCCATCTTTTGTTTGCATGATTATACCAACTTTTATTGCTGGCTTCATGAAACCGTTTAAAGGTAAATTTGAAGCCCCAGCTGCAGAAGGGGAAGAAAATAGTAAAGGCCCTTTAATGCTTTATTTGGGTTTGTTACTGATTGTATTTGTTCCTGTTTTCAAAACTCTTACTCACCTACCTCCATATGTTGGAATGATGCTTTCATTATCAATTGTAGCTTTAGTAGCAGAAATTATAAGCTCAAGAGAATTCAGTATAACTGGTGTAGATGGAAAATCAAAAGAAAAAAGTCACCATGACAGCCCAACTTTCGGGGCTCTTTCAAAAATTGAAATGCCTTCAATTCTATTCTTTTTAGGAATTTTAATGACTGTTGCAGCTTTAGAGTCTTTAGGTCTAATTTTTAATTTTGGTAAAGATGTTCAAGAGACAATGCCAATTGATCTATTTGTTATCCTTTTAGGAGGAGGCTCTGCAATTATTGACAATGTACCTTTAGTGGCAGCAAGTATGGGCATGTTCACTCTACCTTTAGATGATGCTACTTGGCATTTCATAGCATATGCTGCAGGAACAGGAGGAAGCATGCTTATTATTGGTTCTGCCGCTGGTGTTGTTGCTATGGGAATGGAAAAAATCTCTTTTTTCTGGTACTTAAAAAAAATAGGTTGGCTTGCTTTAATTGGGTATTTAACAGGCGCTGGTGTATTTCTATTTATGCAACAATATATTTTTTAATAATATAATTTCTATTTTCCCGTTTAAATCTTACAATTATGACATTTAATTTTTCAGATATTTTATTTAAAGTTCAAGACGCCATTGCTGACAGCTCTGGAATTTCCCTTGATTTAGAACAAAGTGAGCAAATTTCTCTTTGGCAGCTAATATGGGGCTACGACTCCATGACTGATGAATACAGCATAACAAGCATGATTGTTATGTCTTTACTCTTTATATTTTCTATAGTAGCAGTTTATATTTTCATTGAACGGTTTCTAGCTGTTCAAAGAGCATTAAAAGGCGAAAATGATTTTATGAATAAAATAAACAACTATGTATCAGATGGTAAATTAGACTTAGCTAAACAACTGTGTCAATCTACCGAAAATCCAATAGCTAGAATGGTTGAGAAAGGATTAAATAGAATTGGCAAACCAATGAAAGACATTACCACATCAATCGAAAATGTTGGGAAATTAGAAATAAGTAAACTTGAAAGAAGATTGTCAATGTTAGCTACGATATCTGGAGTTGCTCCAATGCTTGGGTTTTTAGGAACAGTTTTGGGGATGGTAAAGGTTTTTCAAAACATGTCTAAAGAAAAAACATTTGAAATCGCAAGTCTTTCAGGAGGAATAATGGAAGCTATGATTACCACTGTTGGAGGTCTTATTGTAGGTATTATTGCTTATATGGCATACAACTACTTGGTAAGTAAAGTAGAAAAGGTAATCCACAACATGGAAGGCGCGTCATTAGAATTTTTAGATATTCTAGAAGCTCCTGGCAAATAAAAAGGATGAATTTCCGTTCAGAAAATAAAATCAAAATTGAAGGAGGAATGTCTACCATGACAGACCTCGTATTTCTTTTATTGATTTTTTTCATTGTTATTTCTACACTTATAACAGCAGGAGTAAATATTGATGTGCCAAAAAATGGTGGAAGCTCTTCTGATAAAAAAATTCTGGAAGTAAACATTAATGACAACAATGAGTATTTTATAAATGGAAAAAGACAGTCCATTAAAAGTGAGGATATTGAAAATAAAATCCTTCAAAACATAGGAAAAGATAGTATTATTTCCCTCTATGGATCTGCAAAAAGTGATTGGGAGGCATCTGTATATATTATTGATTTAGCGAAGCACAATAATTTTAAAATTGTAATGAATTCTGAAAAATAATTTTATTCTTGAATTTAAAAAAATCAAATAGCATCAAAATTGAAGGAGGAATGTCATCCATGACTGACCTTGTTTTTTTATTACTCATTTTTTTTATAATCATTTCTACAATGGTCAACACCTCGCACGAAATTGAGCTTCCTTCAAGTAGTGGAGACCCTTCTTTGACATCACCTGTTAAGGTATATGTAAATAATGAAAATACTTATTTCATTAACAGTGACATGACTCCAATCCCAGGAAAAAAACTAGAAGATGAAATCCTGAAAATAATTGGAGAAAATAAAACAATTGAATTATTAGCTGATAAAAGTACAGATCGTCAATTTGCATACGATGTTATTAAAATTGCTAAAAACAATTCTCTTAAAATTGTAATTAAAACAAGAATCGCCAAATAAATTGGATTTTATTAAACGCATAGATAAAAGAACTGGATGGATACTAACAGTTATTATTCATATAGGATTATTATTATTTATTTTCCTTAACAAGGGATGTGTTCAAATTCAAGATCCCCCACAATTCACTTTAGAGGAGCTTATTGTATTAGACTTTTCCGAATCTGGTGGTGGTAATGCTGGTGCACCACCAAAAACAACTCCAATTGAAGCAGAGTCTAGTAGTAAAGAAGAAGCAACACAAGAAGAATCTCCAGTAGAGTCTCAAAGTGGTAATGTTGAAGGAAGTGCCAGTGGCGAACAAGAAGCCGAAGTTGAAGAACCAAAAAACGATTTCAGTGATTTATTTGGATCAGGAAACAGTAATAGTGGGAATGGTTCTGGTGAAGGTAGTGGTGGAGGTATGGGAACAGGTGATGGTCCAGGAACTGGAGGAGGAATTGGTGATGGGTCAGGAAGAGGTGTTATAGGTAATCCTCAACTAGACAATTCACCAAAATGGGAGGGTTATGTAATGGTTGAATTTATAATCGATAGAAATGGAAATGTAACTTCAACTAAAGTCCTTCATCCTCATCCAAAAACAACAATAACTTTATCTAGCAGTGATAAAAAATTCATTGAGAAAGATTGTAAATCAAAATTCAAATTTACACCAAGTTCTAAAGCAGAGACAAAAGACAGGGTTTTCAAAAGAATAAAATACGCCTTAGAATAATGTCTAAATATCAAGATACCCTAGACTATCTTTTTAATCAATTTCCACAGTATCAAAAAATAGGTAAAAAAGCGTATAAAGCAGACCTAACTAACATTACTTCATTGTGTAAGATAGTAGGGAATCCTCAAACAAACTTAAAATGCATACAAATTGCTGGAACCAACGGCAAGGGTTCAACCGCTCATATGCTAGCTTCTGTATTACAGGAAGCAGGAAATAAGGTGGGAATATTCACTTCACCTCATTTGGAAGATTTTAGGGAAAGAATTAAAATAAATGGCCAAAAAATTTCAAAAAAAACAGTCATTGAATTTGTCAATAATCACAAAGATGCGTTTAAGAATGTAAATCCCTCATTTTTTGAATGGACAACTGCTCTTTCCTTTTATTATTTTAGGCAAAAGGAAGTAGACATTGCCATTATAGAAACAGGTTTAGGAGGTAGATTAGATTCTACAAATATTGTTAATCCATTAATTTCAATAATTACAACTATTGGAAAAGATCATGAAAACATTTTAGGTAACAGCATTGAAGAGATTGCATTTGAAAAAGCTGGAATTATTAAAGAAAACAAACCTACAATTATCGGAACACAGATAACTGGAGATGCTTTTCGGGTTATAGAAAGAGTTGCAAAAGAAAAAAAATCAACTCTTTACATTGCAGATAAATTAAATTATAAAACTGATTTAAAAGGAGATTATCAAAAATACAATGCAGCTATTACCGGCAAAGCGATTGAAGTATTAAAAAACAACCTAAATATTGGAGATACCCACTTAAAGACAGGCCTTTTAAATGTCTCTAAAAACAACTTACTTAGAGGAAGATGGCAGGTGCTTAATGAAAAACCATTAATTATTGCAGATATAGGCCACAACCTACAAGCATTTAAAATGATTGCTTCAGAACTAGAAAGATATAGCACTAAAACAATTTATTTTATACTAGGAGTATCCAATGATAAAAACATTGAACAAATGCTTTCTGCACTACCTACAGATATAAACTACATTCTAACACAATCAAAAACTGATAGAGCCATTTCTACCAGTCAGCTGAAAAATAAAATGACAAATTTTATTTCTACTATAGAAATAGCAGATTCAAATAAGGCTTTTTCTAAAGCTAAAGAGATGGCTAAAGAGGGTGATTTTATTTTTGTAGGTGGAAGTGCCTTTTTAGTTGCAGAAATTCTAAGTGATTTTTTTCCTTCATAATTTGCTGAACTATCAAAAATAGATATATTTGCACTCCTTAATTAAGGGCGATTAGCTCAGTTGGTTCAGAGCACCTCGTTTACACCGAGGGGGTCGGGGGTTCGAATCCCTCATCGCCCACCAAAGCTTCAGTTTACTGGAGCTTTTTTCTTTTTAGGGCAATTAGCTCAGTTGGTTTAGAGCGCTTGCTTGACAGGCAAGAGGTCAACAGTTCGAATCTGTTATTGCCCACCAAAAACAAAGTGATACTCAATAAAATATTTAGCATTTTAACTTCCTCATGATAACAATAAACAATTGACTATTAGACACTTATATTCTGTAATTTATTTTTTATATAGAATATAATTTCTTATTATTACAAAAGAGTAAAATATATAATCAACAATGAAGTCATCAAAAATTACACTTTTATTCATAACAATTTTAATAACTCCTTTTTCTTTATTCGGCAATCTAAATGAAAAAGATAAATGGAAAAATTTATTTAAAAATTATCCTGACAATAAAATTGTAATTGAAGCTTTTTGCCCTGGATTAGACTACAAATATGATGTTGGTGAAAAAGATGCCTTTTATCACAAAGATGAAAATCAGCTAGTTTTCAATAAAGTAACTATTGAGCCTTGTCAAAACATGTTTAGAGATCTTTTAGGTCTAAAAATTACTTTTGAAGACAATGTTGGAAATAAAATAATTACAGACAAAACAAACATATTAAAACTTGCTCCTAAAATTGAATGTAAAGGCGAAATGTCCATTCCCGAAATGTTATCGGAAGAATATAACAGATTTGGCATACAATTTAGAGGTTGGAGAAATGAATTTGAGATCATCAAATCTCCTAATATATCTCCTGAATATTCTGAAGCTATGGATAGGATTTACAGAATTCAACTGGTTAATAATTGCCTTGAACCAACTAAGTGGGAGGTTGTTATTGATGCAGAAGACTATTCCGATTTCAAAAAAAGAAGGAAAAGTGAAAATCAACTTAACCAACGAAGAATAATTGCTCATAGCTGGTTTAACGTACCAATGGATTTTTATAAAGCATTATTTAGCATTAAGAATCCAGAATTTCAATCAAGCTTAATTGATCTTTCTTATGATGAAATGAGTAGCAGGTCAGAGAATGTAACAATTGACTTTGAATCTCTGAGAGGTGGTTCAATTGAGGAAGAACTCAAAACTGAAATTATTGAAATTGGTCACCAAAGTGAAAGACCAATAATTCCCTTAGACCCTGAAGAATATTATAAAAAACAATTTGGCTTAATTCTTCATGAGAAGCAATACAACTACAAAAATATTTTAGACACTGAGCTACCTCTTACAAGGTTTCAAGATAGAGGATTTTATAAATCTGAAAACGCTGACCCTTTTTACGTACAATGGCTAAAACATATTGATGATGTTAAGATAAACAGGTTAAAGAAAAAAGATTCAAATTTATATACTGAAATTAGAATTGGTGGAGAATACTCTCCTTACGAAATTGTTTTAGGAAATGTAGATTTAGCTTTAATGAATGAACAAATATTATGTGGATTTTTGTTTGGAGTAAATACATACATTACAAACATCAGAAATAAATCTACTCCACACAGTATGGGGTATGACCCTACTCAATATCCAGATGAAAAAAAACCATATTTATACCTAATAGACAAAAAAACTGGGACATGGTTAAACAATCAATATAAAGGTGTAGAGAAAGTTTATGTTTCTTATGATGACATTGATAGAGACATTGTAACAATTCACGTTCTTTCTTATGAAAGAATTGTGCCTGTATGGATGGCAAGAGTTAAGTTGCCAAGTGATTTTGTTGAGCAATTAAGAGTACGCAGAAGATTATTTAATTATTGAATTCAACATGAGAAAATATATTATTTTATCCATTGCTGCTATTACTTTTTCATTAAACCTAATTAGCCAAACTTCAATTAAATTTAAAAAACAACCTACTAGTTTTTTCTATTCCCAACTAAATCTTCACGGTGGTTTTATAGATGAAGGCAATGGATATGAGTTTAAACCAGCTGCAAAAGGAATTAGAAACAGACTTTCTCTTCTAGGCTTTTTCAGATCTGGCAAAACACTTCAAAAAGGATACATTCAAAAAACAGGTATTAGAAATGCTTGTGTTGCAATATCAATAGACTATGAACCATCTTACTTTTTAAACACAAAAGAAGATGGAACAAGAACAAGTGCTTTTCAACTTAGATTAATGGACAATTGGATTGGTTTTGGAACAAAAAAAAGAAGAGTTAATTTTTGGTTAGGAAACAGAAGAGTTGAATATGGCCACAATCCTAGAATTGATGCTGAGTCTAACTTTATGAATAGAAACTCTCTTCAAGTAAGAGATTTAGGTTTCTGGTGGGATTTAGGTTGGTTCTTCAAAGCTCCATTGGTAAAAAATCCAGAAAAAAGATTAGACATCACCCTTCAATTATCAAGCGGAGGCTGGCTGTTTAACGGAAATCCTTCTCAAGGAACAATTATGTTTTTAGGGTCGGATAAAGAAATAAAAGACACTTATATGAGCCCAACATTTGGGAATATGCGCTACAACAATACTTTCTTAAGTATTGCTCATATTGGTAGCCCCACCTATTCTAAATCTGAATTAAGCGGGTTTGTGATTATTGGAAATATCCGCGATCAATATAATCTTGATAGCACTGTTTTTTTAAACAGAATTGGAATTGAAAACATTTATAAGTTTGGCGAAAAAATTAAAATTGGAAATCAATTTTCAACAGGAACTAATCACTATCAAGATGGCCGTAACATGTTAACTGCGCACTTAAATAATAGCTTTGATTGGTATTTTGCAAAAAAATTCGTTTTAAGCATTTGTCAGTATTCTGCAATTTTTCATGATTACAACAATAAAACTAACATTATTGATTATTCAATAGTTGGAGGATTAGGATACATAATTAATCAAAATTTAAAACTTAGAATTAATATGTTTTATGATAAAGAGCAACATTGGAATTCTAGAACACATAATGGAGCATATCTTCAATTAATTGCAGGATTTGGGAAAAGACCCTAACATCTTCCTCTTAAAAACAACAATCAGCTACCTATCCCTTTTGTTCGATTAACCCTTCCTTCAAATTTTAGAAATTAAATCTTTAAAGTCAATGCTTTTAGTTTCATCAAACTCAATATGTTTCTGTTTTGGCATTACATATTTAGCCATTATAGATCTAAACTAAAGTGTACAACTTCATTTTTTAGTACTTTAGATTATTCAAGTTTTAAATTAGATTAATTGTGGAATTTAAAAGGTTTAAAAGAAAGGGTGTCATTTTCAATAATAATAGTCAAGGCATTGGTTTAGAAGTGAAATTAGCAAAGAAGCTGAAGGTTTTTAGAATAGAAAGGTCTAAAGAACAAGAGGATAACTCTTTTGATTATTCCATTTTCGATGGTCAAAAAACTATAGATGGAGTTAAAAAAAATGAAATAGTAACTTTTTTAGAAGAAAAAGAATCAGAATATTCATTTTTTGAGGGAGAGCTTAAACTTTGGAAAAAAATTAAGTAATCTATTTTTAGAATGAAAAAAGTTTACCATTTAAAGAATTGTAGTACTTGCCAGCGAATTTTAAAAGAACTTAATTGGACGCATGAAACTCAAGAAATTCGTTCTCAAAAAATTACAGTTAATCAGTTAGAAGAAATAGCTAAAATGGCTGGTTCCTTCGAAGCACTTTTCAGTAGAAGAGCAACAAAATATAAAACATTAGAACTCAAAAATAAAGCTCTTCAAGACTCGGATTACAAGAAACTTATTTTAGATGAAGATACTTTTCTAAAAAGACCAGTATTTATAATCGAAAATGAAATTTTTATTGGTAACTCCAAAAATGTTGTTTCTGCAATAAAAAAAAAGCTGTCCATTGGACAGCTTTAAACTACATTTAACAAAATTAGTTAACCGCCAGTGTCTTGTCTTTATTGTACTTAATTGTATAAGTAAAAAGATACTTTACTGTTTCTTTACCTTCTATAGATTTATCCCATTTTAATACACCTGTTTCCTTATTATAATCTGCTGTTTCATTTTCAATTAGCTCTATTTTAATCTCCTGATCTTGAGCAATAGGAATATGGTCCTCAATTTTCACATGAATTTCAGTAGATTTAAAATTCTTTAATGAAATTTCATATGTAATTGTTCTTAGCTTTTCATTTGTAAAAACTCTTAACTTTTCATCATCGTTCAATTTCTTTCTTGTCACAAATATTCCTTTATCTCTTCCTAGTGCTAAATCTAAAGTATCCGACATAACAGCAGGGTTGATCCTTGTTTGACCTACATAGGTTCCATCATAATATATATTAGCTAATCCTGGTAATAAATTTAGCTCTTCCCAATCTGTTAAACGCGCCATTAAAAAAGCATCTTTATCTAATTTAGGGACAATATAATGCTCAAAAGTAGCATCAATATCCTCTTTACCAATTGCCATCATATGAGGTTTCCCATCTGAGGGGATGGTATAAGGTAATTTTAACTCAAATTCTGTCATAATGATATTCTCAGACATCTGAGTAAAATTATCCATGTGTTTGGCTTCCATTTTACTTTTATTAACACCTCCTGAAGACATTGGAACATCTTCATTCAATTGATAATCAATTGATGACAGTTCTTTAGCATTAGACAAATTACTACCATACCCTAAATCTGTGTTTGTAATTGGTCTATAATAATTTAAGTACCAAGTAGCCAAATAAGGCTTATAATTACTTCTATTAGGATTAATAGTAGAAAGCTTAATTACTACATTCTCCCAATTTTCTCCTGAATTTTGATAGACTTTTGCCTTATAAGTTAGCTCAACTGGAGAATTAATGTCATCTGCTCTTAGATCATATGATGGAGACCAGCTTGCATTTGGGACCATGTAATTAACTTCTAAAGCCCCCCCTACTTCTCTATCTGCAGAAACTGTAACTATTACCTGCTGTATAGGTTGTAATTTTTTAGGTTTTTGCTGTGAATTTTTAATATACTGATCTAACTCACTTAAGCGTTGATTCATTTCTTTCATCAAATGAGATTGTTTTTGTTTTTTTCTACTGATTTGTGAAATAAGTGGATTTAGTTCTTTTAATTTTTCACGTAAATAATCCATTGCATCTTTTAATGCTACAATTGAATCATTGGCAGTTTGCCCTTTAATTACCAAACTCCCCATTAAGATGTCCTTTTCTAGTTTATAGGCAGACAATTTATCATTGATTTCCCTATTAATCCACTTTTGTGTTTCTATAGAATCTTTCAACAATCGCTTTTTCCTTAAAACAGCAGCAGAAACTGATGATAATACTGGTTTAGGTTCTGGATAAAAGAGATCTAATGAAACATCCAAAATAATAAAATCTCCCTTACCCTTAACCTGAATACTATTTTTGTCAAGTGATTTAGACATTCCTTCAAAAATAATTTTTGTAATACCACTCTGCAGTTTAAAACTTCCCTTTCTTTTCACCTGAGCTCCCTGCAGATAAACAGTTACTGCTTTTACTTTGGATTTAACTTTTTTTTCTTTTTTGGCATATGAAACGCTAAAAAGCATCAGAGCCGCAACACTTGTGAGAATCGTTTTTTTCATGACATTATTTTAATTGGTTTGTGTTTAAATACAATCGCATATGATATTGGTTCAATTCACAAATTCAACTCTACTCCAAAATCAATTATTGATAAATTACTTTGTTATCAGATAAACTCTATATTTCACAAACCAAAAAAAAATCAGGTTTTATAACAGAACATGAAATTATAATAGAAATGTTAAGAATGAAATTGTTACTAAAATAACAATGCAGAATTAATTTTGATTCAAAAAATTTCTAATTCCCCAGACCTGATATAGTATAGAGAAAATAAAAGTAAGTACAATCACTTTTTGTGCTACTACCTGTAAAATTAAATCACTTTCTGTGTAAACAGCACCAGGGCCTATCTGAGGGCCAAAAAATATAATTACCAAATAAACGGTTAAA
>Ga0315322_10001044_pt1 | contig 21311 bp, 23 predicted proteins | sample M110021515metaG_FD_203461 | JGI IMG/M metagenome (GOLD analysis project Ga0315322, IMG submission 203461) | Ammonia-oxidizing marine archaeal communities from Monterey Bay, California, United States - M1 100m 21515 | ecosystem: Environmental > Aquatic > Marine > Intertidal zone | place: USA...
TACGATGACGGGTACATGATTTAAACGAAAGGAATCCAACTAATGCCAAAAGACAAACCATCATGGGGCGGACGCCGCCCGAACCAGACAGGCCGCCCGGCAAACCGGCAAGGCGCTCTTCGAGTCCACCTTACGGCGAGCGTCGATCCTTTGACCGATGCTTATTTGCGGGAGCAGGCGAAGCTGAAGGAGGAGAGTCTGGGTCAAGTGATCGACGGGCTTGTGCCGGCAGACCCGGCAGACCCGGCGGAGCCTGCTGAGCCTGCCGAGTCCTGACCGGGTCTGAACCGATGAAGGCGAGGTACAGAATATTCATAAATGCTTACCATTGGGATGAGCCGGCCCGTTTACTATCGAAGCATTCCTTTTCCTGCTCGATGGCGAAGCAGGACGCCATTGCCGCAAACTTGTCGAGCGAAGACCTGCCTGCGGATTATCCTTACGAAATAGTTTTAGGTATGGCTCGAATCGGAGGAAAATCCGCCAAACGGTCGGACGGCTACGATTTTAAGATCGTAGTTACTCCATGCGTAAGTTTTGACGGCAAGGCGTTCGGGCGATGCGGGCCGGTTTTTCTCGGTTCGGGCAGGCTAAAGTCCTGAACCGGGTCTGAATTTATTTCCGGAAAACGATAAACCTATTACCTTTATAAAATTATGAGCGAAGACGAACTGAACAAATTCCTATTGAGCATAGCTAAACATGCCTTATCCTTCCATAGGCGGGACGTCGGGCAATACTTCCGGCTTTCCGAGGAGGAGCTGGAAAGCCTAGACGAAGAGCTGGAACGCAAGGACGAGGCCGGCGAGCTGGTCTGAAGGACGTACGCAAAAGCGTACAGGTCTAATTGCAGTCCGGCTAAAGGAATGCATGGTCCGCCGCCGAACTCCTGCCGGCCTGCGGAGCGATGTTGAGAGTTCAAGTTGTATCGTTATGTATGTCTATGGTAAGGGTAGTTCGCATTGCGGGCATCCGGCGAGCCGGCAAACCGGCAAAAGCGAGTGCCTGTCTGCCGAGTGGATGGATACAGGGAAAGCGAATTAGGGGGTTGACAGGTTGACCTGTAGGAGTAAAATTCACTTACCAGCCCTACCGGCAATCCCTGCCATACTTGGCCAGCCTGTTGCCTCCGACAAGGCCGGCTTTGTCGGCAGAGGCCGTCTCGACAAAACGTTGTGGCCTCCTTAGAGGGTCCACAACGTCTCAACGTCCTACCGGCAGGCATCGGGTATGCCGTGATTGCCTGTAGAAAAAGCAAGACCGGAGATAGCCTGTGCGAAGCCCGTAGGGCGAGCCATGCCCGGATATCCGGAGCCTCCGGATCGACCGGCAATCCGGCAAAGCGTTCGCCGGGATGCCGGGCATCTTGGCCAACGGTATGACGCTATGCGTTATAGCAGGGATGGACATCCGGGTTAGCCGGGGAGCCGGGAGTCCGAGGACTCGCGGGCTGGGCGGGCAGTCAGAAAGGCTGCTCTTCCGAGTCGCCCGACTTTCGGGCATCCCGCTTCCGCTCGTATGCCTCTAGGCGGGAAGGATTGTAGAGGTCCTTCGGGTCGAGATCGCCCCGCTGCTTGAAGGTCGGGAAGGTCGTTTCCACTACGCAGGAGGCCGGGCTGGCGGCGTAGCGAGAGATCGGCTCTACCGTTAGGCAGTCCTCCTCCATGTGCCGGGTCAGCATTATCTTCGCATCCGGATCGCGGGCGAATGCTCCTGATCCGGATGCCCGGTCGAGGGCGTCCACGTCCGACTTGTTGCCCTTCGAGTAGTGGTGAGCGTACACTATGGCCGTTTCCGTCTCTTCGGAGAAGCGTTCGATCTCTTGGAGGATCATCATCACTTCGCCGACCGAGTTCTCGTCTTGGCCTACGGCGGCCTTGTAGAACGGGTCGACTATTACGAGGTCGTAGGACTGCTGTTGGCCGGAAACGAGGAGATGCTCCTTCAGGCGGGCGAACTCGTAGCAGGAGCCGCGCAAGGGCCAGTATTGGAAATTCTCCTGCTCGCCCGTCCGCAGGGATTCGGAGATATACCTTATCCGGTTCGCCGCCATCCAGCCTATCATCTCGAAGTCCATATAGAGAACTCGGCAGGGCTTTATCACGTCGATGCCCAGCCAGTTCGTGCCTTGGGCGGCGGCTAGGCCCAGGTTCAGCAGGGTCCACGTCTTGCCGGCTTTGGAGGAGCCTTCCACGGACATTCTGCATCCTTTCCAGAGCAGGTCTTTGAGGATTTCCGGGGGGCCGGGCTTGGCGGCTTCCGCCATGATCCTAGCCCAGTCCCAGATTTCAGGCAAAGGCTTCGTGGCAGGCGGGATGTCCGAGGGCTTCGCGACGTAGGGCGTTTGCTCGGTATAGGTTTGGTCGGCCTGCGGCTGGCCTGTGCTGGGGACTGGTGGATTAGCGATGGTCCACGCTAGGACGTCATGCAGCTCATGGTTCGGAGGAAGCTTCATTAAGGGAATGAAAAAGGATGGATTGAGGGCCTTTGCCGGGGCGAGAGCCGCCGGGCAGGCGTGAGAGTTGCGTGAATCGCTCGAAGGCAGGATCGCCGCCTAGCCGTTGAGAGGCATCGAGAAATTCGCGGGCCTTGTGCTGCTGGCCGGCAAGCGAGTACCATGCATGGAGGCTTTTGCCGGCGGAGAAAGTTACCAGCTTCAGGGGAAGGATTTTACCGAGGGCTAGGATAGGCCCGACCTGCTGGTCGAAGTCCACGCCGGCATCGTCCATCTCATGGACCATGTAACGCCATCCTGCGGCGTGTACGGCCCGTCGGGAGTCGGCCTGCGGCTTGAAAACGTTCGGACAAATGAACTGATATGATTTGAGGTCCGGGCAGGCCGACCATTCGAGGGCCGTCCTGACCGATCCGGCGGAGTCGAATGCGTTTTTGGCGATGCTAATCCATTCGTCAGGCTGGAACAGGTCGAGCAAAAGTTCGCCGGTCTTGTCGCCATAAAGATAGTCCTGACAAGACTTGACTTTGAGCTGCTCGACAGAGCCGGCCTTGCCGTAGTGCTTGGCCACGTCGCCAGTCGGTTCGAGCGTCTCCCGGCGAGGGCCACGCCCGACGTCGTCCCTACCGATCCGCTCGTAAGCTCCGGCCAGAGCATTCGTCAGCTCGTTCGGCTGAAGCTCACGCCGAGCGAAGTGAGCGAGGGCTTTCTCGCAATAGGCGTAAGCCTCGTCAAAGTCCGGCATGGCCCGAGCTATCTGGACGGTAAAGGCGAGCAGGAAGGCATGGAAGCGTTCGCCCGAATCGTACTTCTCGGCCCACATGGAAAACTGACTATTTAGTTTCATCGTCCGGGCAAAGGCAGCCAGTTCCTTCCGCTATGTCGTCGTCATGCAGGGTCGTCCCGCAGACCGGGCAGGTCGTCCAGCCCTCGCGGGCTTGGCGGTCGATCCAGTCCTGTTTGATGTCGTCCGGGTCGGCGTGTTCGTCGGTCATATTTCCACCTCCCCGTCGATCAGTTCCTCGGGCAGGCCGAGTTCTGATATATGGGGATCAATTGATACTTCAAAATTCTTCCGGCTTACCCGGTAAACCTTTCCGCCGGCGGCCCGGATGGCCACGGCTTCGTTTGCGAAGCGAACGTCGTCGAAGATCACCTTGGAATCGGGCCAGCCGAGAAAATACTCGGCCTCCCGCATGGCGGCCTTTACCCAGATATCCGAATCCAGATTCCGCCCCCATTCCGTACCCAAGCTCTGTAAGCAGACTCTGGCCGTTATACCCTCGGGAAAGCCGGGAAGCTGGTCCTCCTTTCGCTCTCCGAGCCAGTCGCCCGGCGGGAGAATCTGCTTGAGCATTCGCTTTATGGGGCTGGCGAAGGAGAGGACTCGGGCGTCCTGTTGTTTCGCGAAGGTCGTTTTGCCTACGCCTTTAGGCCCGCAAAGGCCAATTAATCTTTCGTTCATGTTCATCTCGATGGTAAAAAAACTGCGAATACGAAGCCCGTTAGAGTCCATATCCAGAGGGCTACGGCTAAAAGGAAAATGCCCCAGCAGAGGGCGTACTCGAAGAGGCGTTTCATCAGTAGTGCCTCCTAATTTCGCCCTCGGCGGCTAGAGGCAGGCCATCCGCCCAAGCCGGAGCTTCGCTCATGATCTTGGCCAGAAGGTCGAGGGCCGCCTGCCCTTCCGACTCCGCCACTTCTACAGTGATGGAGTCATGGACGTGGAGGCAGACCGGCAGGCCGGCGGCTTCCGCCTTGATCAGCATCTCTCCGAACACGCAGCGAGCCGTGCATTGGACAAGATTCTCGACCAGCAGGCCGCCGTAAAGTTTCTTGCGAGGTCCGCCCTTGACTGTCGCCGCCGACATTTCGTCCTTCTTGCCGGAGAACTCGACGTCCCAGTATCTAATAGGCTTGCCGGATCGAGTCTCGATGACTGCGCACTCCGGCTCGTTCTTGGCCTCCCGGCGAACGAACGCCTCGACCTTGTCCCAGAGGGCTATGATCAGAGGATTCTGCTGGCGGTAGGCAGTCACTTGCTGCCGAGCTACTGCCGGCGTGAGCTTCAGCTTTCCGCCGGTCAGGGCTTCCGCAACGGAGGCAAATTTGCCTGCTCCGCAGCCATAGCCCAGACCGAGCGTTCTGGCCTTGCACAAGTGCCGTAGCTCTGGGGCGAAGTCTTTCATGGGTTCGTCCTCCGCATACAGTCCTGACGCCCTGCCATGAGCCTCGTACAGGTCGATGCCTCCGCTTACCAGCGACAGGAACTCCATGTCGCCGGCGAGCCAATGAAGGATTCGCGGCTCGATCTGGGACAGGTCAACCGATACGAGGACTTTGCCGGCTGGAGCGGCCAAGCATTTCTTCATGCTAATCCCCTTGATTTCGCCCCGAGGAATCGCTTGAAAGTTCAAGCCGCCTGACCCGGAAAAGCGGGCGGTATGTTGCGCTCCGCAAAACTTCAGTCGAGTGCTTACCCGACTGTCGGGGCGTTTTCTAAGTATTAAACCGTAAAGAGATTCTTGAAGCTTGTTAGCCTTTCGCCATCCACTCATGGCATCGAGCCATATAGACTGTTCCGGGTTAGCCGACTTCCACTTCATGCAGGCAGGGTCATCCTCGTTGGTCGAGGTAGGCGGCTCGATGCCGGCGAGCTTGCAGGCATCGCCGAGGGCCAGCGGCGAAGTTATCGGGGCGGGCTTGTGGCCGGACCGCCAAGGGATTGCCGCCTCGCACTTGTCCATGACCTTGTCGAGCTTGTCGATAAAGGACTGGCAGAGCTTGGAGTCTACCGGAAGCCCTCGCGCGGCTATTATGCGAGTAAGCTCCGAGAGCAAATACTCGAACTCCGGAAAGGATGGGGCGAGTGCCTCGTAAATCCTCCAGCAGGCTCGGGCATCTGACAGGGCGTATTCCCGAAAGGCAGGGTTGGCCGCAATGACTTCCGGCGTCAGCCCCTGCATCTCATCCCTCGCGTCCTTCGACAAGTCTTCGCCGAACAAATGCTTGTAGGCTCCCTTCAGGCTCCGAGGAAACTGATGCCATGCCGCCATGTCCGCCGTGCATATCCACCTCGATGCCTGAAACTCGGGCATCTGGCCTTTGCTGATGGCCATCCGGCAGACCGTGGCGTCGAAGTCCGCATTGTGGGCCAATATCGTCTCGCCAGCAAGCCGCTCGACCGGCAACTGGTCGGGCGTTCCTACCCACTCGAACTCGGGCGAGTACAAGCTGACCAGCGTTACCTTGAACTGCGGATGCATAACATAGCGATCAAGCCCGAGCCGGGTAATGGAATACTGGGCGGACCAGAAAGTTTCCGTATCGAGGGCTATCATTCCTCTAACTCTGGGGGGGCCAAGAGGCTTTCGGCGGATCGAATGCCGTCTTCGAGGCTGGTAAACGTTTCCGCCTCCAACCGCCAAGCGTCCGCATCGATGTCAAAAGTGAGCGTAGCCTCGCGGCCATCCTTCTCCAGAATGACAGTCTCCCTGTGGCATTTGTAAATCGTTTCATTTTGCATTTATTTTTAATTCCTTTCTCGCCCAAGGGGGCTGAAGTCCTCGCCGGACAAAGAACTGCTCGGCGCACCAGTTAAATTTTATCTTGTCCGAGGCCGACATTCGCGGGCCGGGAGTCCATTCGATGCTGGAAGGATGGCCCGGCTTGTGCGAGGCGATGGCTCCCTTGGCCTCTGTCTTCAGGCTGAATACCTTGCCTTTCACTTCGAGAGAGCATCCATCAGTTTCCCTGCTATGTAGGCCGCCACGTTGGCCGTCACGCCGTTGCCCGCCTGCTTGTACTTTGGGCCTTCGGCCTGCTTTACCACTTTGCCCGTGGCCTTCCAGCGATTGCCGTCCAGCTCCAGCTCCATCTTGAAGTCGCAATGAGTATCCGGCCAGCCCTGAAGCCTCATGCATTCTACGCTTGAGAGACGGCGGACCGTTAGGTTTTGCAGGACTCCCGGCGGAGAAGGTATGCCTAATCCCGAACCGCATTTAACGGTCGGGGAAGTCTCCTCGAAACACGGGAAATCTTGGCCGGCGGTAGGATAAACGCCATGAGCCACGCCAACGCCCTCGCCGCCCTGCTGGCTACGAAGCGTAACGCTCACGTCCTCGGAGGCTTTGGGCGTTACGTCGCCGTTCCATGAGCAGACTACATGAGAGGGTCTGCTAGGGCGATTTTCGCCCTCTGCCCTCAAGCAGCCTGAATGCTCATGCTCCTGCCAGTAGCCTTGGCCAGTTTCGTGCATTACCTTCGGCCCGCTCGCATTCGCGATGCCCGTGGCGCTGGTAACAGTCGCCGCCGTCTCGCCGGTAATCTCGCCGTTGTAGACGTCTACCGCCAGCGTCTCGCTTCCGCCGCCTAAATCTCCTCCTTGGCTTCGGAGCGTTCCGACTCCTTCCTCGTACTTTCCGAAGCTTGTTCCCGTAAAGCTCGATCCAGCATTTCCGGGAGAACCTTCGACCGAGCTTTCGCCCTTCTTAGGATTCCGAGGCAGGCTTTTTTGCTGAGGAACAAGCGCTTCAGGTGCGGCCCACTTTCGAGAACCTCCGAGAGCAACGGCAAAGACTCTTCGCCTGCGTTGGGCCACTCCGAAGTATTGGGAGTCGAGTACCCGGAAAGAGACGGCTCGTCTCGGGCCAACAACCACACCTGCGTTTGTCCAGCGCTGCTCTCCGACTGGAACGAGGGGGGCATCACTTCCAGCCATTCCTGCCAAGATACATCCAAATGCGTTGTCGTCGGTGTTGATTGCTCCGCAGACGTTTTCCCAGATGATGATTGCCGGTTCTTTTCCAGCATTAAGTCGAAGATCGTCGATTGCATTACATAAGTTATTAAATGTTAAGGCGAGATTGCCCCGGTCGTCCGACATCGAGCCGCGCTTGCCGGCAACTGAGAAGGCTTGGCAAGGCGTCCCGCCACATATCACTAGGTCGTCCGCATCCCAAGGCAGGTCCGTAGCCCGTACCTCGGTCAGATCGCAGAACATTTGGACTTCCGGATTATTGTATTTGTAAACGCCGGCGGCGGCCTTGTCCCATTCGACTGCGGCCAGTACCTGCCCGTACGGCTCGAAGCCCAGTCCAAAGCCGCCTACCCCGGCGCAAATTTCTATGACGTTAAACTTCATCCGACTCCTCGAACTTCTCCTTGCAGAGCAGACGCAAGTACTGGCTGACCGAATAGCCATCCCCGGAGTTCGCCGCCAAGATGCGGACCTTTCGCTTGAACTCCGGCGTCACCCAGATCGTGATCGTAGCCTTGGAGTCCACCTTCTCCCCGTCGAAGCCGGCGGCCTCGAAGTTCTTTGATCGGATTCGCGTCACTGCCCCGGCCTCGGATCGTACTTCTTCAAGCTCCGCCAGATTTCGCAGGCGGCGACGAAGGCTTTCCACGCCTCGGCTAGCTCCTCCGGCGAATAGCTAATTACCTCAAAGCGTCCCGGTTCGGTCGAACTGATATAACAGTTGGCTCCATATACCCTACCCTCGAGAATTTCCTTCTCGCCGAAGTAAGTCCCGCCATAAGCGGCTATCTGGTGGACCTGAAAGTCATACGAAGTTACTTTTTGCTTCGGCTTCGTCTTGCGGGTTTTCCAGTCGATAATGAACTGCTGACCATCCGGGCCTTTACCGACGATGTCGCACATTCCCGCGAACCCGTGCTCCGGGTTGACGAGAATTTTTTCTCTTTCGATGAATTCCAACTGGTTTTTCTGCTTCCAATCGAATGCCGGCTGGACGTACTCCAACAGGTGATCGGGGATAGGCTTGCCGTCGAAATACTTCTCGATGGCATCATGGATTTCGCTTCCGAAGTCCGCCGCCGTTTCGACGGGCTTCTGGTGCGCGACGAGGCATCGATCCGTAAAGTCTTCAAGACTCTCCCCGTCAATCGGCTCAAGCTCGAAGGCTATCCGGCAAAGCTCATTTCTTTTCCACCGCTCCAAGCCGGGCTTTGCGAAGATGCCTGTTATGCCGGTAACGCTTGGAAACAGATTCAGCTTTCTCGCATCGCGCAAAGTGGTATTCCTTTCGAGGCCGTTCTTGCCGATCTGCGAATGGCAGGCTTTGCCGGCGAGGTCGTAGAAATGACTCCCGCCGACTTTCGGCTTTTCCTTTAATACCGCCATGGTCGGAGTGCCTCCCTGACTGCTCGCCTTACGACGAGCAGTCGGTGGATTGTTTTTCGGATGATTTTACGCATCAGAAAGGAGGCGATTGGACTTGAGTGAAGCCGGGAGCCGTTTGCTGGGTTTGAACTTGGGGCTGGGCCTGCGGGGCCGGCTGAACCTGCTGAACCGGAGCGGCCTGCTGAACAGGCTGGGCGGCGGGAGCCACTTCCGCCGATACGGGAATCTGGAAGCTCGCTAACTGCGGGACTTGCCCGGCAAGCTGGTCCATGACAGGACTGGTGCTCGCGACGTCGGCATAGGTTCTGCCCTTCTGGCTTACCTTATGGACGACAGTAATCATCGCCCCAACGCCCTTCAGCGAGCAGTAATCCCAAGTGCCGTCCATGATCGGCGGGCCGGCGAGCCAGCCCGTCAGGAAAGCCATTAGCCGACTTTTCTCATGGGCCGAGATTTTCATTTCGCCGGTCTGGATCATTGTGCCGTCAGGCAGGCCGAACAGAAAGCGGGTCAGATCGATTGTTTCGATGACTTCCGGGTTTTCGTAGGTCGGACGCTGGTGATTCAGCGTATCTTTGACGTCCAAGCAGACGACGACGTGTTGCCCTTGCGGGGCGAGTCCTTCGACCGGCCAGCCCGTGATCGGGCCTTCCGCTGAAGATGTGGAGGGAGTTAATATAGCCATATTTATGTATTCAGTTTAGTTTTAGTATTAGTGAGAAAGATGGTGATTCAGAATTAGCAGGGCATCGCAGGTCTTCAGCGTTACGCCTTTCAGCTTCGGGAATAACCTGACCGCATGATCGCGAAGTTTCTTTTTGCGGGGATTGCCGGAAAGCCCCTGAAGGCCGGGCAAGCCTTTCTGCCAGTCCTGCGGCCGGGAAAGGTGGAGCGGGATTCGCATTGCCCTAATGCTCCCGCATATAAAGCCGTAGTTATAGCCTAGCTTGAAGCTGGTATGGCCGGGAACGGCCTTGCCAACGAACGGCGGGACAAGCTCGACGATAGCCTCGACGCCCTTCGAGTCCTCGTAGTTAAACAGCTCGTCGAGGTAGGCGAGCCACTCGTCCTCCTCCGACCAAGGATAAAGCTCGACCTTGTCGAGGGAGCCGAACGCCACGGCGTAGCCTCCGGACTTGCCGGGATCGCTGGCGAGCGTGATCCTCACGCCGCCTCCCGGCAAAGGGCGGCAATCTTTTTCTCGACGTCAGCCCGGACGAAATTTCGCCCGAGCTTTGCGAACTTGAATTTGGCGGCCCAACGTGATAACGTTCTGGGTCCGCACTGGAGGAGATTCATAGTCTCCTCTCTTGTTATTAGAAGGGGCTTCTCTGTCTGGGATGTTGTCTCTGTCATTCGGATTAATTTTCCGAAGACAGACCGGATAAAAGTTATTCACACGTTTTGCGCGATTTCTGCAAAGAATGCATATTGTGCGATATCCTATGTCCAGCCTGTCTTCGTTTAGGTTGATTTGGCTTACTGTTGGTGAGACTGGACTATTCTTGTATTTGTTCAACTTAAATTTTTCTCGCCCTTAATCTAAAAGTTGGGCTTATCTTGTTTGTTTTTTGAGCTAATTGCACAAATTTACTTTCTTATCTTTTCTTCTTATTTTGCATCGCCCTCAACCGTTTGTAATAGATCGAGTTCCCGCGCCTTTTCGCCTTTCCTCGCCCCGCCGCCCCGCCCAAAGCCCCTAGCCGAGCGGCTGCCTGCTTGATTAGATCGACCTTCCAGATAACTTTATATCCTAATTGCTTCCCGCTGGCGGTATAGGTTTTCCCGTACCACGTGCTAGAGTCGAGTCGCTCGGCCTCGTCGAACCGCATGAGAGCCGATTCCTTCCAGTGACGCTTTACGGCCTCCGAAAATTTCACTCTGAGCAGTAACTCATGCTTCGCAAAAGCTGTCCTCGTTTCTCCGTTAAAGGAAATGATCACTTTCCAATCGTTGGCGTTTTCTCTTTTTTTCGTAGTCATATATGTCGGATATCGCTTGCGCCAGAACTTAGCCAAAAAATGCCACTAAACAAGCCTAAAATGCCGTTATTTGCCATTACAGGACAAAACTGACACAAGCGAAATAGCTTTCCGGGCATAACTCCGCGCCGAATTTAGAGCCTAATTATGGGCGTATTTAGCCGAGGTAATTCGCTCGGCTGGATTGGGCAATGGTGGAGAAGGCCGGAGTCGCACCGGCGTCCTGCCGCTAGGCAGTCGAGTCTTTTCTTCCCCCCGGTTCGGGCGGAGCCGGGACTCCCCCTTCATGGTCCGGCAATGTCCGAGGCAGGATAGAGGTAATTATCGTATCGTAGTTATCCCGAAAAATGGGAACGTCGCCATGCATTCCGATCTTCTTCATCATAGCGTTCACTTCAGCAATTTGCTTGTCTTGCTTGTCTTGCGGAGTTGGCTTTGACTTTCTCATTTTACTCTTCCTGTCTGGCTGGGTTTGCTGAAACTACGAGGTAATTTGACTCCGCTTTTAGCACGGAAGCGGGAAGGAAGCAAGTCCGCAGACTTCTGCCCCTGTGTCATAAGCCCTTTCGCCCGTTTCTCAAATGCCCCCGGCGTCAACTCTTTGCCGCCCGGCCCGAACTCTCCTTTCGGCCTCCTCGACCAAAGAAGATTTTTTTTCTGCTTGGCCGTGGTCTTTTTATCGCCGAGTCGGGATTCGATTCCCTTTTGGATAGCTCGCCTCGTAGGAGCGAATGGGCCTTTGATCGTTGCATTGGAAAAAGAACTTTTTACCGTCTCCTTCAAATTCCCCTTTTCGGCCTTATCTATCAGCCCGTCCAAGGCGGCTAAATCTACCTCCGACTGAAGCTCGACCAAAGCATCTTCTCTTTTCTTTGCGGATTCGTACTCGCGTCTTCCCATTTTGTCCGCCCTATCAACAATGCGCTGGATACGATCCGTGACTTGGGGCAGGCCGGTATGCTTTCGACCTTGGGCCGTTGAAATCTTTTGCCGAATCAAATCGTTCACGTCGCGGGAGAACGAAGTTCTGTCCACGTTCCAAAAGGGTACTTTATCGGGCCGCTTAAATGCGTCCACCACTACTTTGTTTAATTCCCCTTTCCCCGCATTATACTTTTTTCTAATCGCCTCAATTGCCGGCAATTGTTTAGCGATTTCCGCCGCCATATCTCCCCCGTAATACTGATCCCCGATGAACATGCCATCCGCAGTTTCCGTATAGCCGGTCAGAAAACGTTCGCCTTTCGCGTCTTTCAGCTTATTGAGGGCGAGAAAGAAAGCCGCCTGCTGCTTCGGAGTTTGGTTGGAAGTGTCGAAGGTCAACGCAGCGTTCAACCTTCGCCCGGAGTTCAAGTCCTGCAAGGTAGGCTTGCGTATGACGTTGCCTTCCGCCTGATCGCCGGCTCTGGAAATCTCCACCATTATCTGCTTCGTAATTGCGGGTTCGCCCCGGAGAGCGACTACGATATTCGGACTTACGGCCACTTTCCCGTCTTCGGTATATCCGCCCCGGCCGACTTTTACCGACTCGATGGAAACGTCTTCGCCGTGAAAGTCGATAATGTCCTGTAATTCCTTGCCTAAGTTTTCCGCTACGGAGGATGTGAAGTCTTCCGCGCCCATCGCCGTTTCAGCCTTTTGCGAAGCTATGGCCTCGGGCGATTTGCCCTGCGACACTACCTCGAAGGGTATGCTCTGCGTGGCCGTCTTGGCATAAGTGTCGTCTATCGCCGCAAAGATGCTCCTTGCCGAGGCCGGCAACTTCGAGTCCACCACGCCGGTACGCCGCAAGTTTTCGATGGCGGTATGAAATTCGGCAAACCTGTCTCCGAACAGAACCAGCTTCTGGTTTGCCGGCAACGGGTTTTCAAATTTAGTCAAGGCCCAGATGATTTCCTGCGCGTTCCTAGCGAACAGTTTTTTCTTCCCGAAGAACGTCGCCAGCCCCAAGCCGTTGAGCCGGTCCGCGATTAGCCCGTCGATAGTTTGGTGGGCATCGTAGAGCGGGCCTCCGCCGCCCGGCGTTAATCCTCCCTCATCCGCTTTCGTATAGTAGGACCATTCCGTTTCCGAGTTGAATCCTTTTTCAATTCTCGAGGCCCAAGTATTCTCGTTCCAGTTCTTTTTTCCATCGATCTGCAAAGCATTAGCTTCTCGAAAAGACAATTCCTCGGGCGAGCTTTTCCCCAGCTCTCTCAATGCCTTCGACCAGTGAGCGGTCGACCCGGTTTTCATAGTCGCCCGAACGCGATGCTTGGGAATCGACCAATGGAAAGCCGTGTCTTGATTCGTCCCCCTGCCCTTCCCTTTTAAGACGTAAGCGGGGTGGGCGTATTCCTTGCCCGCCATGTCCCACATATCGACCGTGGCCAGCCCTTCTAGGAGTCTTTCCAATTCCGCAGTCTTCTTGGAAGTAAGCTTTTGTTTTCCTTTGATCAGCCCCAAAGTTCTGGCCGCCCTGTCCTGAAGCATGGCGACGTCTTTCGCCGTCCCGTCCACTCGGGCGACTTCGATAAGTTCGGCTAGGCCGTTCAGGTAGAAGTTTCTGACCTTGTCGTCGGCTCCCAAGGCTTTTTCGTCCAAAACGTCGAAATGCTTCCCTGCATCCCAGTCTTTGGTCGTCCGATTCGCCCCGGCCTGCTGATCGCCCGGATTGATCTTATGCCCTGCGGTATGCCCGTGTGCGGCCATTATCGACCTTGAGGACTTCGTTTGGTTGGCGGCCACTGCCGAGCGGGGCGAGCCGAGGGCTAGAAATCTAAGCTGCAAGTCGGCCACGTCGAAAAGATTTCGCGTCTGATGCTTGACGACGTCTGCCATGTTGACGGCGGTCCGGGCCATATCCGAATAAAAAGACGCCGTTCTTTTCGCAAAAGTCGGGTAGGTCGTCGCCATATGCACAACCTTATCGACTACGCGAGTCACTAAATCCCGAACGCCTTGGTAGGTTTTCGGCATTCCGCTGATGTTTGGGTTTACTATCCCGGCCCGAGCCGTTAGGGCTACGCTTTCGGGGTCCGGGTTGGGCGTGTAGTCCTTTATGCTTAAAGTGGTTTGGACGGCTTTCTTGTCGCCCTCCAAGGCTCGAAGGTTGGCATCGCTCAATGCCTCGACCGGCTTTGCGGCCGGCATAAACAGCATGTTCGGATCGCCTGCGTCGAACGTTCCACGATTGCCTACTGGTGCTGGGAATGCCGATTTCGCCTGTGATGACTCTAAAGCAACATATGAGTCGCCAGTGCCTTCGTGCCTGTTAGCATAGACCAAACCGTCATAGCCCGCCTTCTTGATTTTTCGGGCAACAGTAGGAGAAGAACTTCCATATTTAATGGTAATTCCATGATCACTTAGCGCATTGATGAAATCCCAGTTTGACGACTGAAACTGTCCAGTGTCAGGAATGCGAAGAGGTTTTTCTATAGACAAATAGACAGGCAGTATGTGTGCCTTCCCGTCAACGATAAGATTCTGCACATTTTCTTTCGTAGCATATGGAAACTTGTCCAATATTCGCGCCGTTGCCTGCTCCATAGTTCCAAAATGAAATCCAAAGTCCGCCCCCGGCCGCCTTTTGAATACTTCAAATTCTTGACCTGTCCCATGTTGCATGACTCGCGGCTCCCCATTCTCATTGACCACCTTTGACCTGCCGAACCATTTCTTGAAGACTGGCGAATCCGTTCCCTTCTCCTGCCATAGCTTCGCGGCTTCGGCCTGCTTGCCCTTCAGCGCGCCTGCCTCGGCGGCCGGCATAAAGAGCTTGTCCCGCCCATAAGCATCCTTCGAGCGAACGTTGCCCGAGCTGGAAAAGCCGTCCTGGGCTTCGTCCGCCAGCCGCTTGGCCTCGGCCATTTCTGCCTTGGTCTTGTCCACGTTTATCATTCGACCGAAGCCTTCGCCGGGCTTGTCGCCGGGAAGCTCGTCGAATGGCAGCGGAATCGTGTCGTCCGGCTGGTTGGGTTTTCGGCGGGGCATCCGCATGGGCTGCAAGTTTCGCTCGATGCGGCTCGTAGACGCATAATAGCCGTCTTCGCCTCGAACGGCGTTGCCGATCCTGTCCAGCCTGCGGGAGCGATAGCTTTGCTGGCGATTGCTCCTTCGATCCCCTAGCCCCTCCAGAATCGGATTCCTTTTTACCTGTTCGGCATTTATTTTCCCGATGGCGGCGTTAAGCAGGTCGCGCTGGCCTTCGCTTATGCCGCTGGCCGGCTTGCCGTTTTCAAACGCCGGGTCGGTCTTGCCCTTTCGATGGTTTTCTAAATACTGCGGGAGCAGGCTCAAGGCATTGCGGACGATTTCATTGGCGTTATTGCCGCCGAACTCATCGAACATTTTCTGGCGATAGCCCTTGCTCTTGGCGAACCATTCAAGATTCTTCTGGATGGCGTCCAGCGAGATAGTCGAAATAATGACGTTGCCGTCCTTGGTAATTTCTATGCCGAACGGCAAGGATGGCCTATCCCCGCCTTTGATTTGGCCGTAAACCTTGCGGCCCGCCTTGTTGTACTTCAGGGCCGAGTAGTAAAATAAATTCCAGACGTCGCCCGTATCGTTTCGCAGAGTGGCGTTGATTCTAGCCAATGCGTCGAGCTGATGCTGGTTGTACCGATTTTGCTTTCGCAGTTCTGCGATTATGGAAGGGTCTAAGAATCTGCCCGTGGCTCTGGGCTTGCCGTCTGCCGTTTCCACCATTGCGACGTGTCCCTCGCCGAAAGTCTCGCCGGCGTCTTCCTTCTTCTGGATGATGTCCAGAATGTCGTTGGACAGTTGCTTGTTGTTTTTGTTTACCTCGCGAGTCGGGAGAAAAACCGGTCTTCCGGAGGCATCCACCTCGATGCTGCCGTCATCCGCGATTTTGACGTGTCCGCCGGCTTTCAGGCGTTCGACGATTGCGGGGTTTTCCAAATCCTTCGCCGTAAGCGATACGCCGGCGACTTCGTCCTTGAAGGCCGGGTCCACCAGATTGCCTCGACCTCTGCCCTGTCTGCGGGCTTCCGCGCCGTAGCCCCGGACGTCGGCGTTGTATTTCTCTATCATGCGGACCAAGGCCGGGACTTCCTTCAGTCCCGGCATAAGCCCCTTTCCGCCGTAAGTCGGATCGGCTACTAGCTTCGTCCCTTCGTTGGTCGGAATGCCTATGCGATGGAGGAATTTCCGCATCCCGTTCGAGCCGAATATCGGGTCGAGGATGGCTCCCATCATTTTGCTTCCCGCTCCCTGCCAGTTCTTCTTGACGAACTCCCCGCCGAAGTACCATGCCGCCCCGTGCGATGCGAAAACCTCGCGAGCTATTAGGGCGTCATTGTTGGCGTAGCGATTATAAGCCTCTGAGCCGGGTTCGAGCCTGTCCAGATATTGTTTACGGCGAATGGCGAACTCGTCGTTCGTGGCGTAGACGTTATTTCCGGCTTCGTCCTTTATGACAATGGGCTTCCCGTCTTTTCCATATTCCGTATATACTCCCGGCTTTTTCTTTTCCACCGATCCGAGCAATTCCTCGATGACGTAGGGCATGAATCCGAAAGTGTCTATATGGTGGGCTATCTCATGGCCCAGCACGGCGGAAAGTTGTTCGGCGGCGGTCGAGCCGTCATAGAGCGTTATGACCGATTCGCCGTTCTCTTGGGCGTAGTAACTGCTCTTGTTTCCTTTCTTGAAATTTACGATGACGTCGGGATTTTGAACGGCGGTAGTCGCCAGAGCCTGCTGAACCGGCTTCGTGTAGCTTTCAAATTCCACTAAATCTACCGGCGAGAGCGTTTCTTTGTAGACGGCCCTGTCGCCGAGCATCTTTGCATGGACGTCGGCCATCGATCCGAAACGCATTAAAGTGCCTGCTCCCATCCCTGCGGCGATGAAAGGCCAGCTCGCTCCTATTGCCCCGCCAGCCCCCTCTTCGCCGCCTAGAGCGTATCCGAAAGCTCCGGGGATAGCTGCCGCCCCGGCGGCGGTCTTGGCCGTATTGACGGCCCCGGTAAGAGTGTTGCCGAGGCCGGTTCGAGATAGAAAAGTGGATGGGGCTTTTAATGCGACTGACGGCCCGAACTGTCGAGTGGGCGAAAAGATTTTCTGGGCTAATCCGCCGACCGTTTCCGGCAAAGTCATAGCCGCCGTGCGGTCGAGAGAAGCCTCGACGAAGGATGCTTCCGCAGGCTCCAGTTGGGCAATCCTTTGGAAGAGCGGGCTGGAGGCTTGGGCAAACTGCAATTGCTTTCCGAGAATGCCCACGTCATGCCCGAGTCGCGTTATCATGGACGGCCCACCGGGCGTAAGTAGAAGGGCAGTCGCCAGTTGTGCGAGATTCGGGTCCAAGTCTTGAAATCCTCCGGTCAACGTCCCTGCCGCTACCGCGACTTGGACAGTCCGAGCGATGGCTCGGGCAGACGCTTCGTCCATGCCTCCCGAACGCATGAAGAGAGTCGTCAAAGTTTCCTCCGGCAAACGCCTGAGAAGTTCCCCTGCCCTGCCGACTTGTTCGACTGTGTAGCCAGTACCCTGCAAGGCTTTCCCTACCGCCCGGTTTATCAGCGGAGCTTTCGGGTCCGGGGCTTTTTCAATTGCTTGAAGCAGTCGAGCGGCTTGGGAAGATTCGCCTTGGCCTGCCGAGGCTAATTTCGCCGACAAACTCTGAGCTATCCCCTCGGACTTCGCTACTAGCTTGTTGAGACGCTCCTGCGAGCCGGCGACTTTAGCTAGTTTTTGCTCGGCGGACCCGATGATCTTTTCCACCGAACCCGGAGCATATCCGGATGCCCCTTTCCAAAATGATATGTTCGCCTTGAGGGCCGACTCTTCCGAAGCAGCTTGAGCCGCTTTCATTATAGTTCCTCTGGAGATGGAGCGTAGCCCGAGGTTGACTCCTGCCCCCGCCCCCATAGACGCCCACATGTCGGGCATCATCGCAAAAGATGCGGCCATAGCTACGTCGCGGTCTGGCTGGACCCGACCAGCCTGCACGTCGGCTAATGCCTTTTCATTGACTTCCGAATCTACTCCCAGCCCGAACGGCGCGCCGTAAACGTTGGCCAGCGTGGCCAGCGCCCCGCCTTGAGCGAGGCCCAGTTCCGCCCCTTGCTCGATCTTGTCGGTAATGTCAAACTGCTCGGCCAAATAATCGATTGTAGCCAGCTTCTCTTTATCGTCGTCAAAAGTCCCTATCTGCTTTGCCCATTCCGCCCCTTTAGCCCCCATTGTCGCAGGCATAGCGGATGCCTCAAATCCTGCTTGAGCTAAAGTCGCGTCAGATTGCGAATAATCTTGAAGTCGGGCTTCTGCTATTACTCGTTTCTTTAGCGTATCGTTTTTTCGGTCGATCCCGGCAAATCGCATAGCCGAATCAAGGTCTTGATCAAAACTCCTATCAGATCGCTTTGCGGCGTAAGACAATCCCCGCAACTGCTGGGCCGCTTTTAGAATGCCTTGCTCGACTAATGGGCTTTGCGGCGTATCGTCTTCCGGCTCGCCGTAATCAAGTTGACCTTTTAGCAATCTGGAAGTCCCAAAAAGATTTGTCGTAACGGATTTGCCTATCCCCCGCCCTACCGATGCTCCCATGTGGGTCATGGCCTCGGTAAAGCTCCCCTCGGACTCGAAGAAGCCGTTGTCCAGCGCGTTGATAGCCAGCTTCTGTCGGCGTTCGTCGTATGGAGCCGACTTGTAGACGTGGAGCAAGTCCTGCGGGCTTACGATTTGCTGCCCGTCCGGGCCGACTTCCTTCAGGATGTCGAAGTAGTCTCGGGAATTTAGTTCGCCATCAGACCGAACTTTGAAATCCACTCCGAGGAGGTCGGATTTTATTCGAGTTACCGGCATGACTTACTCCGCTGGGTCGAATATTATTTCCACCTTTTTGCCGGTCGAAAGCTGCCTTGTGTTGGCGGGGTTGGCCGTACCTCCCGTAGTCACGCCGTAGGCCGCATATTTTCCTTTTACTTTCTTAATCAAATCCGCCTTTACCTGCTCTAATAGCCTTGACCCTTCTTGGCCGAACTGAGCGGAAAATAAGTCAAATCCCGCGGTCGGGTCTGGCACTTGAGCGGCCAATCTGTCAAACTCCGGCCCTGTTACAGTGCCGGGGCCGAGAATCTCCTCGCGAATCTGCCCTCGAACGCGATTTGCCAACTGTGCCGCTTTTTCTTTGTCGTCATCCGAAAGCACTGTTGAATTTTCCCTTTTGTACCCGAGTGCAATTAATTGATCCAGATCGCGTAGAATTGAGTTTAGGTTGTTCAACCCCTCTTTCGCCTTTATCGCTTCCGCTTTGTCGCCGATTTTTCCTTGTAAAATTGAAGCGTTCTCCCCCGTTCCTATCGTGAGGCCGTCGAAAGACATAACGCCTTGCTCTTGCGTGAATCCAGTTTGATCCCGACGCTCTGCATTTACTTTTATCTGATTAGCCAAAGCGGCATTTCCTTGTTCTGCCGCGAGTTTTTGCTGCGCCATAGCCTCGGCCTTCATTTCAGCGATTCCTTGGGCTTTGGCTTCGTCCGACAGGTTGGAGTTTAGGAGTGCTCGGTATCTTTCGGGCAACGGTTGAGCGATTGGAGGAGTCCCAGCCGTGACTTCGCCTGTGGCAACGTTGATCGAAGGGCCGGTAGGCGTGAAGCCTTGCTCGGGTACGACTCTTTGCGCGAATCCTCCGGGCAAGGTTGGGATTGCTCGCCCATCCGATTGGCTGAATTGGCCCGAGGGAATCGCTTTAGGCTTCGGAGGGACAACCATAAACCGGCTTAAATCCTGCCCGGCAGCCCGCTTTTCTCGAAGCCAGCCTGCTCTCTCGCCGGCCAACATCATAGCCTGCCTCGACTGCTGCATCTGTAGCTCGCGAAGCCTAGCCTGCTCCGCTCGCGTCTTGTCCGCCCTTTCCAGCTCCATCCGCTGGACGAAGCCCTGAAGCTCGCGTAAGAACTGCTCTCGACCTGCGCGGCGGAGGCTCCGTAGCCCTTGGCCAGTTGCTTCAGGCTTTTGATCTGCTCCATTCTTGCCTTCTCGACCTTGTTGCGGTCGAAGAACTGTTGCAGAGCCTGCTGATCGCCCTGCCTTTGGGCGATGGCTCCGGGTACTGCGGACGTGAATCTGATTGGCGCTTGCATTATTTCTTAAATTGTTGGGCGGCTTGGCCGAGTGCAGTTAAAGTTTGAATCGTCGTCGGTTGTTTCTGGTAGGCCGCCAGAGCCGTGTCGTACTCCATTGCCGGAAAACTGCCGAAGAAGGCTCCGGTCGGGTCCATTGGCTCGATGTTGCCGATGCCCATTTTTCCGACGTTCGATAGGCTTAGTGGGTCGGCGCTCCCGCTGGCCGCTATGCTGGCATAACTGGGAGCGTAGGACATCCGCAGGGCATCGTCTCGGGCGATGCGGTCGGAGGCGGCGTCCCGCCGGCCTCGAATGGCAGATTCCGCTCCGAGAGCCGCCTTGGTCATTCCCAGCGAAGTTCCTACGGCATTCGGATGCATACTCGAGAACAGGTCGGCTCGCAGATCGTCATAAAACCCCTGCGAGTAATCTCCAGCCAGCTCCTGCTCCATGTACTGGCGGTTCTGCATGGAAAGCGGATCGGAGGTAAGGCCCGAGGCATAGCTCTGAGCCGCCTGCATCTGGGGCGATTGGAACTGCGAGGCATCGTACTCGTTGTAAAAATTCGCCGCCTCGTCGATGCGCCTGCCTCGCTCCTTTGCCTCGACATTTAGAGGGTCGAGCATGTCGGCGAGCTTTCGGGCGGTCGGGCTGGTAGGGTCCGCCATTACGGACTGTACCCATGTGTTGAAATCCGGACTGCCGGCGGCTTGCCATTCGGCGGCTAAATCGGCGTCCTGTAGAGCGTCCGTACCGAATCCGGGGCCGTAATTAGCGAGCTGCTGGTTTATGCCGAACTCTCGGTCGGCGGTAACGCTGGAAAGCTCTCGGGCCGTCTCGCCGGCAGATGGCGGGGTTGGAGGGTCTTCCTTATTCCACCACTCGTACAACAAAGCGCCGCCGATTGCCAAATTTCCTATTTTTCCGGTTTTGTCCAAAGCGTTGTCCCAGTCGAAGCCAGAATCATCTGCGGCAGCTTTAGCTTTTAAATCTTCCGCTATTTTTATGTTTTTCGCGTCAAGCGCGTCCCGATCCTCCTGCAAACTTTTGATATGTTCGCCAATGACTTTTCTTTGCTCCGGAGTCTTTACGTAATCCCCAGTAGCATCCGTTTTAAATTGGGATGCTTTTAGGGTAGAAATGTCAGCATTATACTGCTCTACCGTTGTGTTATTCGCGCCGATTTCGTCGGCAGCCGTGTCTATAGTTGCTTCGTTTGCCGCTGCGGCAGCCTCTTCCGCCTCCTTCGCGTCCAGCATAGCTTCGTTTGCCTTTGCCCGAGCCGTTGTTTCGTTGATGAGTTGTTGTCTCTTCAGCTCAAGCGCACTAAGTCCGGCGGCATGTGCCGCCGAAGATTCTGCGTTCGGGTCTGTTTGGCCGATGCCGGGAAGGCTGGTAGATGGTGCTGGTTGTGACGACATAATTCTATCCTCTGTAGCTGGAGGCATTTCTGCCTGTGGTAAGTTCTCGTAAATTGTGTTTCGGCTTCGTCCGAGCGTCTAGGTCCATGTACTGCGAAGCCGTTCGGAGCGGGGCGTTGAAGCCGAGCAGGTCGGCGGCTTGGGCTTTGGAATAGTTGGTCGTAGGCCGGGATGTAAAATGGTCGCCGTAAAGTCCGGCCTTCCGCGCCGATTCCTTTTCCACGGCGATTTTAT
>Ga0315322_10001047_pt1 | contig 21287 bp, 17 predicted proteins | sample M110021515metaG_FD_203461 | JGI IMG/M metagenome (GOLD analysis project Ga0315322, IMG submission 203461) | Ammonia-oxidizing marine archaeal communities from Monterey Bay, California, United States - M1 100m 21515 | ecosystem: Environmental > Aquatic > Marine > Intertidal zone | place: USA...
ACCGTGGAGGTGGGATCAAGCGAAAAGTTTTGCAGCGGATATCTTGCAATGATGACCCCTCTGATAGCACCGGTGAAGTGGCTGAATCGATGAGCGGTGGCGAGGGACTCGGTTTGCTCATTTCGCGTCAATTGGCAGCCCTGCATTTTTCGGATTTGCAGATCTGTTCCCGATTTGGCCAAGGCACTGAAGTGTCTTTTGCCACTGTCTTCGGAGGACCCAGAGGGGTAGCCGATGCGTGGTCGAACTGGCGGATGGGAAATCGCACGTCTCTAAGTCAGCCACGGCACCGTGATGGGCGATTGCAAAGAGTCGATCAGGGTAACCATCTCGCTGATAAGAAAGCATCGAAAAAGGTTGTCGAATCGCCGATCATGTCGGTGAAACTAACTCACAATGCAACGCGGCCTCGATGTGATAAGCAAGTGGTTGCCGGAATTGTAAGTTTGGGTGCTGCTGTACCTAGATCTACCGCGGAGGCGTTTGATCATCTCATGCAGCGGCAGCAACGCATGTTCGACTTTGTTTATCGCGTCGAGTCGCGTCAATGGGTTTGGGCTTTTGACCTCGATCCAGCAGATCTTGATGCGCGGATCGAATCGGTCAGCGACGCGGTGATCACACAGATACCTGACGCCAGGATGACGTGGTCTGAACCCCAGATCATCCCCATCGGTGATCGTGTGACACATTCGCGTTTGAGTGACCTGCTGGTCCGGTCAACACTCGCTGCATCGAGTTCGACGAATGTGAACGATCAAGACGAAGTTCGTCTTGGCACGCTACCCATCGGGGAATCCAAGGTTGCGGCGAGCAGGTTGGAAGATGAATTGCGGCGTTTGACAGGACGATTCAGATCGGAATCACGCGTTCTGGCAAAACAGGTGCAAAAGCTGTCCCGCGGCATCTGATCGCCCATTCACGTGGCAGCTTGCCTCGGTGGCAACGCTGCAGATCGCAGACGCGTCCTGTTAGGACGCAATGGCAATCCCGTAGCCGGGAACTGCACGAATCTCTAGTCCGCTTCAGAGGACGGCATGCTGCGAGGTGGTCATGCAGCCAAGATGTCCTTGCAGTTGCCAAGGTTACATGGCATTTGCGGGAAGCTGTATCTCGAGAGTAAGTAGGGATCGCTGAGCGATCCCTGACAAAAAATCGACCGTATTCCTCAACCACTTGGGGAAGAATACGGCCGTATTGTTGGCTCCGCTAATATGACCTCAGCGGGATGACTTTCGCGGCTGAGATCAAGCTAAAAACTAGGGAGAGAGTACTTTATTGCCTTTCTGCACTCTCTTAGCCGGGGTGTTGTAGATCTCCGCACCGGTGTTTGGCAGTCGGTTTCCGCTTGAGTATGTATCAGGTGGGAAGTCACTGCCGCGAGTAGCCGACCCAAGAGGGGTCGTGAGTGTGTCGTTGAGTGTTCTCAGATAGCTCTGCAGTTTCCAGGCGGGGATGACTGTCAGCCCGAGTTCGGATGCCTTCGCTCTGATGCGTCCCATCGCGGCGATCGCGGCGACATTATTGTCGTCTTCGTCTCCCGTTCCATTGCCCAGTTCAGGATCATCACCAACGACCATGAATCGGATTGTCGCATCGAGTTTTCCGCTGACGCTTCCGGCCGGCGTAACCTCAGCAGCGACAGTTGCACCAGCCGCTCGGATTTGCCCCTTCAGGGCTTCGTTGTCAGGGCGGCCATCGCCATCGATATCAATATCGCCTGCTAGAGCAATTTTGATAACGCGGCCAGGAGCCCAAAACGGCGAGAAGATTTTGTCACCGGGGATGATCGGATTTCGAATTTCAGGAAATGCGACAACGCGGGCTTGAGCCAGATGCGGGCCCTGAATCTGCGTGACTTGGATCGTTGCTTTGACCTTCGCATCTTTGAGCCGTGTCTCGTCCGCATCGATGATGCCGAAAGTGATCCCTGGTCTCAAGGCGTCTGCCGAGCCGAGATTAATCGTTGTGATGTTCCCACCACGTGCGACGTAACGAACTTCTCCCTGCGTTGTCTCAAACTGGTCGCTACGTAGTTCGTTGAGCTGGAACTTTTGAGTATCAATTGTGCCTTGAAGTTGGCTTGCTTTTTGCGTCAACTTATTCGTCTCGTTAACCGCTTGCTGTCGGAACGAGTTGTACTCTTTTACTTTTTTGACAAGCTTGTCCTTCGTGTCTTCCTTCTCTTTAATCATGCGATCTCGATCTTCATCGAATTGATCGCTCAATTTGACACGCTCCTTGTTGGCGTTGTCACGTTCCGTTTCCGCGAGTTTCTGCTGTTTCTGAGCAATGGCCACATCAGCCGTTGCTTTGGTCTTAATTTTCTTCTCTTCAGTGCGTGAGCTTGTTACTTCGCCGTTTCGCTTGCGAATGGTGCTTGCTAGGTAGCCTGGCAACTTCGGGTAATTGCGTTCCGAGGCCTCTGTTTCAGCTGGAAAGTAGGACATGGCGATTGAATAATCTTTTTCAATCTGCTCCATATCAGCGTCATCTGAGACGTTCTCCTTCATTTCATCGATTTGAGCCTGCGTGAAACTACCCACACCCAGCATGGCTTTCATGCGATCCGCTTGAGTCGTTAAGTTTTCGACTTCTCCCTGCACAGACCGAAGTCTGTCGCTCATGTTTTTCTCTTGAGTCGCAACTGTGTTGCCGTGTCGCCACAGAAAAAAGTTGAGGCACAACGACAGGACAAGGAAAATCAGGCAGGCAATCAAAGAGCCGCGGATAACGGAATCGTCGCGAGCTACCATTTTTGTTCTTTGAGATAAAGGGAGCTAATACAGGGCTGCGCCACCGATTTGACGCTGAAAGTCATCAAATGACCCTCACTAACACTAATTTCTTTCTACGTTTATTCTACCGCCGTCTGCGGAGAATTCCCGCTCAAGTCGCAGGTTTCTGGGACTTTTGCCGGTTGTCCGCTTCGTGCCGAGCTAGACGCGGCCTCGTTTTTACCCAAAGTGTGTCTGTTTGTACGGTTTTGAAGCGATCCGGTTCTCTTATCTCGGCCCGGAAGGAAATCGAAACTATCCCTAGACACCGTGGTTATTATATTTGGAGAGACGATCTTGCTATCGTCATTCAAGCACTAACTTACTTCACGAAAAAGTCCGGCAAAGGCAATGCACTACCGTAAACACATTCGATCGCACCGATCATCCCACTCAGCCCGTAGTGGCTTTACTCTGCTCGAGTTGCTCTTGGTGCTCGCAATCCTTGTCATGATCATCGGGATTGGCGTAACCAACTTCAGCGGCGTGCAAGATGGGGCCAACGTCTCGGCAACCGAGGTCACGCTAAATGGCCTTAAAGACAACGTCAAAATGTACAAAATCCGCATGAACGGACTTCCAGAGAGCCTCGAAATGCTTCGGGATGGACCCACGGACGCAGCGAAGAAGGCCAAGTGGGTTTCTGCAATCATCGACGAGATTCCGAAGGATTCTTGGGATAACGACCTAGAATACAACGTCAACGGCGGGAGTTTTGAGCTGCGAAGCTCGGGACTTGATCAACAAATGAACACTGATGATGACATCACCGTTGAAGGAAGTTGATCGGTTCTCGCTCGCCAATGCCGCGGGCGGGACTGCTTCAGCGGCAAATTAACCGAAGGAGCGGTAACTCAAGTTCTCCAAGCCCCGCCCGGGATTTAACCATTGTCACGTCGATCTGCGTTCACTTTGCTCGAGCTTTTGCTGGTCATTGCCATCCTTGCTGCCCTAGCAACGATGACGATGCCCAAGTGGGGCATGTTGTTGAATGATAGAAGGCTTGTACGTGCTGGGGATCAAGTCCGCAGCAGCGTCGCCAGGTTACGCGTCGAAGCGATGCGATCAGGGCGGGTCATCATGCTCGAGGGCATGCTCGAAGGGTCAAGTTTGAGGGCCAAGCCGTTTTACTCGGCCTCGGACGCGACTGAGGCTATCGACCAGACCGGGTCAGGTGCACAACTTCTCACTGGCGCAGAACAAGCTTCGGTTGTCGGAATCGAGCAAGATGAAACTGCGATCGAAACCATTGAGCTGCCTGACGAAATAGTTGTCAAAAGTGTGGGCGTGGTCTCTGCTGCTCGAGCGATGGAAATTGAGCAATTGACTGTCTCGGATCAGGGACAGGGCTGGAGCCGCCCGGTACTCTTCTACCCAGATGGGTCAACGAGTACTGCTTTGATCAGTTTGGCTCACCCGACGATGGGGCGAGTTGTTGTGAAAATTCGAGGGATCACCGGCGATGCTTCCGTCAGTGGGGTTTTGGCACCATGACACTCGCCACGCCTGTCTCTCCTGCCCCGACGCGAAACAGCCATCGATTGAAAAGCTGCCGGGGCTTTTCGTTGCTAGAAATATTGCTCGCCCTTGCAATCCTCGGGGGATCGATGGCGATCCTAAGTCGTATTGTTGATACCGGGATTTCCGCGGCTCGCGAGGCACGGGACTTAGCAAATGCTCGAATGATATGTCAGGCTAAATTATCAGAAGTCTTGCTGAACAGTACTTCCGGTATTACGCCGCAGGCACAACCGTTAACCCCGGTGGACTCTTTCGACTCGCAGTCCACCACGCCCTTTGAGTTTTCGGTCGAAGTTCAGCCGGGCCAACTCGGAGGTATTCTTTTGATTCGCGTTTTGGTGGAGGCAAAGAATCCGGACGGCGGTGAGCCACTGGCTCGGTACTCTCTCGTGCGTTGGATGATTGATCCTGCCCTTGGGCTTGAAGAGCTGGAAGCCGAGGAAGAGGCCGCTCGCGAAGAAGCCGCTGGCGTGGAGGGATCGGCATGATGAGTATCAGACGCAAATTAATGAAAGCGTTTACGCTGCTGGAGGTGCTGTTGACCTTGGCAATGTCGGTGGTCTTGATGGGACTGATTGGGACAGCATTTCAATTTTACGCTGTGGACATGAACGTGCGCAATATGGACATTCAGCAGACGCAATTGGCGGCCTCCGTCATGCAGATGATTGAAGATGATTTGCGATCCACGTTGCATAGCGAGCCTGCTGACATGTCAGGCCTTGAGGCACTTTTGTCTTCGAGTCTTGGTGGTGAGGAGGGAGGCGGTCAGGGTGGCAGCAGTAGCGAGAGTGAAGAGGATCTCTCCGCTGCAGGCATCAGCATGGAGATGGAAGAGGAGCCGATTGAAGCCATTGAAACAGCGAGTCTTGACCTCACCAGCGGCGTTGCTGTTTTGCAGACCCCGGGGTTGGTAGGGAATCAATACCAGATTCAACTCGATCTGAGCCGGCTGCCGCGACTGGAGGAATACGTTCAGATGATGGACGAAACAATAACGGATCTTCAGGACGTGCCCAGCGATTTGAAAACGGTTGCTTACTATGTGCAGTCTGATGAAACGACAGGTGGTGTCCTTGATTCACTTGCAGAACTTGATCCTGATGCGAGCGAATTGACGTCGGGGGGTCTCGTTCGCCGGTCTCTCGATCGTGCTGCCACTGTCGAAGCTGCCACGATGGGCAATGTTAGTACCCTGAATCAGACAGGTGATTTACTGGCTCCTGAAATCAAGTCGATTGAGTTTTCCTATTGGGATGGGCTGACTTGGCAATTGGAATGGAGTAGCGACGAATTTGGTGAATTGCCGCTAGCCGTCCAAGTCCGAATTTTCATGGTCGATCCGGTTCTCGCCGCGACGGAGGACGCCGATACGATTTCTGCTTTGGGACCAGATTCAATGCGTGCATTTTCTCACATTGTCAGACTGCCCATGGCTGTGCCAATCGAAACTGAGGAAGAAGATTTGTCGGAGGCTGGGTTATGAAAAAGTCGATCAGGTCAGCTCGCCACGGTTTCTTTCTGGTGCTCGTTCTGATTGTCGTCGCAATCGCGACGATGGCAGTCTATTCGTTTACGGATTTGATGCTGGCTTACGACGATTCAGCGTATTTGTCCGGTGATATCGTGCAAACGAAAGTCAATGTGGAGTCGGGCACCGAAGCAGTTCGGTTGTTACTTTCAGAACCACCAGAGCTAAGAGTTGACTACGGTGGGGTTTACAATAATCCGCAGCTGTTCCAGGCAGTGAATGTCTCGCTGGGCGATGACAATGCGACACCCTCTAACTTTTCAATTCTTGCGCCTGGGTTGAACGATGAAGGTAGATTGGCAGGGTTGAGATTTGGCTTGCAAAATGAGTCCGCAAGACTAAATATCAATGCTCTTCCAATCCTTGAAAAAAGTTCGGCCGGAATGTTGGCTTCGGTTTTGACCGCTACTGACGATGCTGAGGATTCAGGTGACGATGCAACCAGCGACAACATCGCGGTTTCGCTTCTGCTGTCCCTTCCAGGCATGACTGAGGATGTTGCCGACGCAATCCTTGATTGGTTGGACGAGGACGAAGAGGTGCGGCCCTTCGGTGCGGAGGCTGAGTACTACTCGACGCTGCCGACTCCATACGTGCCTAAAAATGGACCCGTTTTGAGTGTCGAGGAGTTGTTGCTCGTGCGGGGGGTTACGCCAACGCTCCTGTTTGGCGCTGACGCGAACCGCAATGGAGTCTTGGATGGTGACGAGCAACAACGTTTTGGGGCTACTGTAGACACTGCAGGTTCACTGGGCTGGGCAGCCTACCTGACCGTGCATGGTGCCGAGGCCAGCAAACGTCGTGATGGCAGTTTTCGCGTTAATGTGAATCAGGATGATCTGGAATTGCTGTACGAGGAGCTGTCAGCAGCCCTCGAAAATGACGACTACGCGACCTTCATCGCTGCTTATCGGATTGCTGGGCAGTCAAACTCAACAATGGCACTGCTGGATGGAAATAGCGGTGGCGGAGAACAATCTGAGGTTGAAGGTCGTTGGACTGCCGACCTGATGGGGGAACTTGATCTCAGTGGTGGGGGTGGGACCGAGCTGACACAGGTTCTTGATCTGGTTGGAGCGACGGTAACGGTTGGGAATGGCGATAATGCTCGAACCTACAGTTCACCATTCTCCGAAGACCTCATCTCGATGGGCATTTATATGCCGATTTTAATGGACTGTTTGACCACTCAAGAGGTCGAAGTTATGCCGGGTCGGATTAATCTAAACGAGTGCCCTGCGGAACTCCTCTACGGCATTCCCCTTCTACCGGAGGAAGCCGTTGAGGGAATTCTCGAAACTCGAGACGTAAATTCTGATGATCCGAATCGTCAGTTTGAAACGTGGCCGCTGGTTGAGGGCTTGGTGACACTGGATGAAATGAGATTGCTCACTCCGTTGGTCACCTGCGGTGGCGATGTGTTTCGGGCACAGGTGGTGGGGTATTTCGAGCAAAGTGGAGTGTCGAGTCGCTCAGAGGTGATTATCGACGCAACGACAGTGAATCCCAAAATTGTCTTTTGGCGGGATTTGAGTCATTTGGGCAGAGGTTTTGATCTCTCCGTTTTAGGCTCAAGGTCATTTACTGGCCTTGAGGGTGACGCGGGCGGTGGAAGTGAACAGGGGAATTGAATTTCAGCCATGGCCGGCCGGAGCGAAATTGCATGGTTGCAGAATAAGTGGTGATTGAGGATTTGGTTTGCAGGTGGGTTTTATGCTCAGAGAAAGTCTCTCGCATCGAATCAACTTCATGAATGAAGTGAGAAACAGATGGTAAAAAAATTAGCAATTGATTGGGATGAAAGTGAGCTGAGGTTGGTGGCCGCTCAGTGCAGTGGCAGCAACGTCAAAGTCACCGACGCTCGGGTGATACCGATCGAGGACAATGTTCTGCAGACGCTTAAGGCAGTCCTCGACGGGCAGGGGATGGAAAACACCGAAGCCTTGGTTGCGATCGGGCGTGGCCAGGCAGAATTGCGGGAACTGCAACTGCCTCCTGTCCCTGAAGAAGAACTGCCTGACATGGTTCGTTTCCAGGCCAGTAAAAGTTTTGCGACTGCCGGTGACAATGCGACCGTTGATTACTTGGTCACCAGTCGAAATGAAACCGGTGTCGAAATGATCGCTGCGGCTCTGGGATCCGAAGAACTCAACAGACTTCGCGGTGTATGCGAGTCAGGAAGTCTTGTCGCGAAAAGAATTTGCATTCGGCCTCTTTCCGCTGCCGCGCTCTACCTGCTGAAGCAAGAACGGCCGAGTGCCAACGATACTGTCCTGATCGATTTGCTTTCTGATGAAGCTGAAATTGTGGTTGCGCGAGAAGGACGCGTGATCTTTGTTCGTACTGTTCGGATGCCGTCTGCGGAGGATGCACGCGGGCGAGCATTAGCCGGTGAGCTCAAACGCAGTTTGGTTGCTTGTGGCTCTAGCGGGACGTTGGAGCGAGTTGTTCTGTGGGGCCGAGCTGCAGTGCATTCACAGGATGTCGAGATGTTGGTGGAAGCCACTGACAGCAAAGTTGAGGTGTTAGATCCATTCTCGCTTGTAGATGTGGACCGGAACACGAAAGGAAACATGCCTGAGCATGTGGGGCGTTTGGCGCCGCTGGTTGGCCTCTTGGTTGCCGATGAAACAGGGGCCGATCGTCTGCTTGACTTCTTGAATCCGCGAAAGCGGGTCGAGGTGATCGAGAGCCCGTATCGTAAATACGTGATCGCTGCAGTCCCTGTTGCCATAGCGGCCTTAGTGGCCTTCTTCATCTATCGCCAACTCGGAGCACTTGATGTCCAGATCGAGGGGCTGAAAATGGCGAACAACGATAAACAGAAAGGCGTCAAAGCGGCGGATGTGAGTATCGCACGCACCGAACTCGTCGACAAATATCTGGATGGAGATGTTAATTGGTTGAATGAAATCCGCAGACTCGCCTCTAAAGTTCCTGAATCAGACAAGTTGATTGTTCGCAGTGTTTCTGCTGTGAGTGACACCAGAAACGGTGGTGGCACGATGACTATTGAAGGAGCCGTCACGAAGCCTGCCGTCATCGAAGAATTTGAGGGAGCGATTCGTGATGATTTCCGAACCGTTCAAGGCGATGGCGCGAGCGAATTGAGAACGTCTGATCAATATCGCTGGAGCTTTACGGAAACCATCAAAATTGATTCCAACCATATCCGTGATCAGCGATACATCGGGATCAGTGAAGTCCTTGATGAGACTGACAGTGCTCCAAAGCAAGAAGACCCAGCACAGAATGCGGGAGACGTGGATAGGTCTCCCGAAGACCGAGTTGTGCCAGAAAATGACACTGCGGCAGGTGTTGGTGAGGGTGACGAGTCACCCAGTATTGGTGCTGAAGAAGGTGGTGCTGGAGAAGGTGGTGCTGGAGAAGGTGGTGCTGGGGCGGATTCAGGTGAGTCAACGCAGGGGAATGAAGCTGACAGTGGCGAGGAATCGCCGGAAACTGACGATCCTCTGCCTGAACAAGGCACAGATAAAGCAGAGGCTGGTGATAACCCAACTGAGGGTGGGCCAGAGAAAGAACTGGAAACAAGCCCCGGGCGTGAGCCAGCGGCAGGTGAGGACGATGAAGTCGTTGCTGAAATTCGAACAGAGGTGAAGTCATGAATGAAAGAGAAAAGAACCTCGTCAAAATCATCGGAACGGTGTTTGTGCTATATCTGCTTTGGAGTGGATACGGGCGTTACCAGTCCGCTGTCTCGCAACGCACAAAACAGATTGCACAGTTGGCCAGCAAGCAATCTGAGCTCTCAGAGAAGGTAATGATGGGAGCCATTGCTGACGGAACTTTCGGTGAGTACATGGCACGCTCGCTTCCGAGTAATCCTGAAGCTGCACGCAGTCAGTACCAGCAGTGGTTGCTTGAATTGGTGCATGACAAAGGAATGGATAATGTTCAGGTTGACTTCACCAGTTCACGACCTGTTGGAGGCATCTATCAGAAGGTTGACTTTCGTATCACCGGCGCGACAGAATTGCCCGAGTTGATCGGAATGATGCATGATTTTTACGCAAAAGATTACTTGCATCGGATTCGTGAGTTGTCCATTGTGCCCGTCAAGAAAGGTGGGTTCACGGTGACAATGAACGTTGATGTGGTCGCCTTGGCAAATGCGCCCAATGATTTGCCAGAACGTTCAGAGCCGTCCTATCGAGTTGATGCCGATGCCGATGCCTACATCGCTGCGATCATGAATCGCAATCTTTATGAGCCACCAAATCAACCACCACGGTACAGCGGTGGACGCTCGATTGAAGCGGTCGTGGGGCGGGACTCACCGACACCTTTAACGTTCAAGGACCCAGAAGGTCATGACGTCAGGTTTGAATTGGCTGAGGAGCCCCCCGAGTTTGTGCGTCTTGATCCCAGAAGTGGGACGCTACGAGTGAATTCTGATGTCACACAGGAGTTCCAACTCCTGGTGCGAGCGATTGATAGTGGATATCCGCAGCAGACGACAGAACAAACCATCACCGTTCGTGTAGTTGATCCGCCACCACCACCGGTTGCTCCAGCGGCAAAACCGTCGTTTGATGACGCATCCCAGACTGTCTTGACTGCACTTGTTCAAGGCAGAGATGACTGGACAGCCTGGATGCATGTGCGGACTCGCGATCAGACCCTGAAGTTGAAGATTGGTGACAGTTTTGAAATCGGCAGCCTCAAGGGAACTGTCTTTGATGTGAATCCTCGCTATGCAACCCTTGAAATTGATGGTAGACGCTTCGAATTGAGGCCTGCTGGAAATCTAGGAGTTGCCGCGAAGCGATCTGAGGTTGATTGATCAAGCCAAGGACCGGTACTCTGCCTGTCACTTGATCAGGTCAGGAACTCGTTGCACGAAAGAATCTGTTGAGCGAATCTGCCCGTGTTTCGGCGATTCATTGCAAATCGCTTTCAATTCAATACCCAGGCGGAACTCGGGCTGTCGATAAGATAAGCCTGAAGGTGAATCCGGGTGAGATCGTATCATTGATTGGCCCAAGTGGGTGCGGGAAGACAACCCTGCTGCGGCTCATGGCTGGGCTCGAACAGCCTACTGAGGGGACCGTCAGCTTGGATCCGCCGGTACAAGGTGATGCCGGTGGAATCGCTTTCGTCTTTCAGCAACCTTCCTTGTTGCCGTGGCGAACAGCCCTTCAAAATGTTGTCCTGCCACTTGATTTGATTGGTGAAGGTTCCCCGTCAAATCGTCGGGAAATCGCATCTGAGTTGCTGAGGACGGTAGGGCTGAAAGATGCAGCGACACGCTTTCCATCTGAGTTGTCTGGTGGAATGAAAATGCGTGTCTCCATCGCGAGGGCACTCGTCACTGATCCACATGTTTTGCTGCTAGACGAGCCTTTTGCTGCGCTCGATGATATGTTGCGGAATCAATTGGGCCAGCTTCTGTTGGAACTTTGGGAAAGGCGACGATTCACTGTCGTGATGGTGACTCACAATATTGCTGAGTCGGTGCTCTTGTCTCAGCGGATCGCTGTCATGCGTGAGGGGGCGTTGGCGAGTGTGCTTGAAAATCCACTTCCGCAACCGCGTAACGAAGCTATCCGAGCAACAGTCGAATTTGGTGAGTTCTATGGGCATGTCAGTCGCGCGTTGCGGGGGGAGTAATCGATGACTGCAGTTCTTTCACCGCGGCGGCGTGACATCCTAGTGAGCGTCAGCTTGGTTGTGGCTGTCGCATGCATCTTGCTTGGTGTCTGGGAATTCATTGTTTGGAAGTTCGATTTGCCCAAGGCACTTTTGCCAACGCCTCGGCAATGCTGGAATGCTGCTGTTTTGGAGCGAGTTGCCCTGTTTCGAGCCACCATTTCGACAGGTTTTGCTGCGTTCAGTGGTTTGTTGGTTGCTGTTGCTGTGGGTTATGGCCTTGCCGTTATCTTCAGTCAATCTCGAAGTCTGCGGTTGGCCCTGTTTCCATACGTGATCCTGTTGCAGACCGTTCCAATCGTGGCCATTGCACCCTTGTTGATTGTTTGGAGTGGATACACATTTCGCACCGTGCTCATTGTTACCGCGATTGTATGCCTGTTTCCCATTGTAAATAGCGTGACGGGGGGCTTGCTGAGCACGAAGCAGGATACAAACGACCTGTTTCGATTGTACGGAGCGGGACGTTGGAAGCGTTTGCTGCATTTGCAAATTCCTTCTTCGGTTAGTCATTTGATGCTTGGTACGAAGACCAGTAGCGGATTGGCTGTGATTGGTGCGATTGTGGCAGAGTTTTTCGTCGGAAATAGCACCTCCTATGACGGCTTGGGAACACTCATGACGGGGTGGGCCAACCTGCTGAAAACTGATGCCTTGGTATCCGCTGTCTTTGCATCAGCGATGCTGGGGGTTGTCCTGTTTGGCACGGTTCATCTGGTCTCGGCGGTCTTCCTGCGACGTTGGACAAAATTCGCAACGACAGCTGGTTGATAAAATTGGATTCACGCTTCTGGTGCACGCAGATTGCGATGAAGACATCGCTAGAATCCGGATTTTTTCTGTCACTGGCGGCAAGGGGCTTCCCTAGGTCAATCCATGAGGGTGATACTGTGCGGGTATTTCATTCACTTGGAGGTTGTGTGCCCGTGATCCGTGTCATTGCTTTAATGTTTGGGCTCGTCATTCTGGTCATGAGTGGCTGTGGTCCTTCGTCTACATCGTCCAGTTCCACCGGGAAAAGTTCTGGCAAGAGTTCTGCAGAGACTTCATCCGCAGGCTCGCCTGTGGCAATTCAATTGAATTGGTACCCGGAGTCTGAGCATGGTGGAGTGTTTCAGGCAGAAGCCGATGGGGCCTATCAGGCTGCTGGTTTGAAGGTCGATATCAGGCCGGGGGGGCGGAGCGCGCCAGTCGCGCAGGAACTGGCCTTGGGGCGGGTGCAGTTTGGTTTTGCCAACGCTGATGATGTCGTTGTTTACCGTCGGCAAGGATTGGATGTTGTGGCCGTGCTGGCCGCTATGCAAGACAACCCACGATGCATCCTTGTGCAGGAAAAAAGCGGTGTGGAATCGTTGAGTGATTTAGCTGGCTTGACGCTGCAATGCCAAGCAGGACGACCCTACTTGGAGTTCATGCGGTCCAAAGGACTCTTGGACAAAGTTAAGGAAGTGCCGTACTTCGGCTCTGTTGCTCCACTTGTTGCTGATCCGAAGATTGCAATTCAGGGCTACAGTTGTGCAGAGCCACTGCTTGCAGAACAAGAAGGTGTGAACGTGCGGGTACTGATGGTCAGCAAACTCGGGTGGAACCCTTATTCCAGCGTGTTGATCACAACCGGCAAGCTAATTAAAGAACAGCCTGAACTGGTAGGTGCCTTCGTCAAAGCAACACAAGCTGGGTGGGAGTCCTATTTGAAGGATCCCACGAAGGGCAATGCTGACATCCTGGCAGCGAACGACCACGGTATGACGGCTGACGTGCTCAAGTATGGGAGCGAACAAATGCGAAACCTCGCAACGCCCCCTGGAGATCAATCCAAGGTATTTGGTCGTATGTCGCTGACGCGTTGGACCGGGCTCGTTGAGCAGATGGACGCGCTGGATCCGTCGCAGGCCAAATTGGTCAAGCCAGAGGATTGTTTCACCGACAAATTTCTTGAATGACCTGATGAAAAGGCTTGGTGGGGCCCATGACCGCGATCAGCATCGCTTCAACATCATCCACTAAGCAGCCAGACGATTCGCTGTGACACTGGTCGTATTCGCTGGTCCGATGTGTCGGCCGAGTGTTTCGATTTCAAGTTGAAGTAACAGCTGCACCACTCCAGACGCGGTGGGCCGTTCATCAGGATCTTTGGAAACCATCAGCTGCACCAAGTCGGCAACCGGCTCGAGCATCATCTGACTCACCTGTTCAGTGCGCGTGATCCATTGCCACAGAACGCGTCCCAGTGAGAAAATATCCATTGCGGGGATGGCAGCCAGGCTGCCTGCCAATGCCTCCGGCGCAGCATATTCGGGCGTCCCTCGAAAATGATGGTTAGGAAGCGTGTGAATTCGTGAGGCAAACCCAAGATCCACCAGAGTGACATGCCCGCGGGATCCTACGATAGAATTCGCTGGCTTCACATCGCCATGTACCCAACCCGTGGTGTGCAGTGAATCCAGAGCCTGAGCGGTCTGCCGTACCAGCCATAAGGCGACTGGAAGCGGCTTTGAGCTTGGGGATTCAAGGTGGCTTTGCATGGGCTCACCTTCCAATCGGGGCATGACCATGTACGGTTGGTTGGATGTGCTTGAAGCATCCAGCATAGCAATCAGATTCGGATGACTTGCGCAACTTGCCGCTGCAATTGACTGCAGTATTTGTCGGCTGCCTTCCAAGTGGTCAGCACCACTTCTGGCACGCTTGATTACATAGTCCCAACGTGGGCTGCCCACTGCATCGGCGGGTTGTGCTAGCAGCAGCTGAGTAGTCGAACTCTCATGAATGACTTCCCCAAGTCTCCAAATCCCTAGAATTGCCGGTTGCTTGCATTTCTCTTGGGAGCGGTTTGACGAAACATCAGTCACAGTGGGAAGCCCTCAGCTGTCGTGATTTGGGTGGTTAGAGCACTCATCGGCCTTATTCCTGTAATTCGACTATTTGGCGTGTGAACTGCGGATTCATTTTTCGTTCTGTGGCAAATTTCTCCTGTTTTCAGTGATTTTGGCGTTTGAATCCAGCAAATCTCAGTGGTTGCCCTTTCGCTCACGTCAGTCACCGTTCGCCCGCTCGTTTCGTTATCCCGCATGCTCCGTGAATCGCTGATTTTCGGGGTAGCGTTCAGGAGTAAAAAAAGAGGAACCTACGAGGCGAGGTAGACCGCATCCGTTGTGTAGACGGGCGACCCTAGCGATGAGATTAGACAAGTGAATTACGCTCGACCGACACCTGCATTGGCAATCCATGACTTACGAAAGTCGTATGGAGATTTGCATGCATTAAAAGGTGTGACGTTTGGCCTCCAACGAGGGGAGCGGTTGGCGTTTTTGGGGCCCAATGGCGCAGGGAAAACCACCTTGATTCGTTGTTTGGCCGGTTTGACGAACGCAGACCACGGCGAAATATTTTTAGCTGGTCAACCTTTCAAGAGTAGCGAAGCAAGACAGCAGATTGGTTTTGTGCCGCAGGAGATCGCTTTGTACGCGGACTTAACAACTCGCCAAAACTTGGAAGCCTTCGGTCGATTCCACGGTTTGCGGCGTCGTGCACTTCGTGATCGGTTGGCGTGGGCCTTGCAGTGGACCGGGTTAGAAGACCGCGCTAACGACTTAGTTGGTGCTTTTTCTGGCGGAATGCAGAGGCGCGTGAATCTTGCATGTGGTGTCATGCATGAACCCCGAATCCTGTTGCTCGATGAGCCAACTGTTGGCGTTGATCCGCAGAGTCGACAACGTATCTTCACGATGCTGGACGAACTGAGTGCCACGGGAACCTCGATTCTGTTAACCACGCATCATCTTGATGAAGCGGAAGAACGCAGTGATCGGATTGTGATTCTCGATCAGGGCATGGTGGTAGCAGATGGCTCTATTGATGAATTGGTAGAGCAGTCGGTTGGCACGCAACGTCTCGTGCGTCTGCGAATTGATCGCCCTCTCTCGGCACCGATTCGCGCCGGAGTCGCAGAAGATGCTGCTTCTTTTGGCACAACGGGTGCAGATGAGATTTCGACACGTATTGATGATGTATCAAATCATCTGCCAAGTCTGATTGAACTTGTTCGTCGACGAGGCTACGGAATTGCTGACGTGCAGGTAGAGGCTCCATCGCTTCACCATGTTTTCCTGCATCTAACAGGTTATGAATTGCGTGATTAGCGCACCAGAGTTGAAAGAACTTCCCTCATGATTTTGACTGTGCTTCAAATCAGTTGTCGTCGACTGCTCCACAATCGAGTGGAGTTGTTGCTGACGTTCCTTGTGCCAATCGCGTTCTTCAGCATTTTTGCGATTATTTTTGGTGGAGGTTTGGGACGCGGGACAACACCCAGAATTAAGGTGGTCGCGGTCGATGAAATTCAGTCAGTCGTGAGTTCACAAGTCATGTCGGCGCTTGCTGAGCAGGAAAGTTTGCGTTTCGTCCGTGACAGTGGTGCCGATGGTTTGAAACGTGAAGAAGCGATTGAGTTGGTACGCTCCGGCAGTGCCACCATGGCGATCATCTTACGCAAAGAACGCGAACAATTGGCAGCGGAGCTGATGGCCGATGCTTCGGATCAGGTTGCAGCGCAGGTCGTGTCTGCTGTCGTCAACCGATCAATCATGTTGTCGGAAGCCGAGTATCAAGTCTCTCAGCTTACCGATGGTGACCAGAAGGGAAATGAGACTCAGCTTGCCGTTGGTGCAGCAGGTGATCCAGACGACGAACTGTTTGGCATTGAGGAATCTCTGCAACGCAAAGTGGAAATCATTGATGTCATGGGCGAAGGGAAAGCAAATCCCGTTGTCAGCATGTACGCATCAGGGATCGCTGTCATGTTTCTATTATTTGGAGCCACGGGTGGTGGAGGTGCTCTGCTGGAAGAACGCGAAAATCAAACACTCGATCGCCTGCTTTCCACTCAGATGTCGATGGATCAGCTGTTACTCGGCAAATGGTTCTACATGAGCAGCATTGGCGTATTGCAAGTTGGTGTCATGTTCGTTTGGGCGCAACTCGTTTTCAATGTCGACCTGCTAGGGCATTTGGATGGTTTTTTGATGATGACAGTGGTGACTGCTTTGGCAGCCTCCGCGTTTGGCCTGTTCCTTGCCACGCTTTGTAAGTCGCGCGGACAATTGAATGGTTTGTCAGTCATCCTTATTTTGACCATGAGTGCTCTGGGCGGCTCGATGGTGCCAAGATATTTGATGAGCGATGAGTTGCAGCAATATGGGCTGTGGACTTTCAACGCTTGGGCTCTCGATGGATACACCAAGGTGTTTTGGCGAGAGTTGCCCGTGGATTCACTCGCTCCCCAGCTAGGGGTTTTGTTGATAAGTGGAGTGGTGTTTCTGCTTGCCGCCCGCGTTTTAGCCGTTCGTTGGGAAACTGACTGAATCGTGCTTCACGATCGACTCGCTCGCAGGATCTTTTTACAGGGCGGGTCGGCAGGTTTCACCGCGTGATTCTTGTCGTTTACCCGAGGCTTTCTGGATAATTCTTCTCTGTGTGGGATTTTGCAGGCTGTCGGTGATTGCTTGGTGGGTTTCTGATCCATTACCTTTATCACTCGTTTCCTGATTATCGAACTAATACACCAGAGTATGAAAATGGATACTTGGCCAATTGGCGTCTTTGCTTCCGTGGATGCGGGCTTGGGGGTTGCTTGGGATGTTATCGCACAGCTAAAAGTTCCAACCATTCAATTGCATGCGCCGAGTCCTGAAAAACGCAATCAGGAATCTGCTGAAGCTTTTCGAAAGCAATTGAGTGAAATGGGCGTTCAGTGCAGTGCTGTCTTTGGTGGGTTCGAGGGGGAGAGTTATGCAGACATTCCCACAGTTGTGCGAACGGTGGGGTTGGTCCCTGCTGACACGCGGCAATCACGACTCAATGAAATGCTTGAGATCTCGAACTTTGCCAACTGGCTTGGGTGCGATACCGTCGCTTTGCACTTGGGATTCATTCCGCATGATCCGCAGGCAGAAGGATATTCAGATATCGTTGATGTGACGCGGCAGCTCTGTGACCATTGTGCAGATCATGGTCAATTCCTGCATTTGGAAACGGGGCAAGAGACCGCTGAAGGTTTGCTTGAGTTTATCAAACAGGTTGATCGCGAGAACTTGAAAATCAATTTTGATCCAGCCAACATGATTCTGTATGGAACCGGAGAGCCAATCGAAGCCCTGCAGGCGGTTGGCAAGCACGTTCGAAGTATCCATTGCAAGGATGGTACTTGGAGCGATAAACCCGGTGATACTTGGGGAGCTGAAGTGCCGCTGGGCGAGGGAGATGTTGGAATGGAGAAGTATCTTCGTACCCTTCAAGAAATCGGGTACGAAGGTCCGTTAACCATTGAACGGGAGATTCCACAGGATCCAGAGAGGCAAATGGCCGAAATTGGGCAGGCGATCGAATTGCTGACTACACTTCGAGCCAAAGTCCTCGGCTAAAACACTGCCAGCCACGCCGCCCACTTGGCGAGCAATTTGTGCAGTGATGAGTCATGCGGCCTTGGGGCAAGCAATGGCGCCGGTGATTGCGATCGTATCTTGCGAGCAGAGATCGATCACGGTCGGTTCAGTTTCCTGATCGTCCCCATTCCATACTTCAATCGTTGGTTTGGTGTATTCAGATGGGTTTGAGCGAATCACCCGCGCGTGCTTCTCGTTGGTCAGTTTGACATAGCTTCCGATTGGAAACAGCGAGGTCGCTTTCAGCAGTCCACGTACTGCTTTGGGATCATATTTTCCCTCGCGCGTCTCATCGAGAATTTTTTTGACTGCGTAGTAACCCTGCACACCCATGCGATGGGGGCGGGGCGTCAACATGCCGACGAAAGCATCGGCTACCGCGGCGATTTTGGCGAGCGGATGGATTTGATGGCTCAGCCGACCCCGTGGGTAGCCACTGCCATCCAGACGCTCGTGAATTTGGTAAGTCACCAACCTCGCTGCATCTGTGAATTCTTCTTCACGAAAATCTGTCACCTTCAAGGCAGCAACAGGATGATCCGCCAGATTCTTCAGACCCTTGGCAAGAATGGTTGTCGGACTTTCAAACTGTTTGAGCCCAATCAATCCCATCCCAACATCGTGTATCAGGCTGCCCATGCCGAGTTGAAGAAGATGTTCGTCATCCAATCCGCACTCAACGCCGATAGCCAACGCCATGCAGGTTGTATGATAAGCATGCCTTGAAGGATAACCCGATGGAAATGGTGATGCCGCAAAACAGACAAATGCATCCTGATCAATGCAGATTCGTTGCAAAATGATTTCGCATTGTTTCTTCAGGAACTGCACATCCACTGATTGGCCATCGAGTGTCGCTTCAAACAAATTACCCAGACTCAGGATTTGCTCTTCGCTCTCGTAAGACCACTGCTCTTCGAGGCCCCGCTCGTAACTTCGGGTTGAGCCCTTTTCGATCTTTCTTGAAAATGGGTCACCAGATTCGCCTGGTGTGGATACTTTTCCCGAATGAACGATCTGATCGATCTTTTTGCTGACATCATTGAAGGAGATGGATTGGCGATAAAGGTGGCTCGGCGCGGGGTGCCGCGACTTGCCCTGCGGTCGAAAGGCGTTGATGCTCGCCATGTCGCCATCACTGATCGCGACTCTGGCGATACCTCGGGTGATTAGTTTCTCGAGGAAAGCAGCTGTGATTTCGGTGCCTTCGGCTAATAGTTTGGTGTTTGTGCCGCCAATTTCATTGATGGGGGCTCGCAGAATGGAGCCGACTGGTAGTTGTTGGATCGGTAATGAAGTGAATCTTGCCATCAGAAGAGCGTATCTCGCGGGGCGGGAAGGCGACGCACACCTTCAAGCCGTCGCTGTGACGTCGAGGTGTTTGGTGATCGACGTCTTTATCGGCAGATTCAGTGATGCAGATCGAGCCAAGTTTGATGAACCACGCGGCTTCGTTGCTATTTCACTTAGATTTTGGTTTCAGGCAGTGGGTGAGCTCAAGCTGATATTCCTGTTGGGATGCGCAGAACAAACGTAGCACCCCCGCCAGCGGTTGGTTTGTAGGTCAGTGTTCCGCTGTGGGCATGCGCGGTTTGTCTTGCCAAGGCCAAGCCGAGACCAACTCCCGCCGCAGTTTCAGCTGCTTGCTCCGCAGATTTGCTGAATGGCTGAAAGATTTTATGTTGCAATGTTTCTGGTACTCCAGAGCCATGGTCTGCAACGGAAATTGTGACTTGGTGATCCACAATTGTCGCGGTTAAATGGACCGTCGAATCCGATCCGGACTTGGCGTATTTTGCTGCATTGTCGACAAGATTGAAGATGACTTGTTCCATTGCAGGGGGATCTGTTTTCCACTGGCCGGCACTTGGCGAACTGATCTCGAGTGTCATTCCGCATTGATTCAACCGCTCGCTGAGCCGAGGTGTGATTCGGTCGATCCAATCGGTCAAAGAGATGACTTCCGTTGCAGGTTTGGTGGATGTGCGTTCCAGCTTGGAATAGCGGAGCACGTTGTCGATTAAATGCGTCAGACGATCTGACTCTTGCCTGAGTGTTTCGAGGTATTCTCTTCGATCTGCGGGATCACTGACCATGTCCCGTGAAAGAAGGTCCGTATAAAGTCGGAATGTGGTGAGTGGCGTTCGCAATTCGTGCGTCACAGCGGAAACAAAGGTTGCCCGACGTTCGCTGAGTGCAATTAGCTTTTGCAGAAAAACCGCAGCGATCACTGCCGTTGCAAGCAGCGTGAACCACGCAATCACGAGAGCCTTGTGCGTGGGTGACCAGGCGTCAGGAACTACGGCAATGTCGGGTGTGATCAGGCGGGCTGGTAAAGCTGCAAGTGTGATGGCTGGGTCCAAGTGGTCGTCACCTTCAACCGGCAGGAAATTCGCTTCTGGTAACAGGTCTGTGATTTCGGAAGCCATCGATTTTTTGAGTTCTTCCCAATCAACCCACACGCCGTCAAGTCCATCAATGTTATCTCGTGTTGGGCGGAGGACGAACAGTTGATCATTTACCCACACAGTCATCAGGCGTTTCCCTGATGCATTCCATTGCTGGGACAGAGAGCTGTTGGCAGGCCGTATGACGCTTAGGTCGGATGTGCCATCGTTTTGTTGAAGTTGTTCCTGATAATTAAAGGCAATTTGCTGCTGCACTACCTCATTGCGATTCAATAATTCCAAGTCGCCGCTTGGTAATTTCGATTTGGACTGCAATATGGAGTTCGTGTTCTCTCGGTCATTGTATTGCAGGTTGTTGGCATAGACATCGACTTCATTGGTGTAACTGCCTTTCGAACTGGTTGGTCCAATCATCCGATCCAGATTCGGCAACAACTGATTGACTGATTTCATGATCGCATTGGCAGTAACAGCCTCAGACAACGAAGCCACTTTTTCCGTGTTGTTTACGCGGAGGGTGCTTCCATGGACAGAAAATTCTGGTCGGGGTTCACCTTTAGCTCCGTCAGTGGCATTGAGGATAGTGAAACGCTCTTTCACAAAAAGGTTCGCAGAGTCCGAGGCGTCTTGGTCATTGAGTGGGTCAAGCAGCGTTGCAATGAAAGGAGCTAAACGAGAATCGAGTCGCCATAAAGCGACCACGGTATCTTGTTGCACTCGTTCGCGTGCCTGACTTTTTTGGCGTTCACGATTTAGGCGTAGAGCATGCTCTGAAAGACTGACGAGTCCAATAGTGATGCAAGTCAGGATTAGTGCGAAAAGGAACCAAATGGTGGTGGGATGTGACAGTCTGCGACCAGTGAAGTGTTTGATTGTCATCGCGTTTTGACCAATTCTGATTCAATCATGTAACCTTTTCCACGAACAGTCTTGATCG
>Ga0315322_10001048_pt1 | contig 21275 bp, 39 predicted proteins | sample M110021515metaG_FD_203461 | JGI IMG/M metagenome (GOLD analysis project Ga0315322, IMG submission 203461) | Ammonia-oxidizing marine archaeal communities from Monterey Bay, California, United States - M1 100m 21515 | ecosystem: Environmental > Aquatic > Marine > Intertidal zone | place: USA...
TGCCCTTTGTCGTATTTGTCCCGCGCGTACTTGGCAAAGAACTTGAGGCCGAGGTCGCGTATCTTGTTCGGGGTGATGTCGTTTTCCTTCATGCTTCCAAAAAATCTCTTTCAAAACTCATCTGGTCGTCCGGCTTGCCCGAAAAGTAATCCTCAAGGATCGCAAACTCATCCTCGGGGCGGCGAAACCATCCTGTCCCGTCAACGCTCTCGATGCCTAACTCATCGCATCGGCGGAGCCGCCAAAGGGTGTTTACTCTCCCGACATGGACGCGCGGGCATGAGGCGGCGAACTCCGGCGCGGTTCTCCATTTCCATTTGTAACTGCCTCCGATGAATACGATTGAGGCGGATGCGGGTACATCGTCCGGCGTCATTCCGTCCTGCGCGACAAAGGCCAAGGGCCAACCATACTGCTCGACCCTCGGCGCGTACTTTTCCCAATTGCGAAAGGTTGCATCGGGATCGGTTACAACGTCAGGGATCGCGGCCCATCGCGGTTGATATGCCTGACCCGCCGCCCATTCTAAAAACTTAAAATAAGCATCCTCATCCCATTCGGTTCCGTTGTCCCATGCCGAAAACGCATCGTTGTCCAATGCGTATGGCATCCACTTGCGAACCTTGGTCTTGGTCATGCCGCTTGGCCCGACCAGCCATCCAATCTTGTTGGGGTATCTGCCCGCCCAAAAATGGACGGGGGGCGATGAATGATTTCCAAGCATTACCATCATCGGACAGAGAAAATTGCTTTTGTCTTTGGGGTTTCGGATACGCTCACCCATTCGACATGGGCCGCGCTCGGGGCGAAATGCTTGGCGCACTCGTCGAAAATGTGGCGCGCAATGTTCTCGGAGGTTGTCGGGAAATCAAAAAGGTCGTTGAGGTTTTGATGGTCGAGCCTGTCGATCAGCGGGGCGACTGCTTGGGTTATGTTTGCGAAATCCGAAACCATCCCATGCCTGTCGAGGCGATGAGCCGCAATGCAAACCTCGGCTACATAATTATGCCCATGCAATCGATGGCATTTATGGGACTCGGGCAAGCTCGGCAGGGAATGCGCTGCGCTGAATGAAAACGCTTTTGTTATTTGATACACGCCAACGCCTCCTTTCGCGCATTGCAAGCCAAGCATTTGCCGCAAGGATCATTCCCCCCGACGTAACAACTCCACGTTTCATGAAATGGAACCCCCAACAAATCCCCCCAATCGGCGACCTCGGGTTTCGTCATCTTAATCAGCGGAGCAATGACGCGCACCTTGCTGCCTCCGGCCTTCAGCATTGCATTGAATGCGTTTACAAACTTCGGGCGGCAGTCAGGGAACAACTCGAAATCATCTTTGGTTGGCCCGAAATAAACCTCCTCCGCGCCAATCGCTTCGGCATAGGTAACCGCAAGCGAGAGCATCGTTGCGTTTCTGTTGGGAACAACTGGCGACCCATCGCCGCCCATCAACAGGTTGCCGCCGCGCCCGACGACAGGCTCAAAGTCGATCAGCTTGTTGGGTATGTCGAAAAATCCTGCCAGGCGTTTGGCGGCAATCGTTTCGATGTAATGCGCCTGACCATAATGAAATGTTATGGTGAAAATCTCGGCATAATCATCCCTTGTCATGTTGTAAAGGATGACCGCTGAATCCATCCCGCCCGATAAGCAGATAAGTTTTTTCATCGTTTGAGTTCCTCCCGCAAGCAATCGGGGTTGACGTTAAGGTTGGCGAGGTCGAGCATTGAATCCATTGGCCCCTCGAAAATAAACCAACGCAATTGCTGCCGCTCTTTTTTTGCGAGGTCGCCCGCATATCCTCGCCCATCGCGGGCCGCCGTTTTTGTTTCCTCGCCGATTCTTTTGCGCCTGTAATCGAGAAGGGCGATTGTAACGACCTCCGCAGCAAGGCTGGCGAACCCTGCAACGTGACGATGGTTTCCGGTTAGGTTGCCCCGCCTGTTCATGCCAATGCCCTCCGTTGCTCTGCGATTTGTTTCAGTTCCCTTTTTGCCTCGAACCATCGCGCTTTGTATTTCGGATGATCCCAAATTGTATCCGTTGCCGTCTCGCCTCGATACTTCTGGAGGTTTGCAAGCTCCTCCTTCAATCCCTTCTCGCGCTGGTCGAGAACGTAGGCTTGCGATGATGTTGAGGCTTTGCCGTTAGATGGTTTGTCCCCCGCCTTCTCCTTCCGGTTCTTCTCCGCCCATCGCTTGAGGGCGATGGCCCAATTGGTCAGGGGTTGCCCGTTTGCTTTCTTCCATCCTTGAGTCTCGTAATGGTCAAAGAAATCCTCGGCCCATTCCGGCGTACACCCAATCATCCCCGCCTTGGCTTTTACCGTTTCAAGCGATGGGTATTCTATTGATGAAGTTGAAGTTGAAGTTGAAGTTGAAGTTGAAGGACGGTGGGACAAGCTCGGGACATGAGGCGGGACATCTTCGGGACAATCGCCGGACAGATTATCGTATGCGCCCCCGTTTCCGCGCCTTTGTTCCCGTTTTCGTACCTTATCGTACTCGCGCCGCTCCGCATCGCGTACCATTCTGCGACAAAATATGACCCCGCTTTCGTCAACAGAAGGGACAGAAAGCGACATGAGTTCGTCAAAAAAGCGACGGTAATCGCGCGCCTCAACGCCGCAAGAGCGACAGATTTGTTTCTTGGTCATCGGTTTCCCGCCGACCTCAAGCCGCCCATACCGCTCGGCATCATGCATTAGAATCATCATGCGGAGCCAAAGACCTTGCGCGCCGAGACTGCAACCGCTGATCGGGTCGCGAAGCCAATCGCCAACGTAAAACTGTATCGCGGGCAATTTGCTCATTGGCGCATCCAATCAATGATTTGATGTATTCCCGCGCCCAAGACGGCGAGGATCGAGATCAACCCGAGATAGAACGCCCCGCGCCCGAGTATGGTTTGCGTCATGCTCGGCTCCTTGGACTCGTTTGCAATCTTGCTGGCATCAATTAGTTGGGCCATCAGTTCCCGCTCGCGTTCGAGCGCGTCATCTTCGTCTTGTTTCATTTGTTGAGGTGTTGTCATAGTTTGCTTGGGGTTTGTTTATTCGTCGCCGTTAACCCATGACGCCCGAGGCGGGCCGTCATGCTCGAACTCGATGAGCTTCGGGTTGAAATCAATCTCATCGGCAATGGTTAGCCGGACGGTTTCGGGGTCAGGTTCTTTCTCAAATGTCGCAACATCGATTGCGAAACTAACCTGTACGGGGTGGATATGGATTTGCTGGTCTTTCATTAGAGTTTCATTCGGGTCGCGTCCTGCATCGGGACATAGCTTTGAAAAGTCTCCTCCCAAAGGCCGCGACCGCAGGGTTTTTGGGTACGCATGAAGCGTTCATTGTATTTGAAAGTAAAAGTGCCGTCGGGGTTGACCAGTCGCTTGACGAGGTAAAACGCCTCGCCCTGCAACCGGATAAACGCAAGAGCCGGAACGGCAAAGAGCAGGGCCGCGCGTTGGGCGTTACCTAGCTTCGCGCTCTTAATCATCGCCCGCCCTCCGTATTGTCCGAAAAGGGTTGCGGCAGAAAAATTGCGGGTCTTGGCTTCGTAAACGTATGCGATCTCGATTGCCGTCCCTTTGCATCGGTAAATCATTCCATCCATCGGAGCGAATACGCCCGCCCCATCCTTGGGCGATTCCGATACGATGAGGGAAGGGCATGACAAGGCGAACGCTGTAACCATATCCCTTTCGAGAGATGAGTACCTGCGCCCGAGCGGGGTGAGTACGCCCGCCATGCCCTTTCTGTTTATGTCTACCATAAGGAGGTGCGCCAGTTTGGTGCGAAGTTCCGCTCGGTTTGGGTAAGATTAAAACGGGACATCATCGCCCTCGAAGCGATCAACCGCCGCCGCTGCGGGTTGTTGCTGCGCGGCCGGCCGGTCATCGCCAAAGGTTTTGCCGTTGCCGAGGATGTTGCCCTTGATGCCTTGCTCGCGTTCCTCTTTCGATACGCTTTGGACAACCATGTGGCTGTCGCCATATTGATTGTCGGGGGTTTCGATGAGCGTCATGTCGAGGTATTGGGCGACCTTGCCCTCGGCGTTTACTTTTTTGCCCGCGACAAGTCTTGCCTTGTCGATCTTGGTTACGTCAATGCTCGCTGTTATCAGAGCCATGATGGTTCTCTTTCTGTTGGTTTGTTTTGGTTTTGGCCCGCAGCGACTTCATGCAGTCGCGTTGGGTCGAGAGTCTTTTGGCTCGCGCCTCGTCATGGGTTTGCCCGAGGCCGCCCGCTGTCTTGCTCGGGCGTTTGTAGCTCGGGTATTGAATCCATCCCCGAGCAATGCCGATGCCGACAATCTGCGCGGCGCGCGCTTTCAAGTCGTCGTAATCGATAAACTCGGGGTCGTCGTCGTTGGTAAATTTTTTGCCGCTCATTGCTTGCCTGTTTCAGAAAGCCCATGCGCCAAGACGAGCAGGGCATCGGAGGTTTTGAGTGTGATTTTGAGATCGGGGAAACGTCTTTGCGCTTCGCCCTTGAGTTTGTTTTTCCAAGCGGTTTGCCCCATGCCCTTGGTTCGCGCCATGCCGACCGCCTTTTGCCATGCTTGAGGGCGTACCAATCGCACCTCGTAGCCGAGGGCTTGCAACGCGCCGAGGGTGAACCCGTAATGCTTGCCCAGTACGAAGCTCCGCGAGGACGGAATCATCTTGCCGCAAAAGCTCGGAACCTCCTCGACGTATGCGATGGGGCAAAGGTTTTCCGCACTCGCAATCAGCCGATGCTCGCGCAAGGTATCAACCCAATCGCCATCCGTTGCGGGGATGGGTTCGCAATGGATACCGTTATGCGATACGGCGAAGCCTCCCGACTTCCCGCAATCAATTCCGATCATGTATGCCGAGTTCGCCATTTTCATTCGGTTGGTTTGCCTTGTTAACTTCGACAACGAGCGGGGTCATCGCCTCGCCCGCATCCTGTAAATTCGCAATCGTATGCTCGATGAGTTGGCATTGAATATCCATTTGCTGATGAACAACCCGCAACCCCTCTATGCCCGCAATCATCTTGTTGATTGTTGTCAGCGTGGCGTCATGGATTCGCTTTTGTTCGTCGGGAGTCATGCTCGGGCCAACCTTTCCGCGCCTTGCTTTTCCTCGATCCGGTCGCCGAGTGCTTGGTCAATGATTTGCCTCGCGGCCTTGGGAGTGATGCCTTGTTTTTTTGCAATCAACCGCTCGGCCTCGGTTGTCGAAATCTTTAGCCCGGCGAGGTCGCTCGATGTCAGCAGTCCCTCGGCAATTAAGCCTTTGCGGAATGCAGCGTAATCGTCGATCAGTCGGGTCTTGTTGCCTTTGCGGAGCTTCCAGCCATCCACCTCCTCGCCGGATTGCAGCAATTGAGTTGCCCGCCCCTTTATGTCGGCAATGACCTTGGCGGCGACCTCGCAAGCGTCCAGCAACCTTGGGATGTCGGCAGGGGCGATGAGTTGCCCGAGCTTGATGGTTGCAACCTCGTTGACGGTTCCCAATGCCTCGGGACAAGTCGGGCGGGCCTTGCAGTATTTGCATGAGACTTCGTTCGGGGTGCGCGCCGCTTCGGGATCGGTCGCCGCTTCGATGATGTTCAGCACCTCCTCGCGGGCATCCTTCAAATCGTTTTTTGTATACGCGACGACTTGCGGGCTTTCGTATGCTTGAATGATGGCAACCAGAATGACATCGGCGTCGAACTTCTCCGCGACCAAAACCGCCAGCGCGCGCAATTGGAGGTTATCGGCAGACTCGGCAACGTTGCCGCGCCCCGTCTTGTAATCGATGACCAGAAACTTGTTCCCGCTGCGCCCAACAAAATCCGGCTTGCCCGAAAACCTGTTGCCCTTCAGTCGGTCATCGCCCGCAAGGTAAAAACGCTCCTCGCGTATTTCCTCCTCGAACCCGTCAGGGAAATGCTGGTCAACAATCGCCCGCCGTTTGCGGAGCAGTTGGTAATACAAATCAAGGTCGTCGTCGTTCAAAACAACCGTCTCGCCATACAAAGCCGAGTGAATGAGGTTGCCCCGTTCCGCCGCTGCGCTGGTCGGCCCCTCGGGTATCGGAGACTCGGCGGCATATTGTCCGTTGCAATCTGCTGCCGATTGCAATTTGCTGGCTGATATAAATCCTTCTCGTTCGTCCATAATGTTTTTGAAAAATCCCCGCGCCCGCAATAACCGTCAGGCGCAGGGATTGGGTTGCTATCGTTCCCGAGCCTTAAAAGGCCGAGGCTTGACAGCAGTTGAGGTTGAGGTCGCCATCGCCGCAGTCCCGTCGTCGTCCTCCCCCGCAACTCCGATGCCCACTTGCGGGCAAAATGTGTAGCGGCGCGCGTAAGTAATTGCGGAACCGATCCCATGTGCGTCATCGGTCTTGGGCCGGAGCGGCAACGCGCTCGCGATGAACTGCCCCGAGGTATGGAGCAGCAGCGAAACGAGTCTCGTCTGCCCATGTTCGTCGGGCCAAAAAACTTGAGCCAACGCAATGCCGTTTTCGTTGAGGTGAGGCAGACCCGCATCGAGGCAATCGGTCAGGTCGGCATAATCCCAAGTACGATGACCCGCTCCGGCGGTCTTTGACTTGGTAACGGTTTTTATTTTCTCCTGCGCCTTAATCAGCGCGGGGATGATCTTATCAATTTTGGCCGACATCATCGTCGGCTTTTGAGGGTCGGCTTTTGGTTTGCCGCTGCCGTTTTCGGCTTGTTGTTTTGTTTCCATGAGTCTAATGTTTCAACTTCGTTTCGCCCGCAAGGGCGGTTCGTTGTTGTTAGGCGACCAGCGGCAAAAACTGCTGGTCGTCTTTTTTTAATGTCCAAACGGTCGCGGAGCGTCCCGAGTTGTTTTTCCGGCGTTGGCCCGAGTCCTCCAGAAACCCCCGCTTGACCAGTTCGGCGCAGCGGGGGCGAGCAGTAAGGATTGAAAGGCCGAGGCGAATGGCGATTTCGTCAGCGGTAAAATTGCCGCAGTCGAATTGATCCATGACGCGCCGTTGCATTTTAGTACGCAAGGGGATGATGGCTGCGAGCGATTCGAGTTGAGCGGTCATCGCGCGGCCTTGAGGATTGAGGAGTTTTGACAGTTGGCAAAGTCGCGGGCGTATTGCGGCGCGACGATTGGATCGTTGGCGAAGTGCATCCCGAAAGTCGGAATGCCTCGTTTTTGTCGCCACTCGGTAACGGCAGCCCAAGCGAGTTGCCAGTATTGGAATCTTGGTAGGTTTTTCATATTCGCGGTTTTATCGAGCGGGGGGTCATCCCCCGCAACGCCGCGAATATACTCGGGGGGTCATCCCCCTGCGATAAAAAGTAATGCTATTGTTATCGGGGGGTTATTGACGTTTCGGCTTGCGCGCCTTTTGCGAACCGATGTCCCGCTCCTCGCCCATCTCCTCCTTGAGTGTGTCGCGAATCAGATCGGCAACGGTTGTCCCGCGCCGTTTCGCTTCACGCTCAAGCCGCCGCTTGAAGTCCTTCGTTACGAAGGCGGCGACCTGTTTCATCTTGTCCGTATCTCGTCCGTTGGCCATTTTGGTCGGCAGTTATAGGTTTGAAAATTTTTCGACGCAACGTAAAAGCGCGGGGTCTTTGTCGCCCGCATCAATGGCGCGTTCCAGCACATCAATCAAGCCTCTGCCGTTCAAATCTCGGTAGTCCCACTCGATTTCTGAGCGTAAATTGTCCAGCGCATATTCGACAATATGCCAATGCCGATGAATGGCGGCGGTCATAAGCGGAGAGGCGTGAGTCATTCCGAATTTGCCGCTGCGATCAAAGCTCCGCCCGCCGTTGTTAAACACGCCAGCGTTTCGCGGGGTGTTCCATTTGCCTCCCAATTTATGCCAAGCGATCGCCTGGTCGAGACGGCCCGCCTTGCACGCTAAAAAAATCCGACTCCGCCCCGCCTTATCCCTCAAGTTAGGGTCGGAAAGTTCGCGCACGTTGCCAATCATCGCGGCAATTTTTTCAGGCGAGGGATTCACCTTGGCATTTAATTGGCGCGCTGCCTCGGCGGAGTCCTCAGCGTGCTGGTGCATCAAAACGATTACTGCGAGGAGCAATGAAATTGTAATGCCGGAACCGATAATCGGCAAAAGTGTGAACCTTGGTTTTGGTTTCAAATCAACCCCTGCATCGGCGAGGAGCAGTTCGGGGTTGTTCCCGTATTTTGACTCGAACAGTTCCGCTTCGGCGGGCGTAAGGTCTAGCGATATTTTTTCTGGCATTTATTATCCTTTCGGGTTCGCGTCGGGTCATCCGGTCGGTTTATGCGCTTGGGTTGCGGAAGTGATAACCCCCCCGCCCCCAAATTCAAGTATAAATTTGCTCCCATTTTATTCGCAGCGGTTTGAGGCCCAAAAAAAGGGCGCGACCGGAGCCGCGCCCGTTGGGGTTGGGGGTTTATTTGTTGAGCTTGTCGGGGGTGAGTTGCCAAAGTTTCTCGGCGTAGGCGCGCGTGATCTTGGCCCGCCCGCGATCCCCCTCGGCCAACTCCTCGGGGGTGCATTGGTCTTTCGGCTTGCCGAGCGTTGTTACAACGTTGTTGTAGTTTTTCTTGGCTACGTCCTCGCCATGTCCCGCGATCTTGTTGGTAAGGTCGGGATTCGAGAACGCCTCTTTATGGTATGAGCAAAAGGTTTTCCGCATCGCATCGGTCGGCCAATCTTGCCAACCGCATTCGCGATAAATCTGCTGGTATTTATGGCGAAACTTTCCCTCCTTTGCAAAGTCCCAATTCCTATGCTTGAGACTGCCCTTGCCCTCGTCGGGGAAAAATCCGCCCGTCGATTCCAGCCAAGCGCGGAGCGGGCCGCAGTCATCAATGTTAATCATGCGAGGGTAGCCGCCCGTTTTCGGAACAGTAATTTCGACGAACCCCTCCTTGAGCGAAACATCCTCCTCCTTCATCCGGTCAACCTCCTCGGGGCGAATGCCCGCGAAGATGCAGAGCGCGTAATAATTGATCGCCTCGGGACGCACCTCCATGACCTTCCGCAACAGTCGCTTAATCGATGCAATGCTAAAAACGGTTTGCTTTTTGGAGCCGACCTTTTTCTTGTCGATTGATTCGGAAGGTGAGGCGGAGATATGTTTGTTTTTTACGCACCAAGACAGGAACGCATTTGCGGCGGTCAAGTAAGTGTTCGAGGTGCTTGGGTTGCTGTACCTGTTGACGTATGCCTTGACGTGTTCAGCGGTTATTTGGTTGACCGGACAATCGCCCGCCTCGCGGGTGATGCCTCGAACGCCCATTAGGTAACCGTCATAAGTCTTTTTCTGAATCCCTTTATCTTCGCAATCGGCGACCATCAACTTTGCCGCTTCCGAAATCAGAATCGCATCGGGGGCGGGTAGCTCCGCAAGGGCTGGCTCGGTTGCGCGCGTTTCCGCTGGCGCGGCGGGCAATCCCTCGCGATGGCGATGCCGCTCGTAAAAGCTGATTGCATCGAAAAGGGTGTAACCGTTCTCCTGCGCGCGGAGGTGATGACCGACCAGCGTTATGCGCGTATTGTATTCAAGCGCGATGAACGCATCGCCGAGTTGCTCATGCGCTTCGGTTTCGCGGTTCATAAAGTCGGTCGCATCGTCATAGGTTTTAAAGAACTTCTGGACGCGCCTTTTGCCAAGTCGTCCCTCGACGTAATAGCGCGGGTCGCCATGAGGGTTGATGCGCTTCCGGCATCGGAGGGTTTTGATTTTCATTGGTTTCATTGTTCGCCCTCCTCGTCATTGCCCGACCAATCAATTCCGTCATCAATGTCGTCGTTAATCTCATGCTCGATACTCTCAAGCGTCCAAGCGTTCGCTGCCGATGCCATGAAGTCCATTGCCGCTTCGGCGTTGGGGAAACTTATAAAAGTCCCGTTTTGCCACTCGGGGTCGTTGATGTAGATTGAAACCGTACAAGGCTCGGAAACTTTGTCGGGGCAAGACGCAAGGTCTTCAGTCAAGGCGAGAATCAGATCAACGCCGTTCTCGTCGTTGCCGCGACATTCGCCTTTGCCGATTCCTCGCCAAATGTAATCGCATCCGCCTCCGGTCGCGATCCAATCAAGTCCTCGCTTTTCAGCGGCGTTCATTATTGCTGGAGGTATGTTCATTATTTCGATTCTTTCGTTTCGTTGTTGTTTAGTTTTTTCAGAATGTTTTTCGATTCTACAATACGCCCGCTCTCGGTTTTCCAGATATGCGGGAGGTGTTTATCCCAAACGTATTTTTTCCCTCGGATGGATTTTGTTACAGTCATCATTTCGATTCCTTCGATACGCCAAAGTTGCCGATGGCGATTGGAGAGTTTTGGGGCATCGGCAAGCCAAACAGAAAGCCCGCTCCGTTGCCCTCCTCATCTTGGGAAACCTCCATGACGATTTCCTCGCGGTCTTTTCCCCGACCCTTTTGACAAATGAGTTGCGGGAATCCGTCAGGCGATATTGTCGCCCCGACGATCTTGAAGCCAATCGCTCCCGAGTAATATTTGATGAGCCATTTATTTTCGTTTTTCATGTTTCGTTTTTTTTTGTTGTTGTTGTTGTTGTTTGGGGGTTAGCCGAAATACATTATGTCGATGACGCGCGTAAGGGTGGAAGGGGTTAGGTTAATTTTTTCGCCGCGAGCGGTCGCCTTAATTTCGGCAACCAGTTCGGTATCGGTTTCGCAACCAAACCAATTGTAATCTTTAGGCGTTTCGCCGTCTGTTAATTTGGAAAGGATGCTGCGAGCCGATTCGGCAATATCAAAAAGGTTTCCAACAAACTCCAACGCATCTTTTTTGGATGCAAATTCTGTTCCACGTTCAGCATAAGGCCAAGCGTGAACTGACCAAAGTTCTTCGCCCAACTCAACTGCTGCTGGAACTTTAGTCATCCAATGGATTGAGTTTGTAATATGCGCCTCTTTTCCGTTTGGGAGAGGGAGATAAATGTTTTCTTTTTTGAACTGTTTGGTTTTGATTTTGTTTTTCATGTTTCGTTTTTTTTCGTTGTTGTTGTTGCGCACGTCCCGATATTGGGGGGGGTGACCCCCTTTGTCCAGCACTTTCGTTCACTTTTGTTCACTTTTTTTGGTGGGTGTAAAAAGGTGACGGGGCAAAAAACTGGGGAAAAATGGTACGCCCTTAGGGACTCGAACCCCAAACCTCCTGATCCGTAATCAACGGGGGGGTTCAGAAAACGTGGGGGAAACGCGCCTTTTTCCAACCCCCTGTTTTTATGTTCACTTATGTTCACTTATTACAGGCGCATTAAAGGGCAACCTATTTCGCGAGGGTTGCCAGTATTCCCCAGCCCTTTTGCAACGCCGCAGAATCGATTCTCGGGCCAATAAAGGCCAACCTCGCGCGGCGTGTGGCGCGGGCAATCGGGGGGGTGTCAGTATAGCGGGCGACCTGTCAAAACCGCTCAGGCGGAAACCTCGGGCCTCGTTTTTGGCCCGAATCGGCCTCAATCCTCAAACTCGAAGTAAACCCAACCATCGAGCGAAGCAGTCGCCTCGATCTCGGCTAACTTGTTGACGAGGATGCGGTTGGTATATCCCTGAACCATTCCGGCGGCGAGAAGGACGGCAACGAGTACGCGATAAAAGTTGCGGCTCATCGGTTGGCGCGCGCGACGAAAATGACGGCGCAAATTGAGATGGCAACGGTCGCGACCACTTGAGCAACGTGTAATGAAAAGGCAATTTCGTTCATGCCTTATTAGACGCAACGCCAGGCGAACGCTCGCGCGTTAATTTGTCTCACTCGAATCCGGCCGGCCGTCCTTGTTCAAATCCGCTGCCCATTTCTTCAGCGGGCAAACCGAGGTCGCAAGATAAAGTTTAAACCCCGTACACCCGCAAGCATGACATCGGCCAACGCCGCCGAATGCGTTCGAGTCCCATTGATCGCATCCGCTGCAAACCTTATGTCGTCGGTCGTATTCCTTCTCCTCGACAATCGGAAAGCCGGAGCGCGCCCATTCTCCGGTTGCCTCTTTGAAGTTGCTCGCCATCTCCAGCAGGGTCGGGCGTTGGGGTGGAATAGGTGCGTTCATTTGAGCTTTGTTATTTTCGTTATCCCGCCTTTGATTAAAACCGTATAATCGCCCTCGGGGTCTTTCGGGTCGGGGTTGCCTTTCGCATCGACAAATTGGCTGGTCGCGATGACTAAAAAATCGGGCGTGTCTTTGACCAGTAAACCCTCGCTCCATGCCCGAGCGGGTCGGGCGTCTGAAAGCGAACCGTTGACGATCCCGATGTAGTCAACCCACTCGATGCGGAGGCGGTCGCCGATTGAAAGTTTCTGTTTCATTCGAGCAAGTGCCAAGCGTCTTTGTATTTTTCCCACTCACATGCCCCGCCGGATTTGCGATGTTTTCCCGCTTCCCAAAATCCAAACGTTCGCTTCCCGCTACTCAACGCCTTTGCGGCGGGTATAATAAAACAAGCCCAAGGGAGGACGCAGATCAATTGGTCGAACTCGCTTTTTTTGTAGCTCCTCCGATCCCCCCCGCGCTGCACTCGGATATGGTAAACAGATGAGTCGGGCCTTGAGCGGCGGTTTGTCGATTTGACTTGGATGCGGTTGACCTTGCCGCCCTTTTCGCTGATTAAATCCCATGCCGCATTGTCTCCCGATGGCATCGCGCAATCGAATCCCCGCTCGGTTAACCGCAACAGCACGCGAGCGACTGCCTCCTCGCCAGCGCGCTTGTTATCGCCTCGGTTCATTCGTTGGCCTCGGCGCGTTCTTCGAGTTCGGTTATGGTCTTGAGGGCGGAGCGAACCCACTCGGGCGCGGCGATGACTGCGGCCTCGAAGTCGGGGCGGGCCATGAGGCGTTGGCTATTCTCCAGCTTGGTCGTCACGCAACCCGACATCATCAGCATCGAGAACAGCATCAATCGCATTGTCGATTTCTTCATCCTTTCGCTCCCTTCGCCTTCCGGCCTCCGCGCGCGTCATCGTTTCATTCAATGACTCAACCGCACCCGCGAGTTTTTCGAGGGTCGCCGCAATCTTTGGGATCGCGGCCAAGGCCGAAACGATTGGAATCATTTTGCCGCCTTCACCTTGGAGCGGGCAACCGTATATCCAAACGCGCCAAGCCCGGCGATGACCAGCCCCGCCACTTTATCCCAAGTTCCTGCGCCGTCTGGGTCGGCGTACCCGAGCGCAATAACAACGCCCAAAATTTGCGCCGCCAATGTCAGCCAAAATTCGGTTGTCTTTATTCCGGCGCGTATCGGTTTATCGTTTGATGCCATTTTGTTTTCTTTCGTTTTTTGGTTCCTTGTTCCGCATCCGGTCAATAACGAATGCAATAAATTTGCCGAGGGCATACAGGAATGTAACCGCCAAAATAGCGGTATTCAAAAACGCATCGAGGCCGCCGAAGCTCGCGGTCGCCAATCCCGCGCTGCTAACGCCCAAAACTTTGCCGATGTCTAAAATATGTTCGTCCATTTTTTTTATGGGGGTGGAGGTCCGCCGCCGCCGCCGCCGCACTCAACGCCTGCCGCTGAAACGTCGAACTCGCCAAGCGATGCCGTTGTCCATGATCCGGCGAGTGATGTCCCGCAACTGCCTTGAGCAACGATCCGGTAACGTACAAAAATATAATCCTCGTTCCAGCAATCGGCCTCGACAACATCAAAGGTTTGCTCATTCCCAACGCCGCCATCGCCCGCCGCAAGCGCAGTATCGTTATCCGCTCCGTTCGTCCAACTGTACGAACCGCATCCGCCAGAGGTGTCGCATGATGTGTCGTATTGTATCTCGATTTTAAATGCTGTTGAGCCAAACGAATCGTCGCCGGATGAGCTTGAGTCAGCAAAATACTCAACGTTTGCCATGACTTGCAAAACGTAATCGTATGACGATCCGGTCGCGCTCGATGTTGTAACGGAATTGAACGTGCGAAATTGCGGAAAGGTTCCGCTGCCTGTATAGGCGGCGGGGCCGCTATAAGGCAACGATTCATATTGCGAAAGATTCTGTATGTCGTCGCCCGTATCCGCGCAAATCGATGTCGAGCAGTCCGAAATATCTACTGCCGTACAGCGAACATCCCAACCGATTGCAATATCGTCGCTCGCATCTTGGGCGGCGGCGTTGGTCGAATCGGAGGCGAGCAAATCAATCCCCGCTTGCAGTTGCGAATATGTAAACAGTTTGCCCGCGACCAAATCGCTGCCAGATGAACACGCCGCCGCGCCGAAAGTGCTGCTGCTGTCGTTCCCAAGTTTACAGTTCACCCAAAACCGCAAATTGGTATCACCCGAAAGCGAATGCGAAACGCTGCTCGCGGTCAGGATGGGCTTGCGATAGCAACCCGAGGTTGTCGCTTGCGAAATGGCGAGGCCCGTATAACTCGCCTCGGGAGTCGTACAAGCCGCACCCGCGCTCGCATGGCGGTATGGATTGATGAGGAAAGACATTTAACGGTAGCCAATCAAAGCGACCTTCAGCCCTTTGGCCGCCGTCGAGCTTCCGATCTGGTCAATGTCGATTGTTACCTCTGCATCGTCGGCCAAAGCAGTATCCGAAATGACGGCAGGGGTCGCGGCAGTCGTTGAGGTTTTCTCGCTGGCATCGATGGAAAGTTTAGTCGATAAAATCGTCGAGCCGCCTTCGTTAATATCGACAACCAAAGTCGAGCCAACGGGCGCGGTATTAACGCTCGCGCGAACATCGGTCAGCGTCATCGCGTGAGGCATCCGAAATGTTAGCTTGGCGGTTCCGGTCGTAAGGTCGGTTGTCTCATCGCTCGCAGCCATGACAAGCTCGGCCGGCATCTTTACTTTCTTCGGAGCGTTGGAATCGGAGGCATCCGCAACCGCAACATAATCGCCCGCCCCGAATGTCGTTGCGCCAAATGTCGTTGTCCCGACATCGGTTAGCCCATGAACGTCTAAAGCCAATTCGGTTGAATCTATTTTAAGACCGCCCGCGCTTTTAAGGTCAGTCGAAAAAGCAGTTCCGGTAAGGTCGAGGCCATCGCCAGCGGTATACGTTGTATTCGTATCGGTCGCGGCAATCGTTACCGAGTCCGCTGCTGCATCGGTTGTTATCGTACAGTTTGACCCGCCGACAAGTGTGAGGCTGTCGGTAACGGCATCGGCGACGACATCGCTTTGCCCCGAAACGACAATTGTTTTGAACGCCAAAACCGAAGTTGCTCCGGCGGTCGTCTCCGTCCAAATCGCTGCGGAGTTTGTCGAGTCAACGCAGACATATTCCTTGTTTGCGGTAACATCAATCCAGCGGGAGCCGACCGAGTAGCCGTCGCCAAGATCGTTTCCGGTTGTCGGCGCGCTGGTCGCGTCCAGTTTATCCCCGCCCGCTGTCTTTTCCCAAACTGCCGCCGAGTTCGTCGAGTCAACGCAGATGTATTCGCGATCAGCGGTAACATCAATCCAACGCGAGCCAACCTCATACCCATCGCCTAAATCGTTGCCCGTAGTCGGCGCGGTTGTCGCCGCGAGGTTGTTCTTTCTCCATGCTGCCGCTGTTGCGCCGGAATTAACAACCAATGAATCGCCCGCCGAGCCGATGGCCAACCGCTCGTTGTCGGTTGCGGCGGCGTTCATCTGTATTAGATCACCCGCTGTCGTCGTCGGGGCCAAATTGTCGAAAGCCGAGGATGCCGAAGTCGCCGCCGTTCCGCCCGAAGCAATCCCGACCGTTTCTAGACTCACATTGCCGCCGGAAACAGAAAACTCGCTGCCAAATGACGCGATGCCTTTGTTGGTCGCTGTCGCCTCCTCGCCATCGATAGTCAGGACATCGCCGGAGACAGTCGTATTCAAACCCTCGCCGCCAGCGATTTGGAGGCTGTCGGTTGTCGTATTGGCCGAGGTTGTTCCGCTGTCGCCGGTAACGGTCAGCCAAAGGTTTGGCGAGGTTCCGGTCGCGGGTTCCCATTTCGAGCCGGACGCGCTCCATGTCAAAACTTCGTTGTCGCTCGGCGCGCTGGTTGCCGTATCGACATCGGACAGGTCGTTGATCGAGTGAGAGGTTGGCGAGGTTTCTTTCCAAACCGCTGCGGAGTTTGTCGAGTCAACGAGTACGTATGACTTGTCGTTTGTAACATCAATCCAAACGCTGCCGACTTGATACCCGTCGCCCAAGTCATTGCCAGTTGTCGGCCCGGAGGTCGCATCGGTCTTGTTTGTAAAACCTCCCGCAGCAGCAAGCTCAAACCCGTTCGCGCTACTGTTGACCTTTACAACCTTGCCCCCGTTGCCGGAAAGGGCCGCGCCCGACATCCCCTTGAAATGCGCGATGTTGTAATCGCCGGAGGTCGCCCACTCGACCGTTTCAGAGTTTTGAGTCGTCGCCGCGAACGATGCAGCAAACGCGCTGCCTGTCGTCACATCAACGGGCGCGACAAGCGAGTTGGTAATTATGTCTTTTGAAAGGGTAACGGATTCATGCAATACCGTATGAAATTTTGAACTGCGCTCGACCTCTATTTCCAACGTGCGCGCCAGCGTATCCCCGCCCGCTGCGAATGCGGCGTTGAGTTCGGTCGTATTCAGTACGACGTCGGCAGTCCATGTTCGCGCGGTCAGGTCTTTAGTCCAAGTGTCCTGAAAGACTTCGGGGTCGCTGCCGATGACGCCGATGCCAACTTTCAAATCAATATCGGAAATGTCGAACGTTTGGACGGGCGCGGTAAACAGTCCGGTCGGCTCGAGCAATGTGATAACGAGCCGCAGCGAATCCTCGCGGAACATCGTCGGCAAGTTGATCGGGAAATCGCTGGTCGCGGATTTGACCAGTTTGCGCTCTGCTGTATTTATGAAAAGGGAAAGTTGCATAAGCCTTTATTTTGGGGATTTGTTCGGGTTTATGGCGACCATTCCCATTGCCGGTTGATTGGGTTCATATCAATGTATTCAGCGGTCAACCGCTCGGAACCGTAAACATTTCCAGAGATTGGCAGGTGAGTGTTTAGTACCACCTCAACTGGCTCGCTTAATTTGACCAACCAGAGTTCAACCCCCGCTGCCACATCGTACCCATCACTCAACTGCCAGCTATTCGAGGTCGTCCCAAAACCTACGCCGCGCGCAATCGGCCAAAGTCCGAAATTGAATTGGCCAGGTGTCCCGCTAAAGACCAACCCGCCCTGAGTTGAATCTGCGACCGCAGCCGCCGCGCCGATGGGCGGCGAAATCCATTTGACGTTTGATGACCCGCTTAATGAGTTGACGCTTGCCTCCCCGCAAAAATACACCTTGGCATCGTTGTCGTCGTAAACGTATTTCAGCATACTTCCCGAGGCATGGCCGAACTCGACGCCTAGCGTATTGGTGACCGTTGTTGATGAACCGCTCCCCGTTGTTGTCGTTGTTGTTTCGGTTGATGATCTTTTCGGCTCGCGCAATGTCAGGAAAGTACCCGTCGAGGTTCGCGCAACCATTATATCTTTGCTCGGTTGGACTTGATTCCGCCGCGCCTCCTCTGCCAGTTGGGCATCAGCGCGACCGCCGAGGCCGCCCGCAACGTTTTGGCTCAGGTTTTGGTTAACGAAGCTCATCAGTAAGTGGCGGGTTGGTAAATATAATTGTTCCAATCCTCGGCGTGCCAATACTCTTGATTGATCGTCATCTTGTTCCGCGCGTAATCGACTTGCGGAGCTTTCTTTAGCCATTCGCCATAATCTGGCATCGCGAATTTAAGGCCCGCCGGAACGCCCTCCTTGCTCGACATCTCCGCAACGCTTACGCGCTTGTTTACATTCGCAAGCGCGTAAACATCTTTGGAGGATGTGGGAAGGGTGATTGTTTTCCGCAAGACATATTGCGAAATAATGTAAGACTCGATGCCATCGCGGAACATCGTCAGGATTGCTTTGCCAGCAGTACAGCAATGCCGCCCAAGTTCAGCCCAAAGCGCGGCTCCGCTCGCGTTGTCTGTACAGACAAATGAGCGGTCAAGGTTGGGCGAAACCCAAAAGCTCCCAATGACATAACCATAATTGATGTCATCGTTTACGGTAGGAACTACCGTCGCCGTCCAGTTGTTTTTTTTGTCCCATAAAACCTCATGGTCAAAAAGGTTGTCGGCCAAATCGCAACCCCATGCCTTTAATACTGCGTCAAAGGTTCCTTTTTCCTGCAACAGCGGCACGTTCTCGCGGAGCCAAGCGTACTCGTCGGGGCAAAGGTTATGCAGCGAGCGCAAGGTCGGATGTGTCCATATATTTTTTTCATGGTCGCTCGCCTGTAAACTCCATTGCGTAAACTCCGCGCCCGTTCCGATGTCGTCATCATAAGAAACGTCGAGCGTCGAAAGTCCGCCCTCAAGCGGCGTGACCGTTAGCGAAACGGCCGGCGGCGTTCCGGCGGCGTCATCCGTTTTCTCCGCTTTGATTTGCGAAGCGAGTGCGCGAATTTCGTCATTCGTTCCGACGTATTGTTTCGCCGAAACCCATCCGTTCGCGGGCGTATAGCTTAACGCGCTCGCTTGCTTAACTGGTCGCTTGTCGCCATGAAGTTCTGACATAATTTATTCCGCAACTTGGTTTTTTATTTCTTGAACGTTGTTGGCGACATTAACCGCGCGCTCGGCGGCTTTTTTCGCCAAGGCGAGGTGTTGTTGGGCAACGTTTAATTGAGTCGTTTTCATTCCTAACCCGCCGCCGATTTTTTCGAGGCTGGTCGCTTGAAATCCTCCCCAACCCTTTTGTCGCCGTTCTGCCTCTGTTACCTTTGCCGCCGCCGCCGCCGCTTTCGCCTTGTCTACGGGTTTGGGCGTTGCTGCCTCTTTCATTTTGTTATCGAGTTTGCGCTGCAATTCCTCTGCCGCTGCTTTTTTTGCTGCTTTGTCTTCCCTCTCCCTTTTCTTGTCATCCATTATTTTCTTCTGCCGCGCCGCAAGTTCCTCAGGCCCCGCCGAAACCCCCATTGCGAAAAAGTCGCCGATGCGCCCCTCGCCAATTGCGGTCAATCGCTCCGCAGTCGCGTCCATCCCCGCTTGAAGCATCGCAGTAAAGTGATCCCAAGCGTCAAAAATAAAACCAAGCGCGCTCGCCCAACCAGCGCGCCATCGGTCGCTCATTTCGGCCATCTTGTCGCTCGCGCCGCCGAGCTTCTGGATTACTCCATCTTCAATAACTAGCCCAAGTTTTTCGGCTTCAGCGGTTAAATCCGCGAAACCGCTTTTCATCATATTTAAAGTTTTGATGCCCGCGCCGCCGCCAAGTCCCTCGATGGCAACCAACGCTTCCGGCGTTGTTGTATCATCCATTTTCTCAATCGCCGCCGCGACCAAGCGAAAAATTTCGGCGGGGTTTTTATTGCGTAACTGGTCAACATCAATCCCCAAAGTTTTGAACATCGACGCCTTCCCCTCATTTCCCGCAGTTGCTTCAGCCGCAGACTTGGCAAGGTCTTTCATGTTGTCCATGACATCTTCGATCTCGATGCCGGACTGCCGCGCCGCATATTGAAATTGTTGAACCTCGCTAGTTGAAATTCCCCAAGCATTCGCCAAGTCGCGCACCTTCGCGCCCCAATCAATCGTTTGCTTCACTTGGTCCATAATGGCAGCGGCTCCTGCTACCGCTGCGATTTTGCCGCCGACACCCGCAAACGCGCCTTTGACCTTTGCCGCCGCGCCATTAAATCCCTTTTTGATTTTATGCGCTGCAACCTTCGCTCGTCGCCCTATTCTCGAAAATGTGCTGCTCATTCTCGTTCCCATTTTTTTGACCGCTTGGCCGGATTTATCTAAACCTTTCTTGAAAGACTCAGAATTAAGCGAAAGTTTTCCCGCGAGTTTAAATGGCATTTCGGTTTCCTTCGTTGTTCTTTATCGCTATGGCCTCGGCAATCAACGCATCATGATCCTTGTCAGCCCGCTCCTTCATGGCGGCGCGCTTCTCGCGGTCGCAAACGCGCACGTTCCCCTCCGATTCATGCCATGCGTAATAATCCCAAATCGCGGAAGTGAACGCGCAATTGATTGCCTCGGCGGGCGTGTAATTTAGCTTTGATTGCAGGGTCGCCTTGACGTGTTGCAAAAAGGGCGTTCCCGATTCCTCAATTGAGCCGCCTTCATCATGAAGGGTAATCGCGCTCGGAGCCTCGGTTCCCGCAGAAATATAATCGGCAAAACTTGCTAAAGCCGCATCCCAATCAATCGGGCTGAATGGCGAAACGCGAAAAAGCCAGACGCGCACCTTTAACTCCAGCCAATTATCCTGCAACGTTGGCAACGCATCGTCGACCGTTCGCGTACAAATCAAAATGGCCGAGACGAGTTCGGCGGGGGTTTCGGGCGGCGCAAGGCCGAGGCGGTCGAGGTAAAGCAAATGGCCGATTGAAAGCGGCAACAACTCTTGGCCGAGGATGATGGTCGGCTCGGGTATGGTTAAGCGCAAATAAATTTCCGATTCGGAGGCCACATCAGTCGCCCTTTTCCTCGGGTTCCTTCGCGGCTTTCGCCTTGGCTTTTTTCGGTTTGGCCGGAGCATCGCCGCCGAGTCCTTTGGTCGGCCCGCTGTTGCTGGTATCGCCCTCGGGGGCCGCGCCTGGCGCGCAACCGAATGTTCGTTCTTCAGCCATTACTCGGTTATGCCGTCAAAGTTAATCAACGAAAGGTCGAACTCAACGATGCCCTCGGATGAGCGCGACTTTGTTGAGCTTTGGCAAATCCAGTTGCCGTTGATGTCGGCATCGCCGCCGGAGGTTACGGTAACAGTTTCGCCCGCTGCGGGTTGAGATACTGCGGATGCGCCGGAGCCGGACGGGTAACATTTCAGCGAGAGGGTTTTCCTCCCATTATAATAGTACGCCGTAACAGTCTCGCCCTGTCGGTCTTTGATGAGTACCTCGTCGGCCTCCTTCCCGACCCCCTCCTCGGTAAAGGTATAGCCGCCGGAAACCGCCGCGCTAAAGCCCGTCATGTTCGTTGTCGAAACGCCCCAAACTATTGCTGCCCCTTTTGTCGTCGCCATTTATTTTCTCCAGTTTTAAGGGCGGATGCCGCCCCTTTTATTTTGTTGATTTGTTCGGGTTCGGTCAGGTCGCGCCCGCTTTCTTTGCCGCTTGTTGCAATTTCATCGCCAAATACCGCTTCATGCTGGCTTGCTCCTTGCGGAATCCCTTTTTGAGTGCGGGTTCGCCGAATTTCTTCGCGGCATCGGATTGGCTATGCTTTTCGCCAGCGTGTTTTTCGCTCGATCCATCCATCGCCCCCGCCATATTGATGAACGTGCAACTTGCCGAAATGCCGTCTTTTGCGGGCCTCATTTTGCCGAGCTTTACGCCGCGCTGCTTCATCCCTTTCGGGTTCTT